>ERZ791611.847-NODE-847-length-25101-cov-15.067995_pt1 | contig 25101 bp, 12 predicted proteins | sample MGYA00510275_ERZ791611 | MGnify/ENA primary metagenome ERZ791611 (study PRJEB30046, sample SAMN00791912) | human gut metagenome | study: EMG produced TPA metagenomics assembly of the A metagenome-wide association study of gut microbiota in type 2...
AGTTAAGAAGTTAGTGGATTTAGAAAGTGTTCAATTTCATATTGCAATTTAAGTTTAAAATTCGACGTAGGTTACCATACTACGTTAATCCCTACTTTTCAGGCGCACGTAAAATGCCGCCCAAGATGTAAGGCGAGGGCGGCTTGTCATTTACGGCGCTATCACAGTTTTGGTGTACAGCCCGCTTAGTCGTATTTAGTAGTAAAAAGTAAAAAATCCTCCCACAGAGATGCGAAGCAAGCATTGCGTAAGCGTAGCTTGTTAGCACTCTGTGGGAGGATTTCTAGTTTTTAATTAAGATACTCTAAGGGCTGTACCCAAAACGAAGAATGCCCGAAAGAGAAGCCGTCAAGCCATTACGGATTGAGCCGCATGTTTCCGTCGGCTCGAAAGAGTAGGGGAAATCTCCCGCGGAGCGAACGGTGTATATTAGAAAAAGCGCTATTGTAGTTTTTGTAAACGCCCCGCTTAGTACATCGTAAGATTGAAACGTAAGAAGCCTTTGACAGAGATGTGAAGCAAGCATTGCGTAAGCGTAGCTTGCAAGCACTCTGTCAAAGGCTTCCTAGTTTATATTAAGATTATTAAAGGGGCGTTTCAAAAACGGAGAAACGCATTCTAATAGCACCGAAGCTCCGTTACTCTAAATCGTCAAAATCAAAGGCCGCCGCTTTCGTATAGTTGGTAACCTTAGCCTCAAAAAAATCAGTCTTGGTGCTATTAAGGTTCGAGAAGCTTTCGATCCACGCCATCGGGTTGTCTTTTATTTCAGGATACAAGTGCGGAAGACCAATGGCTTCTAAGCGCAAGTTAGCCAAGTACTTGATGTAACGTTCGATAAGCACGTTGTTGATACCCAAAATCTTATCGTCCGTAATGTACTGGCCCCAAGCGATTTCGTTTTCCGTGCCCTGGCGGAGCATGTCAGTCAGCTCCGCATCGAGCTCAGCGGTGAAGAGCTCCGGACGTTCTACGCGTAATTCGCGCAAAATGTTCTGGAACAAAATCAAATGGGTTACTTCGTCGCGGTTAATGTACTTGAAGATTGTACTGGTGGCCGTCATTTTACCCTGGCGCGCTAAGGTATAGAAGAAGCTGAAGCCGGAGTAGAAGTAAATGCCTTCCAAAATGTAGTTAGCCATCAAGGTGCGGATGAAGTTGTGTTCCGACGGATCGTCGCTGAAGCGCTGGTAAATATCGGCGATAAAGCGGTTACGCGCGAGGAGCACTTCGTCGGTACGCCATTCGTCATAAATGCGGTCACGGGTAATCGGGTTCGTAACTGTGTCCAAAATGTACGAATAGCTCTGCGCGTGAATTTCTTCTTGGAACGCCTGAATATTCAAGAGAGAGGCCACTTCGGCAGCCGTAATGTAGCGGCTCAGGTTCGGCAAGTTTTCGCTCTGAATGGAGTCGAGGAAGTTCAAGAAGGAAATAATTTTATCGAAGGCGCGGCGTTCGCTGTCCGTCAAATACGGGAACTGCTTAACGTCTTCGTTGAGAGAAATTTCTTCCGGAATCCAGAAGTTATTGAGCATGGTGCGATAGAGCGTAGTAGCCCAGTCGTATTTGATGCGGTTCCATTCGCGCAAGTTGGTAGTGTTGCCGCCAATCATGGATGCGGTGCCGCGGTCACCGTGTTCGTTGAAGATAAGTTTCTTATCCATAGGATGTATCCTTTCTTAACGTAATATTGCTGTAAGGCTCTGTGAAATAACCCTACGTCCGAATCGTAAGTAAAGGGCACCCGCAGGGAGTACCTGCGGCCCTTTATTTCATAATCATATTGTATCACGAACGAGCATCAGGAGGAACAGCTGGTGCATTCGTCCATTTCGATGGACTGGTTGCGGATGTAGTAGATGGTCTTGATGCCCTGTTTGTACGCTTCCACGTAGAGGTCGAGGATTTCCTTGGCCTTCGTGTTCGGCGTAATGTATAAGTTGAAGGACTGTGCCTGGTCGATGTGACGCTGACGAGCGGCGCAAGCCTTGATGCTCCACTGCTGGTCGATCGTGTGCGCTTCCTTGTAGAGCCAGAACGTGCTGTTATTGAGGTCCGGCGCGGTCTTCGGCGTGAAGCTGCCTTTCTTTTCTTCGATAAAGAATTTCTTGAAGATCGGGTCGATGCCGGCGGTGGTGTTCGCAATGTTGGACGTGCTGCCCGTCGGTGCGATAGCCATCAAGTAGCCGTTGCGGAGGCCGTATTTAGCTACGTCTTCGCGCAGCTTCTGCCAACGTTCGCTGGTATAGCCGCGGCGTTCGAAGTATTCGCCGGTTTCCCATTCGGAACCCTTGAAGGCCGGGTATGCGCCTTTTTCCTTCGCTAACTCCATGGACGCTTTGATGGCGTAGTATGCGATGTTTTCAAAGAGCTTGTCCGCTGCTTCGATGTGCGCGTCGCTTTCCCAGGTCAACTGATGGCGTACCAAGTAGTGATGGTAGCCGCTGGTGCCGAGGCCGATAGCGCGGTATTTTTCAGATGTAACCTTTGCTTCCGGTACCGGGAACTGATTGATGGAGATAACGTTATCCAGCATGCGAATCTGCAAGGCAATGTTAGCTTCCAATTCTTCGTCTTCGATGCGGCCCAAGTTAATGGAGTTCAAGTTACACGTAACCATGTCGCCGGTAACGGTTTTCGTGGTAATGTTGCCGTTTTCGTCGATGATTTCTTCGCCTAAGGACGTGAAACCAACGTTCTGCGCGATTTCGTGGCACAGGTTGGATGCATAAATCATACCAGCGTGTTTATTCGGGTTCGTGCGGTTTACGGTGTCGCGGAAGAAAATGAACGGCGTACCTGTTTCAACAGCGCTGCGCATGATTTTTTTCATCATGTCGAGGGCGGCTACTTCGATGCCGTGAAGATCCGGGCTCTGTTCGCACATTAAGTAATGTTTCGTGAATTCTTTTTCGTCGCCATTGTCGTAGAAGTCTTCTAAAGCGAAGCCCATAACCTGTTCTACTTCGTGCGGGTCAAACAAGGTGAAGTTCTGGCGGGCGATAAGGCGTTCCATGAAGATATCCGGTACAGAGATGGCCGGGAAGATATCGTGGGCTTTACGACGGTCGTCGCCGTTGTTGGTGCGAAGCTCTACGAATTCGTAGAAGTCTTTGTGCCAAATGTCGAGGGTTACTGTAGCGCCGCCTTTGCGTTTACCGAGCTGGTCAACGGCTACGGCGGTGTCGTTGTAAAGACGAACCCAAGGAATAACGCCGCCGGACGAGTTCTTGTAGCCGCGAATGTCGCTGTTCAAAGCGCGTACTTTGCCAAGGTAAATACCGAGAGCGCCGCCGTGCTTGGATACGCGGGAGAACTTGCCGTTTACGTCGTAAATGGACCACAAGTTATCGCCTACACCGGAGATAAAGCAGCTGCTCAGCTGATGGAACGGCGTGCCGGCGTTAGCCAAGGTCGGCGTAGCGGTGGTCATTTTAAGTTCACTCATCAAATCGTAGAATTTCTTAGCAAACTCAACCTTGCGGTCTCCCTCGATAAGAGCGAGGTGCATAGCGATAGCCATGAAGCGTTCCTGCGGCAATTCGAAGATTTCCTTGTCGTAGCCCTTTACGAGGTAGCGGTCGGCCAGGAGCTTAATGCCTTCGTAGTTGAAGAGATAGTCGCGTTTCGGCTTAATGTAATCGCCAAGTTCCTGCAATTCGTCTTCCGTGTATTCGGTGACGAAGAAGTCGGCATAGCGCTTCTGGTCTACCAAGGTGTGCACCAAGGCCGGGAAGTTGCCATAGCCGAAAGCCTTGTATTTACGCATAATAGCGGCTTCCTTGTACAAGTCGAACAGGAATAAGCGCGCAGCTACGAACTGCCAGTCCTGGTTCATGCGATTTACCATGTTACCGAAGCCGTCGTCTACTTTCTGTACGACCTTTTCAATGGCGGTCTGCACCAAAATTTTCTGAATTTCCTTGGTGCTCATGCCGTCAACGAACTGCAGCTTGCAGTCCATTTCCAGTTCGATCGGGTCGCAATTGTCTAAGCCGAGACAGGCGAAGGCAATCATTTTTTTCGTTTTTTCAACCGACAACGGTTCGTAATGGCCGTCGCGTTTTTTGATCATTATCCCCACTGTGAAATAACCTCCTAAAGGACTCCTCCCGGGCGGTGGTGCCGGGCTAACGTGCAAAAAAATAGGCTGTGACCGCCATCGTTAGCGGTTTACAGCGACGTATGCTAAATTTCTTGAATTAACAATATATAGTATAGGTGAAATGATACCTCATACAAGATACACTAAATTATACTATTAAAGTTCACAATCGACAAATGGTTTTTACGTCGTTTTTATTGACAAATTTGCATAGGCTAAATGGCAGAAACTGATTGACAAATGTAAAAGCTGATAAAGTCTAGTAAATAAAAGGGATTTGACAAATTGGTCGTACAGGTTCATACTGAGTTTGTAAATCCGGGGAGCTCACGAATGAGTGGGCTGAGAGGAAGCTATTGCTTCGACCCGTAACCTGATGTGGGTAATGCCAACGTAGGAAGCATATGGATGTCTGTCGTAGCCGTAGGAAGCTTAGCAGAGAGTCCCCGCATCGGGCCTCTCTGTTTTTTTATTTCATCAAAGATTTACATGGAATCAAGAAAAGGAGCGATTCACACATGGAATTCACGACACAGATGGATGCGGCACGCAGAGGCCTTATTACTCCGCAAATGGAAGCGGTAGCGGCAAAGGAACGTATTGACGTAGAAACGTTGCGTCAGCAATTGGCCAATGGTACGGCGATTATTCCGGCCAACAAGAACCATAAGGCATTGGATCCGAATGGTATTGGCAGCAAGCTACGCACGAAGATTAACGTTAACTTAGGTACGTCCCGCGACTGGTCCGATACGGACATGGAATACGAAAAGGTACAGGCAGCGGTTGATATGGGCGCTGAAGCGATTATGGACTTAAGCTCTTATGGTGATACGCAGGTATTCCGCCGCGTGTTGACGGAACGTTGCCCGGCTATGATCGGTACCGTGCCGATTTATGACGCTGTAGTTCAGTACCAGAAAGCCTTAAAAGATATTACTACTGATGAATGGATTGACGTAGTGCGCCAGCATGCAGAAGACGGCGTAGACTTCATGACTATTCATTGCGGCATCAACCGCTCTACGGTTAACACGTTCCGCAAGAACCCGCGCTTGATGAACATCGTATCCCGCGGCGGTTCCATTATCTTCGCTTGGATGGCTATGACCGGCAAGGAAAACCCATTCTACGAACGCTTTGATGAAATCCTCGACATCTGTCGTGAATACGACGTAACCTTGAGCCTTGGCGATGCTTGTCGTTCCGGCTGCTTGGCTGACGGCACCGACGCTGCGCAGATTACGGAATTAATCGCGTTAGGTGAATTGACGAAACGTGCTTGGGAAAAAGACGTACAGGTTATGATTGAAGGTCCTGGCCATTTGCCGCTCAATCAGATTGCAGCAAACATGGAAATTCAGAAGACCCTCTGCCATGGTGCGCCGTTCTATGTGTTGGGCCCAATCGTAACGGATATTGCACCGGGCTATGACCACATTACCGCTGCTATCGGTGGTGCTACGGCAGCGGCTGCCGGTGCTGCTTTCTTGTGCTACGTAACGCCGGCTGAACACTTGCGCCTCCCTGACGTTAACGACGTAAAAGAAGGCATTATTGCTACTAAAATTGCTGCTCATGCGGCAGATATCGCTAAAGGCTTACCAGGCGCTGCGGACCAGGACCGCGCTATGGGCGAAGCTCGTCGTGCCCTTGACTGGGAAGCGATGTTTGACGTAGCTATGGATCCGGAAAAGGCTCGCCGTTATCGCGCTGAATCTAAGCCGGCTAAAGAAGATACGTGCAGCATGTGCGGTAACTTCTGTGCGATTAAAAACGTTAACCGTATCTTGGAAGGCAAAGAAATTACCGTGTTTGACGAATAATATATACTGTTAGTTTTACTTACCGTTGCATGGTTCGTAAGCTATTGTGAAATAAAAGGCCTCTTGGCATTGAATCTGCGGATTCGTGCCGAGGGGCTTTTGATTTGTCTGAATAGGGATGTTATTTGTTATTTAAATAAATCCTTGATTTTTTAGGCGATATAAAAGTTTGCGATGATAGGATGGTATAACATCGCATACTCTGTATCTGTGTAGACGCTAGTGGTTGATAACTGAATTATTAAGGTAAAATCTATATTATTACGTGATTTGTAGTAAAATGGCTCTATTTAGTAGTAACTACCAATTTTCCTATCCTTGAAAAATATCATACATTAATCTCTACTATTTTAGTAGACTAAATTGCACATATTGATGAATGACGATATAATCTTTAAAGCTTTATCTTAAAAAGTGATAGCGTATAGATATTCTATAGAGTGCTGTACGCAAAGTGGTGTATTGTTATTGTTTATAAAAGCAATTTTGTTACGTTTTTATTGTGCGCGATATGTGTATTTTGTAAGTACCTATCGAGGAGGAAAATCGTAGATGATTAATGAGAAGGATTTGACGGCTTCGGTTACGCCGGCTTCTGTCAGTAGTAGCTCCCGTAAGCAGTCTAAACAGCAACGCAACTTAGCGGTGCGTATTTGTGCCTTAGCGGCTGTAGGCGTATTTTTAGGTACCGGTGTTGGGGTGCAGGCTTCGACTACGGTTGTAAATACGAACAATGATAATAGTAGTACAACAGTATCGATTACTGGGTCGATTGCAACAGACTTAACTACGGCACAAAATAAAGATAAATCCGTGCAAAGTGTTGATTATGGTGATAATGGTATCATCATTGGTAACAAGTCGTTTGTGGCAAATGCTGTTACTGTTAATGGCAATGTAGTAAACGTTGGCTCTGATGATATTGGCAAATCTATTGTTATTGGCTCAGAATCTTTTGTTAGCGCTAATCCGTATGGTGCGTTTTTATCATCCGGCGGCACTAATATAAATTCGAGTGGTCAGGGCGTTGTTATTGGTTCTACCTCGGTAGCTACGTCGCAGGCCGTAGCTGTTGGCGGTGACGTGTATGCCGTAGGCCGTTCGTCAATCGCCCTTGGCTCTGACGATAACCAGGCATACAAAAACACGATTACCCAGTATGACTATAATAATTATTTTAAAAATCTATACAAATATATCGATCCTTCTGGTAGCACGTACGGCTATTATTCCGGTAGTGGCACTAATAGCGAAAGTTCGGCTAACCGTATTTACTCGCCGACGTTGGCACAGGGTAATGGCTCTATTTCCATTGGTTCTCGTTCCTTGGCATATGCCGATGGTACTACGGCGTTAGGTACCTTGGCGTTTGCCTTGGGGCAAGGTTCTACCGCCGTTGGTACGCAGACTCGTGCCCAAGGTATTGGCTCTATCGCAATCGGTAGTAAGAGTTATGTATTTACGGATAACTCCATTGCTGCCGGTAATCGCACGCAGATTACCGGTACCGGTTCCGCCGCTTATGGTTATCGTGCGGCTGCAGTAGGCGATAACTCGCAGTCTATCGGTGCGTATTCTTTGGCGTACGGTCTTAACTCCACCGCTGTTGGTGTAGCAGCTCATTCGTTAGGCAAGAATTCCTTGGCCGTTGGTGTAGCGACTTCTTCTGTTGGCAATAACAGTACCACTGTTGGTGCCGGCTCTGTCAACTATGGTAGCGATTCTGCTATCTTCGGTGCTACGTCCGACGTTTGGCAGACTTCTCGTAACGTAGCCCTCTTCGGTGTTAATTCCACCGTAAAAGGTGCTAACATCTTGGCGTTAGGTAACAATATCCGTGTTGTCGATGGTGCGGCTAATGGTGTTGCTACTAATGATACTGATTTGTATAGTAGCACAAATACAAATACGAAGGATATCGTAGCTGCCGGTAACCAGGTAGCTGTTGGTTATAATGTATCGGACTCCGTTGTTATTGGTCGTAAGAGCTCCTTAGGTGACTATTCCTTTGTAAATCCTAGTGGTGATGACGCAAGTCAGCAATATGTAAAAGTGAATAGTGATGGCACAACGACGGCTAATAGTAGTGGAACTGACCCTGCTTATGTAGCACAGAATATTCAGCGCAGCTTAGTATTAGGCTCTGACTCCCATTTGCTCGATAATTCGACCAATACCTTGGTATTAGGTAGCGCCTCCATTGCTCGTGGTACGAACAATATCTTGGTAGGTAACCAATCGCGTTTGATGGGCGCCAGCTCCAGTGCCGTGTCCGCTCGTAACGTTATCTTAGGTAACCAGACCGTTGTTGACTCCGGTGTAACGGACTCTATGGTACTCGGTACCGGTGCGTCCATCGGTTCCTATGCGTTGAGCAGCGATGGCACTACGTACAACCAAATCGACAAATACGGCAATGCGACGGCTGTAGCCAGCGGTACGTCTGTAGAAAATCAGAAAGCGTATATTACAAAAGCCGTTGCCATTGGTAATAACGCTCACGTACTTAATTTGACCGGTCAGGATTACACCAGCGATAGCGCTTCGCAGACCGATGCGGCATTGACGTCCGGTTACCAGGCCATGGCTATCGGTGCTAACTCCGTTGCGTACTTGCGTAACTCCGTAGCCTTAGGCGTAGGATCTATTACGGACTATACGGCAGATAACTTCGCTGCCGCTGGTTGGATGCCGCCGGATAGCGATAATCTGTACAACCTTACTTCCACTAGCAAGGGGATTATTTCAGTAGGTTCTAAAGGCGGCGAACGCCGTATTACGAACGTAGCAGCCGGCGCTATCGACAGCGACGCTGTTAACGTAAGCCAGTTGAAGGCGTTGTACTACAACATTCAGGCCGGTTTTGCAAACCTCAATCAGGGCAATGCGCAGCACTACATGTCCATCAATCAGTCCGGTGACGCAGCTACCTTGGCGAATAGCTTGAAGAAGCAGACCAACTACGATAACTATGTAACGAAGAAGAGCCAGTACTTGCAGTATGTAGCCCGTAAGACCATCAATGGCGAAAGCTTCAGTCAGACCGCGTTAGATAACATGAAGGCTACCATAACAAGCATCGAACAGGCTAACCCGGATTTTGTGACCACGGCGTCTCAGTTGAATGCTATCGACCCGAACACGTGGACGTCTTCCAGCAACATTAATACAACGTTGCAGACCATTACGACGGCTCAGAATTCCGATGCGGCAGAAACCGTAAATACCGGCGTTAGTGATGCCGAATTGGCAGCGTCTAACTATAAAAATAACGGCGCACAGGGTGCGAACAGTATCGCCTTCGGTTACCAGGCAGGTACCGATTCTACCGCTGCGAATAGCGTAGCTATCGGCTCCGGTTCTCAGGTAACCGCTGCTGACGTAGCGTCCGACAAGAAAGGCTACTTGCAGGGCACCAATGCGGGTAGCACGTGGCAGCAGAATGACGGCGTTGTTTCCTTCGGTAACACTACTACGTCGAATAACACGACTACCAATCACACTCGTCGCTTAATTCATGTGGCAGCTGGTTCCGATGATACGGATGCTGTAAACGTAGCACAGCTCCGCGTTGTAGCGAACGCTGTTGGTATGGATGCACCGAAAGACCCAACGAATACGACTCCAGGCGTTCCGGCTTCCAACGATACGAGCTCCAGCGGTAATGGTGGCAGCACGACGACTGTTACCGGCCCGGCAGGTCACGATGGTACCAACGGTACGACCATGACCAATAAGATTCAGGCATTGCGCGATGGCACGGCTGGTACGTTGGTATACACCGACGGTAATGGCAACCGCTTGTTGTCTGAAGGTGGTAAATACTACAACACCGCTTTGGTTAGCGGCAAAGTAAAGGCTAATAATGGTCTTTGGTACAATAGCGCTGATGTAAATAGCGACGGCTCTTTAGTGGACCCGACGAATACGAATGGTCAGACCTTGGCACAGCTTAATGAAGCCGCTACTACCAGCCAGAGTGTAGATCCGTCTAAGGTTGTATTGTCCGCCGTAAATCCGGACGGCACGACGACGGCACCAACGGCGATTAAAAACGTGGCCAGCGTATTGGGTATCAACCCGACCGGCACTGGCGACGATACCGATACGGTTACGAATTTAAATAGTAACCCAATTGGTGAAGCGAAAGCCCAGACCTTGACGAATAATTTGTTGGGCATGAGCGGTGCTGCTCTTAATCAGGTAACCACTGCTGCTGACCTTCAGGCCGTAGCCCAGGCAGGTCTTGATTTCACTGGCAATATGAATAGCGCTAGCTCCACGGCGGCAACGGATGTTACCGTTCATCGTGCGTTAGGCTCTACGTTGAAGATTATCGGCGCTGACACGACAGCGAATGGCTTGGCTTCCACCGCATCGTCTTACTCGGCGAAGAACCTCGCTACAATCGTAGATACGACGAATAACACCATTCAGGTGGTAATGAAGAAGGTACCGGACTTCGACGCTATTCATATCGGTTCGGGCACCATTACTATTGAAGCAGGTTCCGACAATGGCAATACGTTGACCCTTCGTCAGTACGATCCGTCCACTGGTCAGCCTATCAACAATGCGATTGCTATTAACGGCTTGACCACTGGTGATGATGCTTCCTCTATCGCTACGAAGGGCTATGTAGATGGACTCATGGGCAATGGCGCAACGAGCGTACCGAGCAGCGGTTCGGCTGGTGATTTGGGCCCGGCTAGCCAGGATAACATGGCTAACAATGGCATTATTAACCAGCTCGACGGCATTCGAAGTGGCTTGGCCGGCACCATGGTATACACCGATAAAGCCGGTGACCGCTTGATTCATCAGAATGGTAACTTCTACAAGGCTAGCGCCTTTGCTGGTCGTCGTTACTTGACTGCCGATAACGCTGACCTGAATGGTAAGCCGGCCGGTTGGTACAATACGAGCGACATGACCTATGATTCGGCTACAAGTAAATGGAAGTTCAATACTGGTACGACGCCGACGGCCTTGTCTGATGCGGACATTGCAGCGGCTAAGGTAGCGACCAATGATATCGTAATCAGCTCCGTACATCCGGATGGCAGTACGACTACCACGACGCCGATTTACAATGTGCAAAGTGCGTTAGGCATCAATCCGGCTGGCACCACCAATGCAGCAACGGATCTTAATAACGCGGCTATTACGTCTGACAAAGCAAAGACTTTGATCAATGGCGATAATGCTACGACGCCGACCGCTGGTTCCTTGTTAGGTAAATCCGGCACGGCTCTTAACCAGGTAACCACCGTTGGCGATTTACAGGCTGTGGCCCAGGCCGGTCTTGATTTCACAGGCAACTTGAATGTGAATAATTCCACGACGGATGGCGCTACCATGACGCATCAGGCCTTAGGTTCTGCGTTGAACATCATTGGCGCGGCCGATAGTGCCCATGGCTTGTTGACTTCCACGAATTCCTATGACGCTTCGAACTTGGCTACTGTGGTAGACCCGACGAATCATCAGGTTCAGGTTGTAATGAAGAAGGCACCGACCTTCTCGGGCCTCAAGGTAGGCGATGCAAGCTTCACCTTTACGAAGGACCCGAACACCGATACGTGGACTATTAAACCGTACGATGTGGCGACTAACACTACAGGTTCGAATCAGGTATCCATCGATGGCATGACTACAGGCTCTACGCCGTCTTCCTTGGTTACGAAAGATTATGTTGACAAATTGATTGGCGGCGGTTCTTCCACTAATAATGGCGGCTCTGATAACAGTGGTTCCGGCACGAATGGTGCCTCCGGTAACGATGGCCAGAATGGCAACAGCCTTGTGAACAAGGTGCAGTCCTTGCGCGATGGCACATCCGGCACGATGGTATACACCGATAAAGCCGGCGACCGCTTGCTCGCTGAAAACGGTTTGTACTACAAACCGGCCTTGGTTGACGGCTTGAAACAGGGCATCGACGGTCGTTGGTACCCGGCAGATGATTTGGATTCCAATGGCATTCCGAAATCCGGCACTGAAAGTGACGGCAAGACCTTGAAGGAACTCAATGATGCGGCTACGACGAAGCAGGACGTTCCGGTTAACACGGTAGTAATGTCCGCCGTTAATCCGGATGGTACGACGAAGACGCCGACCACCATTCGCAATGTAGCGAGTGTCTTGGGTATTGACCCGACCGGTACTGGCGACGATACCGATACGGTTACGAATTTAAATAGTGAACCAATTGGTCAAGCGAAAGCACAGACCTTGACGAATAATTTGTTGAGCATGAAAGGCGACGACTTGACCCAGGCTGTTACGGCTGGCGATCTCCAGGCAGTGGCGCAGGCCGGTCTTGATTTTGGTACGAACCAGGGTGGTACTATTCACCGTGCGTTAGGCTCTACGCTGAGCATTAAAGGCGCCGAGGACAACACGAACAGCGCTAACTTCGATGCAAGCAATGTGATGACCTGGACCGATGGCAATGTAATCCGCATCGGCACGACGAAGACGCCGAAGTTCGATTCCATCCAGTTCAATGGCAATGGCCAGAACGGCAGCAATCCGGTAACCATGACGACGGACGGCAATGGCAACATTATCGTCAAGAATGGTTCCGAACAGGTTCGCTTGGCTACTATGAATGACGGTATTTACGTAGCTGATGGCAACAACAATACGAAGCTTGTAAAATTGGGCGAAAAGGTAACGTTCAACAAGAACATGGACGTAAGCTTGAGCGACGCTACGACGGCTAACGCGTCCAACACGGGTACGACGAACGGCTCCACCAGTGGCTCTACAAGCTCCGGTAGCTCCGATACCGGTTCGGCTACGAGCGGTTCCACGGCTACTACGGGTACTACGACGGCGCCGTCCGATGCACGTGCTACGGTTAACGTATCCTCTACGCCGACTTTCGATTCCGTAACGGTTAACAAGGCCGTGGATTCCAATTCCGCTGGCAACACATTGGTAACGAAAACCTATGTGGATACCAACGTGAAAACTGTGTCCGACGCTATTAACAACATCTCTAACAGCCTCGGCAAAGGTACTATCGGCACCGGCAACGATACCGATAATGGCACCGTAAGCGGCGCCACCGTTAAGAACTACTTGGATGCAAACTACGCAACCCGTGGTGAAATGAACGGCCGCTTAAGCGAAATCTCCAATGATTCCAGTGCCGGTACGGCAGCAGCCTTAGCGGCAGCAACCATTCCGCAGATTACAAACCTCCAGCAGGGTAAGGTATTAATCGGCGCCGGCATGGGTGGCTACCGTGGCCAGAGTGCGTTGGCAGTGGGCGTATCCGGTGTTCTTAACAACCGTGATGTCACCTACAAATTGGCAGGTACCTTCGACAGCCAGAACCATTGGGGCTGGTCCGCCGGCATCGGCATTGCTGTAGGTACCGGCGGTGACGTTCCGTCTGTAACGGAAGGCACGACCACCGTTGTTGATACGAAGACCTTGTCCACAATTAACGACAAAATGGCTAAGTTAGAAGCAGAAAACAAAGCTATTAAAGAGAAAAACGAAGCCTTGCAGAAACGCATGGATGAAATCTTGGCTAAATTGAGCGCCAAATAATTTCACAAGGAACTGCGACGGCCGTAAGCGCCTAGGCCTAGGCGCTTCGGCAAGGCCTCAAAGAGTGTAAGGGAACAATAGTATAGACAAAAAGCCTCTCGGCACCGACTGGAGAATCGGACCGAGAGGCTTTTGTACTTTATGCAAGTGTAAGAAAGGAGTTTTTGTTGTTACAGAAGCGTGTGTAGAAAGGGATATGCTGGCGCCACATCCACACAAAGCGCCAAACAATGTAGGCAAGCAAGCCGCCAACGATAAGGTCAGTCGGATAATGCACGCCAACGTACACACGACTGATGATAATCAAGATACCTAAGATCCAGTAAGCGATGCCCACTCGTTTGGAGGCCGAATGAGCACCAAGAGCTAAGGCAACGGAAGCCAAGGCATGATGTGATGGCATGGATGAATCGGCTACATGGGATACTAACTGATGAACCGCCATGACGGTGAACGGTCTCGGTCGGAACCACAATTGGTGGATACCTACGGTGATGAGCCAAGCCACGACGATGGTGACTACGGCTAAGAGGAAACCGCGGATAAATGCTTTGCGATCGCCGGACGTACCGTAGAAGCAGAAGAAAAGTAGACCGACGATCAACAGCGGGTCGCCGAATTTAGTTAAAGCAATCATAATCCCGTCCAAAATGTGATTCTGGCCGGCCAGTCCATTAAACCATTGGAACACAGCGGTGTCCATCGGTTGTATCATTGAATCAAACATACCTCACCTCATATAAAAACTTGTAAAAACTTGCGAGTCAGTCCTCGCGATATCGATTAATCAAAGAAAGAGAAAGGGGACGCTTTCCCCAATTTAGTCTGCAGGATCGTACCGGTTACGGCATCCATTTTGATCAAGTAAGACACACCGTTATAGGTGGAACGTACGGTGTAAACCGGATGGGGGACAACCGGTTGTGCCGGTGCTACGGTAGGAGTCGTAGCGGTAATAGCCTGTGCTGTTGCTGCTGCTGTATTTGGAGTTGTAGGAGTCGTAGAAGTTGGTGCAACAGCTGGCTGCGGCGTTACTTGGGAGGGGACAGGATGCTTTTTATCATGCTTATCTTGTTTATCCTTTTGGTCGTTAGCATTGGCTAAGGTAACGGACTTAAAGGTGACCGAGTTTTCATCGGCGTTCATGGCTTTAGCAGCGATGGTGCGAACCTGGTTGTCGGACAACAGCGTTAAGTGTTGCTGCTCGGCCTGACTCTTCACCATAGCGGTTTGAGCTTCCCGGAGCGCTGCTTTTTGTTGGCTATCATAATATTCGGCGCCACCGGTACCAATACCACCTACAACGGCAAGAACCACAGCGGTGGTCAATACACGTTTTCTCAGTGTTTTAGTGTTGTAAGTGTTGAGTTTGCGTAATGCGTCTTGTAATTTCATAAAAACCTCCTGTGATAGTTTTCAGTGTAAAAAGGGCAATACGATTCGTTACTTGCGACAAGTAAACACGAAAGCGGGTGGTAAGTTGCGCAAAACGTACGTTGTTTCGATGGAGCTGAAATGTTTGCGCAACAGTGTGCGTAGTAACGGGCTGTATTGAAAGAGAATGAAGACGCCGTTAGGAGCGAGTGCGTCTTTGATTCTTTGTATGAGTAATTCCCGTTGGGGCGCCGAAAAAGATAGAAACGGCAAAGCGGAGACGATACAATCGGCGTTTTCCAGATGTTGCTGCTGTAAAATGTGCGGCAAATCTTCGGCCTGCGCGGCGAAGGTAAAACGCGGATAGATGGTTTCCAAGTAGGACCGCATGTCGGCGTCCTGTTCGATGGAAATAAGTTTGCAATTCATCGGTGCCCGGCGATTGATCTCGCATGTGATGACGCCGGTACCGGCTCCCAGTTCTACCAGCGAATGAACTGAGTCCCACGGCACACGGCGCAACATGGCGTCTGTCAAATATTGTGAACTGGGAACGATGCTCCCAATTTGTCGTGGGTGACTTATGAACTTTAGCAAAAAACCGAAATCGTCTTGAAGGACTGAGTGTTTATCCATATACATTCACCTCTGTTTACCTATAACTTACTAGATGGAAGGTCTCCGTGGTAGTTACACACTTTGTACCCCTTTCGAAAATAATAGACGACGGTGTTCAGAAAAAGTTCTAAAATTTTTCGTGAAGATTTCGTGAAGTTTTTCTTAAATTTTTCTGCATTTTTTTCTGAACTTTTTTCTAATTTTGACGTCTTTTGAATATAGAAGAAAAGTAGGGTATAGTAGCTTGGATAAAAGTAAGCTATACTATAATACATTACATGCACTACAGCAAATATGAGTTAACATACGGAACAGGATACAACGCAGCATAGGAGGTGAGCCGGTGAGTGAAGCCTTAGGTGCTGTTATCGACAGGGCGCGAGCCGGCGATAAACAGGCCTTTTCACAATTGGTAGTGCGTTATCAGAAACACATTATACAAGTGGCGTACAACTTGCTTGGACAACAGGAAGATGCAGAGGAAGTGGCACAGGAGGCTTTTTTCAAAGCCTATGTGGCACTGCCGAAGCTGACGCATAGCGAAGCGTTCTATAAATGGCTGGTTCGCATTACGACGAATCTAAGCCTAGAGCGACTCAGGCGCAGTGGGCGTTTCTCCATGACATCGTCAGAGGTTCTGGAATATATGCCGGCCGATGAAACAGCCGGTCCGGAGCAAACAGCCGAGCGCAGCGAATATAAGCAGCTCGTCTTAGCTGGGTTACAACAGCTGTCCGAGGATAAACGCACAGCCGTAGTCCTACGAGATTTAAAAGGGTTTTCGTACGAAGAGGTGGCAGATATGACAAACACGCCACTGGGTACCGTAAAGTCGAGGCTCAATGCAGCCCGACGGGAATTGAGAGATTTTTTACAAGCAAAGGGGGTTCAACTATGAGACAGGATGAAATAAAAAAACTTGCCGCCTTGAACGAAGACGGCGAAGATGAAGCGCTGCTGGCATTCTTAACAGCTAACATGCCGGATGTGGAGCCGTCCAGTGATTTCACAGCACTGGTTATGCAGCGCGTTGAGCAGTACGAAGAGGTTCGCGCCATGTTAGGCTTGCGCTGGCGCCGGTTGTTGACGGTGATGGCCATCCTTGGTGCTGTATTATTTGTAGTCGTATCGCCGTTGGCATTAACTATGTTAGCCTTTTTGGATGTGGTGATCAGCAGTACTGTTGCTATTGTGGGCAGCCTGGTGCTGGATATGCCGTCCTTGCAGTGGGGCTTAATCGTAGCAGCGTTCCTGCTCCTAGGCTGGAGCAGCTGGGCCATTCGCTATATGGCGAAACATAGCTATTCATAAGGAGGCAGCCGGTACATGACGAGATTACGATATTTACTGGGCAGTTTACTATTAGTGTTTATATTCTTAGCCGTCAGTGGCCTGGCCACCAACGTTAATGCGAAGGAAATTCCGTGGTTTCACAATCAAAAGACCATTGTGAGCTGGAAGAATGTGGTATTGCCGGAAGGTAGTACGGTTAAGCATTTGATCGTTATTGGCGGCGACGCCACCGTTAATGGCCGTGTCAATGATGAGGTCGTCGTCATCGATGGTGACGTAACGATAGGTTCCACCGGTTATGTTAAGGATAATGTAACCGCTGTGGGCGGTACCGTTAAGCAAGAAAGCGGCTCCTTTGTAGGAAAAAGCATCGTGTCACTTGAATTAAACGGGACAACCCTTCTGAGCTTGGCGGTGGCTCTCATCTTACTTGTATCAATGGATTTTGCACGGTTGGCGTTATTTTTACTCATTATTGGCGTGCCGCCCCTAGTTGTGTGGTTGCGGCGCAACGGTAGTCAGCGATTAGCCGATGTGACGACCCGTTATGGCCGGCAAAATATCCTGTTCGGTTTACTGTGGCTCCTCGTAGTAGCCGCCGTAGAAGCGTTGTTGATTGTGTCGGTGGCCGGTATTCCGGTGGCCGTCTTGTTGCTGTTGTTATTTATCCTTGTTGTGTTGTACAGCTTGGTTGGCCCGGCCTTGGCCTTGGGCCGATGGATTACAGACCGCTTAACGGTGGACACGGTATCGCCGATTCGGCAGGCCTTATATGGCGGCTTTGGCTTGGCTTTGTTCAGCGCCGTTCCGCTGTTGGGGCTCATTTTCTTCGGTGTGCTTTGCTTGTCCGGCCTTGGCAGTGTAATCGTTACGTTCATTAAAAAATAACCGATGATATAGTTTGACTGGCGCGTATAGTAAAACGCGCATTGAAGTTGCATTTTGACACAGAGAAAGGATTTTTATGACAACAGATACGGAGTTGCAACAGGAGCCGACAACGGTAACGGGTAGCAACGAAGCAAAAAAACGTGACCTTACGGCGCTTTGGTTAGGCCTGGGCACAATTATTATCTATTTACTTTTTACGTGGCTTTTGCCGGTCACCGACCCGGTAGAATCCAACTACGCCTTAACAGCACGTGAAATGGTGCTGCGCGGCGACTACATGACGCCGTACATTTACGGTCATCCATGGTTTGATAAGCCCATCTGGACGTACTGGATGCTCATCGGTGCGTACAACCTCTTTGGTTTTACTGATTTTGCGTCCCGCTTGCCCGGTGTCATTGCCGGCGGCGTGTCCGTTAGCCTTATGTACTACGGCGTGAAGCGCTTGTTTGAAGATCGCAAATTTGCCATCTCCGCCAGCGTTATCATGGGTACGTTCTTCGAATTCTGGTACATCACCCATGCGGTTATTACGGACCAGTACTTGTTCTTGTTCTCCATGGGCACCTTCTTCTATGCGTACTTCGGTTTGCGCGACAAGAAGGTGAAGGACCTGTGCCTGGCCTATGCCTTCGCCGGCTTAGCCGTTCTCGACAAAGGACCGGTTGGCCTCGTATTGCCGGGCATGCTTCTCATCGTGTTCCTCTTGGTGATGAAGGAATGGCGCAAGCTCTTGTTCCTGTTCCACCCGTTGGGACTCATCGTCTTCGCCGTTATCGCCTTGCCGTGGTACTTGTACATGTACAGCCTTCACGGCTGGGGCTTCATGGATGCCTTCTTAGGCCTTCACAACTACGTGCGTGCTACCATCTCTGAGCACCCGCGCTTTAATGTATGGTACTACTATATCGTCATTTGGATTTTAAGCTTGTTGCCGTGGAATGCGTTAGTCGTATACGGCTTGCGTTACGCTAAGCGCGATTCCCGTTATATTTACTCCTTAGTATGGGCCTTAGGGGTTATCTTGTTTTACAGCTGTATGGCTACCAAGTACTCCACCTATACGTACATTTCCTTGATTCCGTTTGGTATCTTTGGCGCCCTCGGCTTACAGCAGTGGCAGCTTCGCCACGAAGGCAAAACGGTGGCTCGTTGGAAGTCCGTAGCCATGATTGGTGGCCCGGCGCTTTTCCTTATCATTGCCGTTGTCGGTGCCGGCATGGTGTACTTGCCTAGTGCCGGTATCGTGTTGATCTTGACGCTTATCGCCGTAGTGGCTCTCCTCTGGTGGTCGTACCGCAAGGAACGCTCTGCCTATAGCTGGCAGCGTTATACCACCGCTGCTGTGCTGGTGTTCTTCACCGTTATCGCGTCGTTGCTGGGGCCCATTATGTCTAACCAGTCCGGTAAAGCCTTAGCCGAAGCCGTTCCGGTCAACGAAACGTCGCAGGTGTACTTCTACAAGAAATTCTCTGCGTCGTACGTATACTACTCCGGCCACATTGCATCGCTCCTGCGTGACACCAATAAGCCGGCCACCAATATTTGGACGGTAGGCAAGGAAGTTATGCCGTTGGCTACGCCGGCGGAAATGCTTAAGGAAATGGATAAGCTGCCGCCGGTTACGACGGAAGAATGGAAGCATCCGTCCGTATACATTTTCGTTCAGAAGAACGACGTAGCTGAGTTTGAAAAATCTCACATGTACAAGGATGTGCGTGCTTACGCTGTCGTAGGCGACACCCATGTATACGTTCGTTAGGATTGTGAAATAAACAGCCTCATCGGGCTCTATGCAAAAAAGCCTCCTAGGCTTGCATCGCTAGTGTGTGATGCGAAGCCTAGGAGGCTTTTTATTTCAGAGAAAACGCGGTAGCGGAAAAGCTATTAAGCGTTAGCGGCGTTGTTGCCTTCAAACAAGGTGCCCAGGAGCAATTTCAGACGGTTGGTCTGGTTAACTTCGCTGGCGCCCGGGTCGTAGTCGATGGCGGCAATACGCACATCCGGATACGCTTCGGACAACGGGCGAATCATGCCTTTACCGGTTACGTGGTTCGGCAAGCAACCGAAGGGCTGCAAGCAAACGACGTGGCGCGCACCTTTATGGATAAGGTCCAGCATATCGCCGGTGAGGAACCAGCCTTCGCCGGATTGATTGCCTAAGTTGATGAACGCAGCGGCGCGTTTGGCGACGTCCTTAATGGATTCCGGCGTGTCGAAGCGCTTGGATTTCTTCATAGCCTTCACGTACGGATGACGATAGAAGTCCAGCACATGGCGGCCGACATTGCCCAGGAAGCCGGATAACCAGCTGCCGGCCAAGTACTTCGTGCGGTACGGCGCATCCATGGAGCAATAGAGGAAGAAGTCCATCAAACCGGACGTGATGACTTCGCCTCCTTCCTGTTCGATGCGGCGAATGATGTGGTTATTCGCATCCGGGTGGAACTTAACATAAATTTCACCAACAATGCCAACCTTCGGACGGGTCCGCGGCGCGGCGGGCAAGGCTTCGAAGTCCTTCACAATATTCGCTACGTTACGGCAATACTTCATGAAGTCTGCATCGAGGAGGTCCTTCTTAAGCTTTTCAAGCCACTTCTGAAATAACGCTTCGGCAGAGCCCTTCACGGTTTCGTAGGGGCGTGTAGCCAAGACGCATTGCATGAGTGTATCGCCGTAGATGAGGCCTTGCAAAATACGGTTGACGAAGCCACGGTTCATGGTGAAGCCCGGCTGCTTTTCAAGGCCTTCGCTGTTAAGCGACAGAATCGGTACCTGGCTTAAGCCGGCGTCATTTAAGGCTTTACGCAAATAGCCAATGTAGTTCGTCGCACGGCAGCCGCCACCGGTTTGTGACACGATAACCGCCGTCTTATTGACATCGTATTTGCCGGATTGCAAGGCGTACATGATCTGACCAATCATCATAACCGCCGGATAGCACGCATCGTTGTGGATGAATTTTAAGCCACATTCGATAGCGGCACGGCCCGGATGGGGTAACAAGGCGAATTTATAGCCTTCGTGGATGAAGAGAGAGTCCAGTAACGGGAAGTGGTACGGCGACATTTGCGGTACCAAGATGGTGTATTCTTCCTTCATGGCCTTCGTGAACACAGCGCGTTCATACGAATAGCCTGTGCCGTCCGTATTGTGACAGCTGGTGGTGTTATTGCGCAGGTTGCGTTTCATAACGGACTGCAAGGAGCGCAGACGAATGGTAACGGCACCAAGGTTAGTGCCTTCGTCAATCTTGAGGACCGTGTGAATCTTATGGCGGGCGGCGAGGATTTCCTTAACCTGATCGGCTACGACGGAGTCGAGACCGCAGCCAAAGGAGTTCAGTTCCACTAGCTGGAAGCCGTAGTTGCGGCTTACAAAGTCTGCCGCGCGATAGAGGCGGCTATGGTAGCTCCACTGGTCAACGACGCGGAGATGTTCTACTTCTTCACCGAGCGGTGCTACACCGTCTTCGGTGAGGACCGCCATGCCTAAGGAGGCGATCAATTCCGGGATGCCGTGGTTGATGCCCGGATCCAAGTGGTACGGACGACCGGCGAGCACGATGGTGGGAATGCGTTTTGCCTTAATGCGCTCAATGGTCTTGCGCGTCATTTCACGGTAGTCCGCTTTCCACGTTTCCTGTTCGGTCCAAGCCGCTTCAACAGCGTCTTTAACGGCAGATTTAGAAACGCCTAGGGACGCTAGCTCTTCGGCTAAGCGCGGAATAAGGCGTTCTTTGTTGTCCAGCGGCAAGAACGGCGTGTAAATCGGCGTGTTGCCTAACACTTCTTCCATGTTGTGGCGAATCAATTCCGGATAGGACATAACCATCGGACAATGGTAGTGATTGTCCTTGCTGTATTCTACCGGACCGCACTGAATGCACGGGTAGAAGATGAAATCAACGTGGCGGCGCACAAGCTCTGCAATGTGGCCGTGAACGGATTTTGCCGGGTAGCATGCCGTATCGGACGGAATGGTATCCATGCCTGCCGTGTACTGTTCCGGCGTCGTCGGCGAGCTGAGCACTACTTCGTAGCCCAGCTTGGTAAAGAACGTGAACCAGAACGGATAGTCTTCGTACATGTTCAAAACGCGCGGTAAGCCGATGCGGCCCTTCGATTCGTCGGCAGCTACGCCTTTATTGTTATAGTAATCAAAGAGGCGATGGAGCTTAACTGTGACGAGGTTCGGCACAGTCGGTGCTTTTTCCTGAATCATATTGCCGGCGCCGCGGTCACAGCGGTTGCCGCTTACATAGCTACGGCCATAGGAGAAAGTGTTGATGGTGAGCATGCAGTTATTGGCGCAAAGACCGCAATGACGCATGGTGGTGTCGACGGTCAAGGTAGCCAGTACGTCCGGCGTCAACAAGGTGGATGCGCAAGGCTGACGGTCGAACTGTTCGGCGGCGATTAAGGCCATGCCGTACGCGCCCATAAGGCCGGCGGTGTCCGGGCGAATTACATTGGTACCCAGGAGCGCTTCAAAAGCGCGCAGTACCGCTTCGTTGTAGAAGGTACCGCCTTGTACAACTACGTGTTTGCCCAAGGTTTTCGGGTCATTTACCTTTATTACTTTATATAAGGCGTTTTTAATAACGGAGTAAGCGAGACCGGCCGCGATGTCTTCAACGGCAGCGCCTTCCTTCTGCGCCTGTTTTACTTTGGAGTTCATGAATACGGTGCAACGGGAGCCTAAGTCGATAGGCGCCTTCGCCGTTAAGGCTTTCTTGGCGAATTCATCGATGGTAAGGCCCAAGGATGCTGCGAAGGTATCCAGGAAGGAGCCACAGCCGGACGAGCACGCTTCGTTGAGGACGATGTCTTCAATGTAGCCGTCGCGGATGTAGCAGCATTTCATGTCTTGACCGCCAATATCTAAGATAAAGCTTACGTCAGGGCAGAAGTGTTTCGCCGCTTCGTAGTGGGCGATGGTTTCAACTTCACCGGTATCCACCGCCAAGGCGCGTTGCAATAACGCTTCGCCGTAGCCTGTAACGCCGCTGCGGGCAATGTAGGCTTTTTCCGGCAATTTCGCATAAATGTCTGCCAGGATTTCCTTGGCTTTGCTCAGCGGCTTGCCGCGGTTCGGACCATAGTAGGAATAGACGATTTCCTTGTTGCTATTCATGACGATGGCCTTGATGGTGGTAGACCCGGCGTCGAGGCCTAAGAAGCACGGCCCTTCGGTAGTAGCCAAATCACCTTTGGCGGCAATGGCTTCGCCGTGACGCTGTCTAAATTCGTCCAGTTCTGTTTCATTGTGAAATAACGGTTCGAGCCGATCCGTGTGTTCTAGCGGCTGTCCCTGTAGTGCCGTTACTTCCTGTAACAGTTGACCTAAGGTTTTCACCGGTGCTTCGTCGGAGCAGAAGGCAGCGCCAAGGGCGATGAAAAGTTCACCGTTTGGCGGGATAATCTGGTTTTCCTTCGGCAGATTTAATGTCGTCGCAAAGGTGTTGCGCAAATCGTCGAGGAAGCTTAGCGGCCCGCCTAAGAAGGCGACATTACCTTCGATGCGGCGACCACAGGCCAAACCGGTAATGGTTTGGTTGACGATGGCTTGGAATACGGAATGGGCAATATTTTCTTTGGAGGCTCCTTGGTTAAGAAGTGCTTGTACGTCGGTTTTGGCGAATACGCCACAGCGTGCCGCAATGGGATAGGATGTATCGGAATTGCGAGCTAATTCGTTAAGGCCTGCTGCATCGGTTTGAAGCAGCGTAGCCATTTGGTCGATAAATGCACCGGTACCACCGGCGCAGCTACCGTTCATGCGATGTTCGGTGGAGCGACCTAAGTAGGTAACTTTAGCGTCTTCGCCACCAAGTTCTATGATTACGTCAGTTTGCGGATAGCGGCGATTAATAGCCTTTGTTTCCGCAATAACTTCCTGTACAAATGGTAAGCCTAGGCGTTCAGCCATAGCCATAGCGGCGGAGCCGGTAACAGCAGCGCGTACGGCAATGTCTTCGCGGCCCTGGCCTGCTTCCTGCAACAGCATGGCTAGGGTGCCTAAAATATCCGCGTGATGGCGGCAGTACCGCTGGTAAACCGGTTGTTCGTTTTCGTCCAGTAACACGATTTTAACCGTGGTGGAACCGGAGTCGATACCTAATTTAAATACTGATGACACGGGAGTTCCCTTCTTTCTGCCCTCTATATCGAAATTTTTAGGGATATAGTGAATACATTAATTATAATAAGGTCCGTACTTGCTGTAAAGGTAAAAAAAGAGGGATTTAGGATAGATTCACCACAAAAATTTATACTACGAATTATTCGGTAATTTATAGGAGTGTTAAATTTTGGATTTTCTCAAAAAATTTATTCAAGTTTTTTTATTGATAACTCATTTCATATTACTAGATTGAAATGTAACTATGTTGTAATTGAAATTTGAATGTAACTATATCGTATAATTGATAATTGAAAATGAATGTCAAAAAGTGGCTTTATACTTGATTTATGGCTGATTTTGGGCTTTGGACAAACTAAAATCAAAACAGTATAATGAGAATATACAACTTGAGATTGCCTGAAAGTGCAACGAAGTAGTAGGGATTTATAAGTTAAGTCACGCTTCTAATGTCGAGAAGCGGACTGGGTATTCGGTAGAAAGAGGAGGTACGTATGGAACAGTTTGATGTTCTGGTAGTAGGCAGTGGCGGCGCTGGTCAACGCGCTGCATTGGAAGCTGCACATCAGGAAGGCCTGAAGGTAGCGTTGATTACCAAAATTTTCCCCAGTCGTTCTGCAACGGCTATGGCACAGGGGGGGATTAATGGTGTACTTAACAACGTGGCCAAAGAAGACACCATTGAAGATCACATTTTCGATACCGTAAAGGGCAGTGACTACTTGGGTGACCAGGATGCCATCGAGTTTTTCGTTAACCGTTGCCCGGCGGGCATTAAAGAATTGGATTACTTCGGTGCTCCGTTCTCCCGTACGAACGAAAATAAAATTGCCCAACGTAACTTTGGCGGTCAGTCTTACCCGCGTACTTGCTACAGTGCGGATAAAACCGGTCACGTTATTATGCATACGTTGTACGAACAATGCTTAAAAGAAAACGTTCATTTCTTACAGGACTGGTACTTGCTTGATATTGTTAAAGCTGAAGATGGCGCTGTAGGCGGTATCGTAGCTTGGAACATGAAAGCAGGCCGCGTTGAAAAAATCGCAGCAACTGCTGTAGTTATCGCTACTGGCGGTGCTGGTCGTATGTTCTGGACTCGTACGTCCAATCCGTACCTCTCTACTGGCGACGGCATGGCTGCTTGCTTCCGCGCAGGTTGTGCTTTGAAGGACCCGGAAATGGTTCAGTTCCATCCTACCGGTCTTGGTAAAACTGGTATTTTGATGTCTGAAGCCGTACGTGGTGAAGGCGGTTACTTGCTTAACAATAAAGGCG
>ERZ791611.867-NODE-867-length-24496-cov-2.460742_pt1 | contig 24496 bp, 23 predicted proteins | sample MGYA00510275_ERZ791611 | MGnify/ENA primary metagenome ERZ791611 (study PRJEB30046, sample SAMN00791912) | human gut metagenome | study: EMG produced TPA metagenomics assembly of the A metagenome-wide association study of gut microbiota in type 2...
TATATTTATTCAAAGACTCAAGTTATAGCTATGAACAGGAAATGAGAATAATTTATAGTTATGATTCGGTTTCAGATGTTTTTATGCATACGGAAACAAAGTATCCTTTATTGTTTGTATATCCAGATTTTCCATTACAAATTGAAGAAATAATATTGGCACCAAAGTTTATAGATAGAACAAGAAAAATTCCTTATATACAAGAACAAATAGAAAAGATGTGTGATTATATAGGTGGGGACATGCCTATTATTACTAATTCCAATATTGATTATAGATAATAATTTTACATAGCCAGATGGTTCCAACTCAAGGAATCACCTGGCTATTTTCATGCCCGGATATTATCCCCAATAATATCAATCTAAGGCAAGAAAGGAGATGAAAATTATGCCATATATACCACCATCGGTCGTGCGGGAGGTCAAGCGGATGGATTTGCTTACGTACTTGAAAAATTATGAACCATACGAATTAGTTCACTTTTCTGGCAACACCTACACTACCAGAACACACGATAGTTTGAAAATATCAAATGGGAAATGGATGTGGTGGAGTCAGAGAACCGGTGGCAGATCAGCACTGGATTATCTGATCAAAGTAAGAGGATACAGTTTTTTAGAGGCGGTTGAATTGCTTGCAGAACGGGCAAATATTCAGCCGCCTCTTTTTGTATCTGAGAATGTTCCGATGGAGAAACAGTTACTGTTGCCAAAGAAAAATCAAGATGATCAGAAAGTGATTGCGTATCTTTCAGGCCGTGGGATTGATAAGGAAATCATTCAGTTTTGTTTAGAGTCTGGAAGAGTTTATGAAAGCGCATTTCATCACAACGCGGTGTTTGTAGGGATGGATGAGAAAGATAATCCGAAATATGCAGCCATTAGGGGAACCGGAACCAGTTTTATCGGAGAAGCAAATGGAAGTGATAAGAACTATTCTTTTTCCATTTTTACAGAGAAACCAAATGATATGATGCATCTGTTTGAGTCAGCCATTGATCTGTTATCTTATGCAACATTGCAGAAATTGGACGGGAAGGAGTGGAGAAGAGAACATTTATTGTCACTGGCAGGTGTCTATCAGCCAGCAAAAGAAATTGAAAAAAGTAAAGTTCCTGCAGCGTTGGCAAAAGCACTAAAAATGCATCCAGAGGTGAAGACAATCGTATTTCATTTGGATAATGACCGTATTGGAAGACTTGCCACAAAAGCAATTTCTACAGTACTTCCAAAGCAATATCAGGTAAAAGATGTACCACCAAAACAAGGAAAAGATTACAACGATCAACTCTGCGTCAAGCTAAATCTGGCAATTACAAAGCGAGAAAAAAACACAAAAAAGAGTATGTCTGGTCATGAAAAATATGAGAGATAGAAGGTGAAAAAAGATATGAAAATTGCAAGATATGAGCTGAATGTCGTATATAAGAAAGAGCTGATTTTGACGATGGAAGACGATGTGGACAGTGAAGATCTATTGGAAATTTTTCTGGAAACACAGTTGAAAGAAGAAAAAGAACAGAATGAATTACTTGGAATTATTGCGGAGAAAGTGTCAGAAGAAGGCTGTACGGAGCAGTGTGAAAGTTGTCAAAAGTATTGCCCGGCGAGTGAAGAATGCATGGCAACTGATGAAAATGTACGATGCACAGAGTGCGAATATTTGTGTAAAACTTGCGGGCAGTGTGAACTGAAAAAATGAAAAAAGCAATTGTTTTTTCGGCAAGTAAATCTTCTGATACCCGGAACAGTGAGACGGGTGCAGAAGAATACACAATACCAGCAAGCAACGCCTTAGGATTGCCACGCAGGTTTCCTGTCTGGCAGTCTGCGGCAGCTTGTCAGGGAGAATCCCTGAAACCCTCAGAAAATGAAAAAGGAGAAAGTAACAATGTTGAAGTTTATTTGTGGAGTATTAGTAGGTGGCATTATAGGAGTAGTGTTGATGTGCCTGTTGCAGATTAACAAGATTCAGTAGACAAAAAGAAAGGAGATACAAGATGCAGGTTGAAGTATCAGTGAAAGACAAAAAGAAAGCAGAAAGACGATATCAGGAATATTTAAAGAAAATGAACAAGAAGAAGGGAGAACAGAAGAAATGATTGCAAAAGAGATGATAGCAGAAAAGGTATTTGCGGAAGGTGTAGCAAAAGACATTCGGAATTTTCTTCCGGCTAAATATGAGAATGCAGAATTTCAGGTAATGCAGATGAACAAAAATAATGGAGTCCAGATGGTAGGAGTACAGGTAAGATTGCAGGAAGAAAATGTGTGCCCGGTTGTTTATGTAGAGCCGTTCTTTAATGAAATACGTCTGGGCGAACCCGTTGAGAAAGTGATGAATGAAATTGCAAGATGTATGGAAGAAGCAGGAAACGCTCCATTTGTGCACAGTAGTATCAACCCAATGGATTATGATTCTGTGAAGGAACATCTGGCAGTGATGCTTGTGAACACGCAGGCAAATAAACGAATGTTACAGGAAATGCCTCATGAAAATATGGAAGATCTGTCGGCTATCTGTTATGTGGATTTCCCGGTAGAGTCTAACGATGGAAAAGCGACTATGAAGGTGAAAAATGAACATCTTAAGATGTGGAATGTGGATGCAAAAGAAATGTTCCATCAGGCCAGAGCAAATACCCAGCCTGTAAATACACCGATTCTTCAGTCAATGGACGAAATGATGTTGAGTATTTTTAATGAAGAAGGACATGCAACGAATCTTTTAAATGAAAGTGTTGAATTTGGACTTCGTTCACATGATATGTTGTATGCGCTTACGAATGTAGAAAAGCAATATGGAGCATCTATGATTACGCAACCAGAAGTTTTAAATAAACTGGAACAGCTTTTCCCAGAAGGATTCTATGTTTTGCCGTCATCGGTGCATGAAGTTCTGATCGTTCCGGATAATGGAGAGATGGAACCGAAAATGCTTGGTGAAATGGTACGGGAAGTAAATAAAAATGAAGTGGAACGGCAGGAGGTTCTCTCAGACAGAGTTTACAGTTACGATAAAGAAAAACACCAGATTCGCCAGGAACCAGATTCTATACAGAAAGTAAAGGAGATGGAGCGTTGAGAAAACGTAATGTAGCAATCCTTTTCCGATTGAACAAAAAAGAAGCAGAGGCATTGGATAAGAAAGTAAAGAGAAGCGGACTGAACCGGGAAGCTTACCTGAGACAGTTGATTTCTGGTGTTGTTCCAAGAGACGCACCGCCACCAGATTATTATTCTATGATGCGGGAGCTGCATAAAATTGGAAATAACTTAAATCAGATTGCGCAGAAAGCACATGTGTTAAATGTGGTAGATGTGCAACGTTACGATCAGGAAGTGCGGAAGTTCAATGAAGCAGTCCGTAAGATTACAGAAGCAGTAATACTTCCGGAGAAAAATGAATCATGGCAGTGACATCAATCTGGAGCATTAAAGGTTGGATTGGAAAAGTAATCAATTATGCGGAGAACCCGGACAAGACGAAAGAGAATAACGAAGGGCAGATAGTCGAGGATCAATCACGATCCGCACAAGGACTGGAAGATGTGCTTACCTATGCAGTGAATGCAGAAAAGACTAGACAGAGACAATCTGAATCAATGGAAATAGAACTTGTTGGAGAATCGGAAGAACTGATGGAACAGTATGTATCTGGAGTGAATTGTTCACCGACAACCGCCAGAGAAGAAATGATTGCAGTCAAAAAGCGTTTTGGAAAGGAAAGCGGGATTGTTGCATTTCATGGATATCAGTCTTTTGCACCGGGAGAATGTAATCCGGCAATGGCACATGAGATCGGAAAGAAGCTGGCAGAAGAATTGTGGGGCAGTCAGTATCAGGTATTGATTGCGACTCATTTGGATAAGGCGAACCATCTGCACAATCATTTTGTGGTGAACTCAGTTTCATTCCTTGATGGGAAAAGATACCACAGGACAAATCAGGATTACCGGGATATGCGGATGGTGTCAGACCGTTTATGTAAAGAATACCAGTTATCGGTTGTGAGGCAGCCAGAACAGGGAAAAGGAAAACATTATGCCGAGTGGCAAGCAGAACAGGATGGGAAGCCGAGTTATCACAGCATGGTAAAGGCAGATGTTGACGAGGCAATCCGAAAGGCGAGGACTGAAAAACAGTTCTTTTTTTATTTGCGGGAAAAAGGATATTCTTTTAAGTTCGGGAAAGACATTACCATTCGTCCGGAAGGGCGGGAGCGTGGTCTGAAGTTAAAGCGGAATTTTGGAGAGAATTATTCACTGGAAGCAATCAGGGTTCGGATTCTGGAAGAAAATGAATTACCTGCCGAGAAGAAATTTCCGGTTCAGAGGCATTACCGGATTCGGGTATCCGACAACTTCAAGCAGACAAGAAAAATCGGAGGACTTCGGGGATTGTATCTGCATTACTGTTATCTTTTAGGAATCCTACCGAAGAATCGCCCGTCAATATCTGCTAAACAGGTGCATGTATTGTTCCGGGAAGATTTATTAAAACTAAATACCATTTCAAAAGAGACGAAGCTGCTCTGCCATTATCACATAGATACTGCAGAGCAGCTTTTTTCGTTGAAAGAAAGTTTGCAGAAGAAAACGGAGCAGTGTGTGGAGGAGCGGAAGCACCTGCGTTATAAGATCCGGGCAGACAGACCGGAAGAAGAAATAGAGGAAATGAAAGAGCAGATAAAAGTTCTGACAGAGAAAATTGGAACGCTCAGAAAGGAGGCAGCACTTTGCGATGGAATCGCCGCACGTTCCAAGGTAATCGAAGAAAAATTTAAGACGGTGCGGGAAGAAAAAGAGAAGAAGGAGGAACAAAGCCATGAACACATCAGGCGAAGCCGCTGACCAGGTGGTACGAATGTCGTTGGAAGTCGGTGAAGCAGCATTGAAGATCAGTGGTACAGGTGCGAAGCATCTGGCAGTGATGCTGTATACAGTCTTAAAAGAGAAGAAAAAGACAAAAGGCAGAGTAAGACTTGAAACATTGGTTAAATCAGGTAGACCACTGACGGTATTTTCGGTGAAAGAAAGTGATCTGAAACAATTCGTGCAGGAAGCAAAGCGATATGGCGTGTTATATTGTGCAGTCCGAAATCCCAAAGGAAGCAGTGACGGACTGGTAGATGTGATTGTAAAGGAAGAAGATGCACCAAGAATCAACCGTATCGTAGATAGATTCCAGTTTGCATCTGTAACAGAAGCAGCGAAGATTAAGACGGAAATTGAGCGGACACGTGCAGAAAAAGCAAAAGCCGGAAAATCAGAGAAGCAGGAAAAGAAGCCGGAAAAAGTACAGGTTCAGCAGGAAAAACAGGGACAGGCAGAACCGGAGAAAGATTATCCGCAGAAATCCAAGGAGGATCAGCTTATGGACGAGTTGTTTGGAGAGTCGGTGAAGAAAGAGGGTAAGGAGCAAAACCCCTCTTTGGCAAAGACGACCAAATCCCGTCTGTCCGAGCCTACCTCAAAGAAGCAAGAGAAAACCGCAGAGGGTACTTCTAAGCTATTTACCCCGGAAAAACCAGAGAAACTATCGGTCAGAAAGGAACTTCGGGAAATACAGAATGCAAGGAAGAAAGAAGCGGAGCGGCGTGAGAATAGAAATGATCCGGTGAGAAATCAGGGAAATAAAGACCGGAATCAGATTCGCCACCAGCAGCCACAACAGAAACGAAAACCAAGGAAAGGGAAAGAGAGGTAAATTTTATGGATAATAGTTTTGATTCTTTATTAAATGCATCGGCTGTACCACAGGATGAAAAGGTACAGGCATTTATTGCGGAAAGCAGAAATAACAGGAATCGCTGCTATGAGTTGTCAGAGCAGGTAACCGCACAAGTGGCAACGGATGGGAAAATGCTGCAGAAGTATCTGGATGTACAGAGTACCTTTGATCGATATACTACCAATAATGCACTTCTGATTCTGGCACAAAGACCAGATGCACAGAAATTAGGTGACTATGGATACTGGAGAGAGCATGGATTTTATTTAAAACGTATGGAACGACAGAATCCAGTTCTGATTTTAGAGCCGGGAAAAACATATAAGCGTGAAGATGGTACAGTTGGAAATTATTATAATGCGAAAAAGCTATATGATATTTCTCAGACAACAATGTCCGATACTACAATTCAAAAGTCAGAATATGAAGAACATGATTTAATCCGGGCGTTAGTCAGTACCCCTCCGGTAAATATTGTTGCAGCAGAACCAGAACAGATGCCCGATGAAAAAGGAGCATTTTTTAAACCGGAAGAAGGTTGTATTTATGTAAGAAAAGGGATGAGTGCACAGGAAATCTTTCAGAATCTTGTGCCGGAATTGGTATTTGCCGGATATGCGGATGGAAATCCACACTATGATAAAAATGAAGATGCATTTCATGTATCGTGTGCGTCTTATATGTTGTGTAAAAAATATGGAATGGATACCAGTCGATATAATTTTTTACATGCACCAGAGTTTTTTGAAAAAATGGAGACTCAGGAAGTGAGAGTGGAACTTTCCAGAGCAAGAGATGCAGCGAATGCAATTTCTGCAAGAATGGCAAAGGTACTAGATCAGAATCGGAATGCAACTTACCGACAGTCAGAGACTGAAAAAACTGGACAAGACAGTTCTGAAAAGGTGAAAGATAAGAAAGAAAATCCAGAGCCTGAAAAAAAAGAACAGAAATCCAGAGGACAACATAGAAAAGAAGCACGCTAGAAAAATTCGGGAAAGGAGAATGCAAAATGAGCAGTGATACGATTACATTAGAACTGGACAAATATGAGAGCGGCGTAGTGTTCCATTCCCTGAAGGACAAGCGGAATCAGATGCTGAAAGAGGGAAAAGATACGGAGCTTGTCGATGATGTTTTAATGAAAGTCATTGAGAAAATCGAAGTACCGCCGGAGAAGGAAAAGCGAGGACGCAGAAGCCATGAAGAACGATGATGAGCAGAGCAGTCTGATACTGGCGGTAATTGGAATTATCCCGGTTATCTGGTTTGCGTTACTTGTCGCACCTTATCTTTCGTCTGGTCTTATGGGGATTCTGGAAGGAGTCCCGGAAGCAATGAATCATCCGTTTTCGATTCAGTTATGTGGGGACAGTGTAAAAACTGTCCTTATTTTTTCGCTGGCTTACGGTATGGGAATTGGGATTTATCTTTCTACCAAGAAACATTACCGACGAGGTGAAGAACATGGGTCTGCAAAATGGGGGAATGTGAAGAAAATCAATCGCAGATACAGGGAGAAGCGATTTACAAAAAATAAGTTGCTGACCATGCATGTACGAATCAGCTACAATATGCGGAAACATTTGCGAAATGTATTGACGGTTGTGATTGGTGGTTCCGGTTCAGGAAAGACCAGATTTTTTGCAAAGCCGAATCTGATGCAGGTGAATACCTCCTTTGTGGTGCTTGATCCAAAAGGGGAAAATCTGAGAGATACCGGGTATCTTCTGGAAGAAAAAGGTTATGAAGTAAGAGTGCTTGACCTGATAAATATGGAAAAGAGCCATTGCTATAACCCGTTTGTATATCTGAAGGACGATAACGATGTGCAGAGATTGGTAACGAACCTGTTCAAAGCGACTACACCAAAAGGCAGTCAGTCTAACGATCCATTTTGGGATACCGCAGCTTCTATGCTGTTGTTGGCACTGGTTTTCTTTCTGAAATATGAAGCACCGGAAGAAGAACAGAATTTCCCGATGGTAATGGAAATGTTACGTGCCGGAGAAGTCAGAGAGGACGATGACCAGTACCAGTCACCGCTTGATGAATTGTTTGAACGGTTGGAAATGAAGAACCCGGAACATATTGCAGTAAAGTATTACAAAGATTATCACTCTGGTAGTGCCAAGACATTAAAATCCATTCAAATCACATTAGCCGCAAGACTTGAGAAATTCAACTTATCCAGTCTGGTAGCACTGACCGCAACGGACGATTTAGACCTGCCATCACTGGGAGAGCGAAAAGTGGCTTTATTTGCGTTAATCCCGGACAACGATACCAGTTATAACTTTTTGGTGTCGATTTTGTATACCCAGTTATTTCAGCAGTTGTTCTATCTGGCAGACCATAAATATGGCGGGAGACTTCCGGTTCATGTGCATTTCCTCATGGACGAATTTGCAAATGTTTCACTGCCGGATGACTTCGATAAGATTCTGTCCGTTATGCGTTCCAGAGAAGTGTCAGTCAGTATTATTTTGCAGAATCTGGCACAGTTAAAAGCACTGTTTGAAAAGCAATGGGAAAGCATTATGGGAAACTGTGACGAATTTTTATATTTGGGCGGCAATGAGCAGGGAACACATAAATATGTCAGTGAACTTCTTGGAAAGGCAACGATTGACACGAACACCTATGGAAAATCAACAGGACATTCTGGGAATTATTCCACCAATTATCAGAATACAGGGCGGGAGCTGATGACACCCGATGAAGTTCGCATGTTGGATAACCGATATGCGATTCTTTTTATTCGTGGAGAAAGACCAATTTTAGATGAGAAATTTGATATTTTAAAACATCCCAATGTAGGGCTTACGACAGATGGAAATGGAAAGCCATATCTGCATGGAGCAGTTGACCGGGCGGTGGCAAGTATCTCACTGGGAGACAGTCTGGAGGACGAGTTTGCTGATGATTCATTAGAAAGTGAAGGATACGAATTATTATCTGATGAAGATTTGGAAGAAATTATCCAGAAATATGAGTAAATCCAGGAAAAATATATAGGAGGCTATCAAAAAATGAAGTTAGATATGCGAAAAAAGCAGGAGAAGAAAGAAAGCACAAAAGTAACGAAGAAGCTGCCAATGACAGCAAAAATGAAACGTGCCATGGCAGTGTATATTGTCATGGTATTGATTATGACAGCAGGAGCAAGTACTGTGTTTGCGGCAGACGATCCACTGACCGTAATCAATAATCTGTCCACATTTATCTTTGGACTGATTCGTGCTATCGGAATGATTTTACTGGGATTTGGAATTGTGCAGGTTGGTTTATCACTGAAATCTCACGATCCAAGTCAACGAGCCAATGGATTCTTAACATTAGCAGGTGGTGTCATTATTACATTTGCAAAAGAAATCTTGAATTTGATTACGGGTTAAGAAGAATAGAAAAATAAAAGAAATGGGACGGTGCAGGCTCACATGGAGCCGCACCGTTCCGACTAAGACAGGAGGTGTTTAGAACGTGTCAGATAACTGGGTATTACAGAACTTGCAAAATGCTTTGGATACCTGGAACAGTAAACTTGCGGAAATATGGCAGATACTCACACAGTCACCGGAAAACTTTAAGGGTGGCGGTATCTGGCAGGTGATTGTGCAGATCCATGGAGCGTTGCAGGCAATCGGCTATGCTTTGTTAGTGCTTTTCTTTGTAGTCGGAGTGGTCAAGACTTGTGGAAGTTTTACAGAGGTAAAAAGACCGGAACATGCATTGAAAATTTTTATCCGTTTTGCGATTGCAAAAGGCGTAGTCACGTATGGACTGGAGCTGATGATGGCATTATTCAATATCATACAAGGAGTGATCAGTACGATTATGCAGACCGCAGGATTTGGAAGTACAGAAGATACCGTTTTACCGGACGAAATCATAGAAGCGGTAGAAGATTGTGGATTTTTTGAAAGTATTCCTCTATGGGCGGTGACGTTGATCGGTGGACTTTTTATTACAGTTCTGAGCTTCATTATGATTATGAGTGTATATGGAAGATTTTTTCGATTATTCCTATATACAGCAATTGCACCGATTCCGTTATCTTCCTTTGCGGGAGAGCCGAGCCAAAATATTGGAAGAAGTTTCTTGAAATCCTATGCAGCTGTGTGTCTGGAGGGGGCAATCGTGGTACTTGCCTGCATTATTTTTTCATTATTTGCAGCATCACCGCCAGTAGTCGATCCAGATGCAGCGGCAGTGACTATGGTATGGAGCTATATTGGAGAATTGATTTTCAATATGCTTGTACTGGTCGGAGCAGTGAAGATGTCAGACAGGGTGGTACGGGAAATGATGGGATTGTAAAAAGGACGCCCGAAAGCATCCTTAAAATTTATTCTACAATGTTGTTGCTATTGTTATACCGCATATTCCCCTGAGAATCGAAGTGAACAGAATCTAAAGGAATCCCTCTTTGTCTGGCACGAGAAATCTGGAAGGACATATCATTTTTCATAGTTTTGTAGTATTGATGTTCCTGCCACTTGCGTCGTATAGCAGAAATCCAGCTAAGAATAGAAAAGGCAGTCAGCAGATAGAGGATTGAAAATGCTAGTTTCTCATGATTTGCTGTCCATGGATTCAGAATCGTGGAAACAGCAAGGAAGTATAACAGCGGTAAGGTCAGATTTAATCTGGCAGCAATCCGAAACAGCAGAGAAATCAGGAATAGAGCAACGGTAACAACAAGTGAAATCATAACAGTGATTGGCATAGGTCAGTCCCCCTTTCATTTACCCAAAGTGTGACAGAACAGGAAAAATATAACAAATGTGCGATTTGGAGGTGTATCGTTTTGGAAGTAAAAATTAACAAGGAAATCAGGGATTACACGGAAGCAATCTTTTTCGGATTGTCCCTAAGACAGTTTATCTTTTCAGGATTAGCCTGCGGGATTGCCGTTGGGCTTTATTTTTTGCTTCACTCATACATGAGTATGGAAACCGTGAGTTGGATTTGTGTACTGGGAGCTGCCCCATGTGTAGTGTTCGGGTTTGTAAAATATCATGGAATGACAGCGGAGCAGTTTATCTGGGCATGGATAAAATCAGAAATCCTGATGCCGAAAAAACTGGTGTTCCGGTCAGAAAATCTTTATTTTGATGCGGTAGAACCAGTCATTAAAAAATATGAGAAAGAAAGTATGAAGAAGGAGGGACGCAAGAAAAATGATAAAAACGCTGAGTAATATCTTCAAGCAGGATAAAGAAAAATTTGTAATTCCAAGAAGCGTACAGCAGGTAATTCCCATCGAGACCATCTGGTCTGACGGGATATTTAAAATCGGGAGAAATAAATTTGCACGTACTTATAAATTTACGGATATCAACTATGCGGTGGCAAGCAAAGTAGATAAGGAAACCATGTTCCTGGAATATATGGATTTATTAAATTCGTTCGATTGCGGTGGAACAACAAAAATAACGATCAATAATCGCCGCTTGAATAAAGTGGATTTTGAAAAAGCAATTCTGATTCCGATGCAGGAGGACGGACTGGATTTATATCGGAAAGAGTACAACAACATGCTTTTAGATAAGGCAACCAGTTCCAACAGCATGGTGCAGGAAAAATATGTGACAGTATCCTGCTATAAGAAAACGATCGAAGAAGCCAGAACGTATTTTGCACGAGTGACAACAGAGCTGAACAGCCATTTTGCAAGATTGGGTTCCAAATGTGCAGAGGCAAATGGAGAAGATAAGTTACGGATTCTGCATGATTTTTACCGTACAGGAGAAGAATCTGGTTTCCATTTTGATATTCAGGAGAGTATGAGAAAAGGGCACAGCTTCAAAGATTATATCTGCCCGGATACTTTTGAATTTGAAAAAGATTATTTCCGCATGGGAGATCGTTATGGAAGGGTACTTTTTCTTCGTGAGTATGCTTCTTACATCAAAGACGATATGATAGCAGAACTGACCGATATGAATCGGAATCTGATGTTGAGCATTGATGTGATTCCGGTTCCGACGGATGAAGCAGTACAGGAAGTGGAAAAACGTCTGCTTGGTGTGGAGACAAATATCACGAACTGGCAGAGACGGCAGAATGCAAACAATAACTTTTCTGCTGTCATTCCGTATGATTTAGAACAGCAGAGAAAAGAGAGTAAAGAGTTTATGGACGATCTGACCACGAGAGATCAACGTATGATGTTTGGAATACTGACTATGGTGCATACGGCAGAATCAAAGAAACAGCTTGACGCAGATACGGAAACACTTCTGACAATCGGACGGAAAAAGTTATGCCAGTTTTCGATTCTGAAATTTCAGCAGATGGACGGACTAAATACAGCACTTCCCATCGGACACCGAAAGATTCCGGCAGTCCGCACGCTGACATCGGAGAGCGTGGCAGTGTTGATGCCATTCCGGGTGCAGGAGATTATGGACGCAGGCGGCATCTATTGTGGAGAAAATGCAATCTCTCATAACTTAATCATGTGCAATAAAGAAAAACTCCTGAACCCGAACTCATTCCTTTTAGGTGTGCCGGGAAGTGGAAAATCCTTTAATGCAAAAATGCAGATTGTATTCCTGGCACTGGCAACGCAGGACGATATCCTGATTTGTGATCCAGAGCGAGAGTATGCATCGTTGGTTGAAGCAATGGGCGGAGAAGTGGTTCGTATTGCTGCAGGAAGCAGGGACCACATCAATGCAATGGATATGGTAGACGGATATGGAGATGGCGGTGATCCGGTAATTGAGAAGTCACAGTTTATCTTATCTTTGTTTGAGCAGTTGGATAAAAAAGGGATCAATGCAAAGGAACGTTCCATTATTGACCGATGTGTAGGAGAAGTTTATGAGGAATATCAGCATGGCGGAGCAGTGCCGACTTTGCGGGTGCTGCGTGAAAAATTTTTAGAACAGGAAGAACCGGAAGCACAGGATTTGGCACTGGTATCAGAATTATTTACCAATGGAAGTCTGGACGCATTTGCACATGAAAGTAATGTTGATGTGAATAACCGTATCATGGTATACGATATTCTGGATTTGGGAAAGCAGTTGAAGACCATGGGACTTCTGGTAATCACTGATGCAATGTTGAACCGGGTAACGGAGAACTGGAAACAGGGAAAGCGAACCCATATTTTCTTAGACGAGTTTCATGTAGTATTTGAAAATGAGTATTCCGGAGCATTTTTTAACTCTGCATGGCGAAGATTTCGTAAGCGTAATGCATTCTCGACAGCAATCACACAGAACGTGGAATATCTGTTAGATTCTGTTCTTGCAAGTACGATGATTTCCAACAGTGAGTATATCGTGATGCTTAATCAGGCAGAGCCGGACAGAGCAAAACTGGCAACACTACTAAATATCTCCACAGAACAGATGGGATATATTACAAATGCAGATGCCGGTTGTGGTCTGGTGAAATACGGAAGTTCGCTTGTACCGTTCGTCAATAGATTCCCAACTAATACAAGGTTGTATAAACTGATGACCACAAAGCCGGGAGAGGACAGTATCAACCGGGGAAGAATGTAAAACTAAAAATATTTTGAATAATGAAAAGCAACGCACTGGAAATCGTCACAATTTGTGGCGTTTTTTTAGTGCCGGAAAAGGAGGCAACTATGTCAGAAATCAGATTTTCATCAAAGGAACACGAAAAGTTTTTTTATCAGATGTTAGCAAAATGCGGAAAGCACGACAGTTATTACAGTTCATTTTTTTATTGTGTGGGAATTTCTGAAGATACCAGAAATCATGTTGACCGCATGTTTGATTTTAAAGAGCGTTTGATTAAACCAGGAGCACTGCATGAAGGGTGGCAGACAGGCGGTTCGGCACGATTGACCAGACTGGCTTTCAACTTGTGGAATGGATATGTGGAGAAGGGAGAAGAAAGTCTGTCTACCCCATATGAGATGTTCGATTGTGGTTATGCACCATATTTCTATGAAGCAATCCGCATAAAGTACCCGGAATACTGTCGGGACTTGCTACAGGTGAGCAAAAAAGAAACTAATCATGAACGCTAGATAAAGATTCAAATGGAGGAAAGCGATGGATCGTAAGATAAAAACACGCCAAGTCCATAAGGATATTAAAGTATTAGATAAGACGGTTACAGTGACAGACCATATTAAGCAGTCCTATGTCAGAACAAAAGAAAATGTCATGCAATCGACGGAGAAATCCAGTGATAGAGAGAATAATCCGGTAGGTTATGCAGAAGATGCGGCCAGCGAGTATGCAGACCACATTTTTCACGAAACAGGGCATCAGGTACGCAGACAGGCAGGAAAGATTATTGAACGGAGAAAAGAGAAAACTTCTGTTTCTTCGCCTGTCGAAGAAACAGTTTACCAGCCGAAAGAACAAATCCGACCAGTACCGTCTTCAGGCGGAGAAACGGCACAGAAGCAGGGAAAAGAACTTGCTGTCAAAAAAATCAAGACCATTGAACGGGATAAAAGAACCATCAAGACCGGGAGAGCATCGGAACAGGTTGTAAAGAATACCGGAAAAGGTATTATCAAGACTTCTGAAAAAGCGGTCAAGACTGCAGAACAAACGGCAAAGACCAGTATCAAAACATCGGAGCAGACAGCAAATGCTTATGTCCAGGCAATGCAGTATTCCATGAAAAAGGCAGAAAAAGCAGTGCAGACAGCAAGACAGACAGCACGAGATACCACGATTGCAGTGAAAAAGACAGCAAAAGCGGTAACACATGCGATAAAAGCGTTGATTGAAGCTACAAAAGCATTACTGAGTGCATTGACTGCAGGCGGTTGGATTGCGGTTATGATTTTGATTATCGTCATTTTATTTGGTGGATTTCTATGCATGACAGGTGGGGATAATTCCAGTACGGTTTCTTCGGTTAGTGCAGAAGTAGAAGCATACGAACCACTAATCCGTCAGTATGCAAATCAATATGGCATTGGAGAGTATGTGGAACTAATCAAAGCCATTATGATGCAGGAATCAGGTGGGAGAGGACTTGACCCGATGCAGTGTTCAGAAGGGAGCTTTAATACAAAATACCCCAAACAGCCGAATGGAATCACTGATCCAGAGTATTCGATTTCTTGCGGAGTGCAGGAGATAAAAAGCTGTCTGGAACGTGCAGGAGTAAAAAATCCTCTGGATATGGAAAATATTAAACTGGCATTGCAAAGTTACAACTACGGAAATGGATATCTGGAATGGGCGAAAGCCAGAGGTGGATACACCCTTGCAAATGCGGCAGAATTTTCCGATATGATGGCACAGAGAATGGGGTGGAGCAGTTATGGGGACAAGCAGTATGTACCACATGTGCTTCAGTATTATGCATTTGGAAGAATCCCGACAGGCATCGGCAATCAGGCAATCGTTCAGGTGGCAGCATCGCAGGAAGGAAAAGGCGGAACAACCTACTGGAGTTGGTATGGATTTGGAAGCCGGGTAGAGTGGTGTGCCTGCTTTGTGTCATGGTGTGCAGACCAGAGTGGTTATATCCAGAGTGGAGTCATTCCGAAATTTTCTCTTTGTTCGGACGGTGTGAAATGGTTTGAAAGTAAAGGCAGGTTCCGGGACGCCAGTTATACTCCGGCGGCAGGAGATATTATTTTCTTTGACTGGGGAAACAATGGAACGATTGACCACGTTGGAATTGTAGAGAGCGTTAGTGGTGGAACCGTAAATACCATTGAAGGCAACAGTGGGGATAAAGTAGCAACACGGAGTTACAGTATCGGAAGCAGTAACATTTATGGATATGGTGTTCCGGCATATTAGAGAAAAATGTTGTTTGGAATGATAGCGGAGATATTTATAAAAGTAAATCGCCTTTTTAAAAACGAAAAGAACCAGTGAGAGAATCGTTAAATTTCACTCACTGGCTAAATTCATTTCAAATTTCTCGGACAACTCTGTCAGTTCTTTCGCCGTTTCTTGAGTGTGATGTAACAGGGTGTCACACATTTCTGGCGGACAGCTAGAATAAAGCATTTTCATCTGATTGACACCCTCATCCTCCAGAGAAATATCTGGATTTATAAGCGTATCTAAAGAGATGTGCAGGACCTTTGCCAATGCTCTCAAAATCAAATAGGAAGGATTCGTTTTCCTTTTTTCGATATTGGCGATTTGCTTTACAGAAACATGGCTCAGATCAGAAAGTTCCTGCTGTGTCAGCTCTTTATTCTTTCGTGCTTCCCGCATTTTCTGCCCTAAAGCAGTTAAATCATCAATCGGCATAATCGTTCACCTCAAATATATTTTATCGTTCCGATTTGCACAAAGGAATAACCTTATTGTGCTTGAGAACAGGACTGATTATGCTGATTTCTTTTTGATAACATGGTTGCTCCATGATTATGGCGTTTCCGGCTACTAATTGAACTATGAGGATGAATTGCAGATTTCAGCTTTTAGTTCGTTGCCAAACGAGAATGATATTGAATGCGGTAGGGAGGCTAGCAGTTTTATCCGCTCATCTATGAGCCGTTTTTTATTCTCTGTGACATAAAAATTCATCTGGATATTCCGTTTCCGGTTCGCCATGCGCTGCCTCCATTCTTCATAAGAGTTTGAGATTATCTCAACAAACATTTTTCATTTTCGGTCAAGAGATCTGAAAATACGAAAAATCGCAAGCGGGTACTCGCTTGCTGTGCTTGCTATCGAAACCCTACCTTCTATTTCTCCCTCTACTAATACTACAATTTGAAGCGGAGATTTTGGCTGTTTCCATTTCAAATTATGCAAGAACCGCCTCTGTTCAATGTTGAATAGTTCTATGTTCACGCACACACGCAGGCAATCACTCCCCGTAAAGATAGCAAAGCAAAGTAATTGTCTATTTGGAGCGAAAATGCCTTTTTGGAGAAGAAACATACCGACATATCTGCTATACTGAAATGCGGTTAGTTGGTGCTAACACAAAAGCAAACAGGAGGACCAAATAATGAATAAACTACAAGGAAAAGACCTTATCAATGTTGGAATCTTCACTGCGATCTATTTTGTGGTGATGATGGCGATTGCCATGCTGGGATTTATCCCTATTTTTCTTCCGCTTCTGATCGTGCTGGTTCCGCTGATTGGCGGAATCGTAATGATGCTGTATTATTCTAAAGTCCAGAAGTTTGGAATGGTATCGCTGACAGGACTGATCTGCGGTATTTTAATGTTGCTGACCGGCATGGGGTATTGGAGCATTATTACCGGTGCCGTGTTCGGTGTCCTGGCTGATCTTGTTTTGAAATCCGGCGATTATAAGAGTGCAAAAAAAGGAATCATATCGCATGGTGTTTTTTCTATGTGGATCATCGGAAACTACATCCCCATTGTTGCAACACGGGACAGCTACTATCAGCAGCTAATCAGCGGTTATGGACAAGAGTATGCAGATTCCATTATGAGCTATATCTCGGCATATACGCTCCCCCTTCTTTTGATTGCCGGGTTCGTTTGCGGCGTGATCGGCGGTGTGATCGGCCAGAAAATTTTCAAAAAGCACTTTAAGCGTGCGGGTATTGCATAATGCGCCGTGAATTGTTAGCAAGCAAAAAAAAGGAAACCGGCCTGTCGTTAGACCCTCGGACAAAGTTGGCATTGCTTATCACGATTGCCCTCTTTGTCTTGAGCGGCGGAGGTGGGGCTGCTTCTAAACAGTTTGCTCCTATTTTGGCTGCTGTTCCATTGATCCTGCTGCTCACGGAAAAATCGTGGAAGGGATCGGTTATCTATTTTGTTTTATATGGCGGCAGCTATATATTGCAACTATGGGCGCTCCCCCACCTGTCCGGCCTTCCTAACTTTCTTGTTGTTGCAATCTGCGGTTTCTTTATGCGGTTTGTGCCGGGGATTATGATGGGATACATCACGGTCAGGACAACGACGGTCAGCGAGTTTGTTGCCTCCATGAAGAAGCTGCATTTACCGGAGCAGATCATCATTCCTATGTCCGTGATATTCCGATTTTTCCCTACTGTTGTAGAAGAATATAATGCCATAGGGGACGCTATGAAAATGAGAGGAATCCGTTTTGGCGGGGGCAAAGCCAGTGCAATGCTGGAATACAGGCTTGTCCCTGTCATCATGTGTTCCGTCAAGATCGGGGAAGAATTAAATGCGGCAGCCCTGACAAGAGGATTGGGCGGTCCGGTCAAGAGGACAAACATCTGCGAGATCGGCTTTCATGTGCAGGATGTTTTTTTCTTGCTGCTATGTGTGGTGGCTTTTGCAATTCCTATTGTCACGATGATTACAGGGAGGTAGGTCTATGATCGAATGTAAAAAAGTTTCTTTTTCCTACCCTCCAAATGAAACTGACATTGGGGACAGGGAAGGACACGGAACATTAAGAAATATTGACCTGTCTATTAACGACGGGGATTTTGTACTGCTCTGTGGAACATCGGGCTGCGGTAAAACCACACTGACACGGCTGTTTAACGGACTGATTCCTCATTATTACGATGGAAAGCTGGAAGGCACTGTCATGCTTGATGGAGAAGATATGAGCGGGCTTTCCCTGTTTGATATATCAAAAAAAGTGGGTTCTGTTTTTCAGAATCCACGTTCTCAATTTTTTAATGTGGATACGACCAGCGAAATTGCCTTTGGATGTGAAAACCATGGATTGGAAGAAGCAGAAATCCGAAAGCGGGTAAAACTGGTCTCAGAGCAGTTGAACCTTACAAATCTACTGGACAGAAGTGTTTTCTCCCTTTCCGGTGGGGAAAAGCAAAAAATCGCCTGTGGATCTGCCGCCGCTGTGGAACCGGATGTATTTGTTTTGGACGAGCCATCTTCCAACCTTGACGCCTATTCCATCGCTGATTTTCGGAAACTGTTAAAAATATTGAAGTCACAGGGCAAAACAATTATTATTGCGGAGCACCGGCTCTACTATCTTTATGATCTGGCAGACAGGATCATATATTTAAGCGACGGGGAAATACAAGGGGATTATACTTTGCCGGAATTTCAGTTGATTCCGGCGGCGGAAAAAGCTAAAATGGGATTACGGCCTCTTGGCCTGGGTGAGTTTGCAGACATTGAGCCTGCCAGTCTACATTCAGGGCAGGGGATATGGAAACTGAACCACTTCCATTTCGCATACAGGAAACAGCCGGAAACGCTTTCTCTGGAAAATATAGAGCTTCCTGCCGGAAATGTAACGGCGGTCATCGGGCACAATGGAGCCGGAAAAACGACACTATCCCGTTGCTTATGCGGATTGGAAAAAAGATGTAAAGGTATCCTCGAAAAAGAAGGTACTTCCTATTCAAGCAAACAGCGGCTGAAGATATGCTATATGGTCATGCAGGATGTAAATCATCAGCTTTTTACGGAGAGCGTTTTAGAGGAAGTCCTGTTAAGTATGCCGGGGAAAGATTCCGATGAATCGCCTGAAAATGTGGCAAAGGCAGAGGCTATCTTGACAGAAATGGATTTGCTCCCGTACAAAGCCTGCCATCCGATGGGGCTTTCGGGAGGGCAAAAACAACGTGTGGCGATTGCTTCTGCGATTGCCTCTGAACGTCCGGTTATACTATTTGACGAACCTACCAGCGGCCTTGATCTCTCTCATATGAGGCAGGTGGCCGATTCGGTCAAAGGACTTGCCGATTCAGGAAAAACCATTGTGATTGTGACCCATGATCCTGAATTTATACTCAGGTGCTGCAATTATGTGATCCATCTGGAAAACGGCAGATTGGAAGAAAACTATTTCCTCCAGGATACGGAAGGACGGGAACGGTTATTTAATTTCTTTATGATGGAAGGAGGCGGCGGAAATCAAACTGTTTGATGGTAAAATAAACTGCGGCTCAAATGTTAAAAATGTCATTGAAACTGAGGATTGCGTTGTCCTGCAGCTTTTTGACGAGAGCGGCGAGGGAACCATGACAGCCCACAAAATTTTTGATGGCGCTTTTGTGATGTATAGCGATATGCACCTGAAAGAATGTACCTCCTACTTTCAGAGTAGTACGGACAGTTCGCTTCTCTATATAGACCATTGCAGGGAGGGACGGATCGAAAGCGAGATTGACAATCATGCGTATAGCTATTTGCAAGAGAATGAGATGCGTGTGGATGACCGGCGTTCCCATTCGGGACGGTTCTACTTTCCACTCTGCCACTATCATGGGATGACCCTGGGATTTGATCTGGACATTGCTGTGCCGGCGCTGAAAGACTTTTTTGGCGGATTTTCTGTTGATTTGTACGAGCTTCAAAAAAAGTATTGCAATGACAAGAAACCGTTTGTGATTCATAATGAGCCAGGAATTGAACATATTTTTTCAGAGCTTTACTTTGTCCCGCAGCAGATCAAAGGTGACTACTATAAAGTAAAAGCCCTGGAGCTGCTTTTATATCTGGACGCTTTGCAGTTTTCTGATTCCAAAGAAGATCGCCCTTATTTCTATAAAGGGCAGGTAGAAAAAATCAAAGCGATCCATGATCTTATTACGGCAAATTTGCAGGAGCATTACACGATGGATGAATTAGCTGAACGATTCCAGATTTCATTGACGGGGATGAAAACCTGCTTTAAGGAAATATACGGAGATTCCATGTATTCTTATATTCGCCGTTATCGGATGAACGTTGCTGCCACAATGCTCCGACAGGATTCCAAAAAAGGGATTGCGGAAATTGCAGGAGTTGTGGGATATGAAAGCCCCAGTAAATTTGCAACAGCTTTCCGGCAGGTGATAGGGCAGACGCCGATGGAATACCGAAAATCTTTTTTCTAAACGGTGCATAAATGCCGTTTTGGAGAGGAAAGAAGAATTGAATACTGCTACAATGAGGATGGTTAGCAAAGACTACCCATCCTTTTTTCTTTGCTGACTAAAAAGAAGGAAGGTGATTGTAATGAAGCAGCAAAAAGATAATTGGGTGAAAATTCTGTTTTCCTTCGCCGCACCATGCAAGGGGAAAATGGCTCTTTCGGTATTCTGCGCCATTCTGAGCGTTGCAGGAGGGTTTATTCCTTTTTGGGCTGTATATGAAATCCTGCTGGCATTTATCAATCAGAATGTGACCCTGAATGGCATTCTGATTTGGTGTCTGGTTGGAGCAGTGGGCTACCTGCTGCGGGTTGCCTGCCATGGAATCTCTACGATCCTGGCGCATATTTCAGCCTATACCATTTTGGAAGGAATCCGGCTTAAAATTGCGGACCGGCTGATGAAAGCGCCTCTCGGCGAAGTGATGGGGCGGCGAATCGGCTATCTGAAAAATATCATCATGGATAAGGTGGAGGATTTAGAGCCGCCTTTGGCACACATGATCCCGGAATTGACTTCTAACCTCCTACTCCCTGTTGCAATTTTTACCTGGATGATGGTCATTGACTGGCGCATGGGATTGGCGGTTCTGATTGCTCCGGTGCTGGCCATGATTCCTATGTTTTTCCTTATGAGGAATTATAACAGTCAGTACGCCGCTTATATGGAGGCAAATAACCATGTCAACAGTATTATTATTGAGTATGTGGAAGGCATCGAGGTTGTAAAGGCTTTTAATCAAAGCACAAGCTCCTATGAAAAATTTGTTAATGCTGTCCAGTCGTTCAAAGAGTTTACCCTGGCATGGTTTAAGAGCACATGGAAAACGATGAACCTGATGATGGCGATTATGCCCACAACGCTACTGGGGGTTCTTCCTGTCGGCCTTCTGCTGGTACAGAATGGAAGTATTTCCCCCGCAGAGCTTGCAATGGGGATTATTCTTTCCCTCAGCATTGTTGGGCCGTTGATGAAAGCAACCACTTTCATTAACGAAGCAAAGTCTATGGAATATGCAGTAGAGGCGGCAAATGAACTTTTGAACCTGCCTGTGCTGCCGGATTCAGGGAAAATCGTATCCATACCCCGCAATGATATTGTGTTGGAGCATGTAACCTTTTCCTATGACGGCTCCGAGCAAAATGAAGTACTGCATGATGTGAACTTGGAATTGCCAGAGGGAAGTTTTACGGCACTTGTAGGAACGTCTGGCGGCGGTAAATCAACGATTGCCCGTCTGATTGCAAGGTTTTGGGACGTGACAGGCGGCAACATTACCATTGGGGGGAAGAATATCAAAGAGTTGTCTATACGCCAGCTTTCCGAACTGGTCAGTTTTGTGACACAGGATAACTTCCTGTTTAATTGCTCCCTGAAAGAAAATATCCGTCTTGGAAATCCAAACGCCACAGATGAAGAAGTATATGCGGCGGTGAAAGCGGCCTGCTGTGATGAATTTATTGTGCGTTTGGACAAAGGATATGATACCTCTGCCGGTGATGCCGGAAAGAGGCTGTCCGGCGGCGAAAAACAGCGAATTGCGATTGCGAGGGCGATCCTCAAAAATGCTCCGATTGTTATTTTGGATGAAGCGACAGCATTTACTGACCCGCAGAACGAAGATAAAATTCAGAAATCTATCATGGCGTTATCAAAGGGTAAAACTCTTCTTGTGATCGCCCACCGCCTTTCCACCATTCAGAACGCAGATCAGATTGTCGTGTTGAAAAAAGGCCGGATTGTGGATTGCGGAAAGCAGGAAGAATTGTTGAAGCGGTGTCCGCTTTATGCGGATATGTGGAAAGCCCACATCGGGGCGAAGAATTGGTCTGTGAGTGAAAAGAAGGAGGTGGCCGCTCATGTTTAAGTCTATGAAACGGATCATTAAATGGGCGGGGAAATATAAGGGACGCCTCTATCTTGGCTCTGTTTTTTCCTTTTTCAGCAGCCTGTCTACGGCGATCCCTACAATGGCTGCCGCTTATGCCCTTGATAAAGCAATCGCAGCTTATTGGGCAGGCAACACAATAGAATCCTCCCTGATCTGGCAGATGCTTTGGATTATTGTTGGCTCGATTGCGCTTAACTTTCTACTCTCTTATTTGCGGGCGGTGTTGCAGGAAAGCATTGGTTATGAAGTAGCCGCAGGGCAGCGAATCCATTTAGGCGATGTGCTGAAAAGGGTTCCTCTGGGATATTTTTCCAAAAACAGCGTGGGCGATATTCTGACAGGTGTTACCACGGAGCTATCCACACTCGAATTGCAGGGAATGAAGATGGTTGACATCATCATCAACGGATATGCAAAGTTTATTGCAATTCTCCTGTGTTTCCTTTTCCTGAGTCCAGCCGCAGCAGTGATTTCTGTTGTCGGCGTTGCCTTTTCCTCATTGGCCTTACATGGTATCAGCAGGCATAGTGAAAAGACCGCTGCTATCACGCACCAGGCCATGGAGGATATGTCTGGCTCTGCGATTGAATATATCCGCGGGCTGTCCATCGTTAAATCGTTCGGACAGGAAGGGGCTTCTATCGAAAGTTTCCGCAAGGCAAATACGGATTTGAAAAATATTCATATCAAAGTAGAAAAAGGCTATACGCCATTTAACTGCTTGCATCTGTTCTCCTTAAAACTGGCATCTATGGGGATTGTGTTTATCTGTGCATGGCAGACACTTAACGGGCAAATGAGTCTTGCTTATTTCCTGATGTTTGTTCTGTTTTCTTTCGTAATCTTTGGAAGTGTGGAAAACATTAACGACGCGGCTCACATGCTGGGTCTTATAGATTCCGCTATGAATAAGCTGGAAGCTCTGGAAAATGCAGAATATATCGACCAGGACGGAAAAGATATTACACCGACCTCGTATGACATTACTTTTCAGGATGTATCCTTTGGTTACGATAAACGGACTGTATTGCATGATGTGAATTTCACGATTCCGCAGAATACCACAACAGCGATTGTAGGTCCCTCCGGGAGCGGCAAGTCTACCCTGTGCAGCCTGATTGCACGCTTTTATGATGTTGACGCCGGAAAAATCACTTTAGGAGAAACAGATATTCGAGAATTTACCTGTGACAGTTTACTAAAAAATATCAGTATGGTGTTCCAGAATGTATATCTGTTCCGGGATACAATCCGTAACAATATCAAATTCGGCAGCCCGGACGCTTCGGAGGAACAGATGATTGCCGCTGCAAAAGAAGCGCGCTGCCATGACTTTATTATGGCCTTGCCAGATGGATATGATACCGTCATTGGGGAGGGCGGTTCTTCTCTTTCCGGCGGTGAAAAGCAGCGGATTTCGATTGCCCGAGCCATGCTGAAAGATGCGCCGATTGTTATTTTGGATGAGGCCACGGCCAGCATTGACCCAGAGAATGAGCATTTGATTCAAGAGGCTATTTCCGCACTGACACATGGTAAAACAATCATAACGATTGCCCATAGACTGGCGACGATTGAAAATGCGGATCAAATTCTTGTCATTGATGGTGGAACCGTCGTGCAGAAAGGAACCCATAAGGAATTGCTGGCTCAAAGGGGAACCTATCAGGAATTTATTAAGATTCGGGAACAGACTGAGGGCTGGAGGATTCAACAATAAGCATAAAGGAGGAACTGATGAAGATTCATGCGTCTGGGGAGGATTATCTGGAGGCTATCCTTGTTCTACAAAAGAAAATGGGCATGGTCCGCTCCATTGATCTTGCCCGGCACATGGGCTTTAGCAAACCGAGTATCAGCCATGCGGTAGGCGTTTTGAAAAATGGAGGTTTTCTGACCGTGGCTGATGATGGGTTCCTTCATCTGACCGTCATAGGTCGGGAGATTGCCGAGAAAATCTATGAACGCCATTTGTTTTTTATGGAGCAGTTTGTCGCTGCTGGCGTCGATCAGGAAACAGCGGAACAAGACGCCTGCCGGATTGAACACATCATCAGCGATGAGAGCTTTTCACGGCTGAAAGAGGCA
>ERZ791611.885-NODE-885-length-24056-cov-7.919462_pt1 | contig 24056 bp, 17 predicted proteins | sample MGYA00510275_ERZ791611 | MGnify/ENA primary metagenome ERZ791611 (study PRJEB30046, sample SAMN00791912) | human gut metagenome | study: EMG produced TPA metagenomics assembly of the A metagenome-wide association study of gut microbiota in type 2...
CCAAACAAATGAAAGGAATCAATCGAAAGGTTGGTTCCTTTTTGTGTTTATAGCTGATGACTCTGACTATCCATAAATACATTATTTGTATTTGGTTTATATTTGTTTTGTGGATTATGTAGCATTTGTCTGTGGAATAATTCTACGAACCCCGTTTTTAATAAAGAACTTGTTCTATTTGGTTGTTTATTTATATGGTTAGTATTTAGGGATATAGCGTTTTTTAACAGATTGTATTGAACAATGGTACGATTATTTCATTCTTACAATATAGAGATAGAACAATAGAAAATTTAAATGTCATTTATAGATATTAGTAATGGTAGGAGAAAGATTAGTAAAAGGAGGTATCGTATTAGTCGCCCTTTTAATGTTGGCAACAGGATGTCGAAAAAAAGAAGAGCCGTTGCGTCCCCTTGTCATAGTTGACAAGCCTCAGAAAGAAGATGTGCAAATTTTTGGTGAATATGTAGGCCGTATTCGTGCCGCAAGTTATGTAGAGATACATGCACGCGTAGAAGGTTATCTGGAAAGGATGCTGTTTGTAGAAGGTAAACAGGTGAAACAAAATGAACCTTTGTTTATAATAAATTCAGCACTTTATAAGGCACGCGTAGAGAAAGCGAAAGCACAGTTAAAGAAGAACGAAGCTCAGGCGGCAAAAGCCAAAAGAGATGTAGAGCGTTTACAGCCGTTGTACGAACAGCATGCGGCCAGCCAGTTGGATCTTGATAACGCATTAGCTTCCCTGGATGATTCGGAAGCAAATATCGCAATGAGCAGAGCTGACCTTGATCAGGCACAACTGGAGCTGGGTTATACAACAGTCACTTCACCGATTGCCGGATATATCAGTGAGCGTTTTGTCGATGTCGGCGCTCTGGTTGGTCCCGGTGTTAACTCCAAATTAGCGGCCGTGGTAAAAAGTGACACAGTATTGGTCGACTTCAAAATGACTGCATTGGATTATCTGCGTGCCGAACGCCGTAACATTAAGTTCGGTGAGCAGGATACGACCCGTTCCTGGCAGCCGACTGTAACCGTGACGCTGGCCGATAATTCCGAATATCCGGTCAAAGGCGTAGTCGACTTTGCCGATCCGATTGTAGATCCTCAAACAGGAACTTTCGGTGTACGTGCAGAATTGGCTAATCCGAATCAGAAATTGCTTCCCGGACAGTTCACCCGCGTAAAACTATTATTAGATGTACGTGAACGGGCAATCGTGGTTCCCCGGAAAGCTATTTCCATAGAACAAGGCGGTGTCTTCATCTATATTATTCGGCGTGATAATGTAGCGGAAAAGCGTTTTGTACAAACAGGACCTGAAATCGGAAATAACATTGTTATTGAGCGCGGTCTGGGAGAAAATGAAGCAGTAGTTATCGAAGGCTATCATAAATTAGTTCCTGGTATGCTGGTGCGTCCGGTTCAGGCAGGGGATGACAAAGCCATTGAAGCATATAGAGAGGAGGCAGGAGAATGAAGCCGGGATTCTTTATAGACCGTCCCGTATTCTCGACCGTACTATCTTTATTGATCGTTATTGTCGGGGTTATAGGATTGATGATGTTACCGGTGGACCAGTATCCTCAGATCACGCCTCCGGTTGTGAAGATCAGTGCCTCTTATCCGGGAGCCAGTGCCTTGACGGTGTCGCAGGCTGTTGCAACACCGATCGAACAGGAACTGAATGGTACTCCGGGTATGATCTATATGCAGAGCAGCAGTACGAACTCCGGAGGTTTGACTATAACAGTCACATTCGATGTTTCTGCTGATGCTGACCTTGCTGCTGTGGAAATACAAAACCGTGTGAAGCTGGCTGAATCGCGCCTGCCTTCCGATGTTGTTCAGAATGGTATCACCGTGGAAAAGCAATCGGCCAGCCAGTTGATGACGTTAAGCCTGAGTTCGGATGACCCGCGTTTTGATGAAATCTATCTGAGTAACTTCGCAACGATCAATGTGCTCGACGTACTTCGCCGTATTCCGGGTGTGGGACGTGTCTCCAATATCGGTAGCCGTTACTATGGTATGCAGATATGGGTATATCCGGACCGTTTGGCTAATATGGGACTGACGGTAAAAGATATCCAGGCTGCCCTAAAAGAACAGAACAGTGAATCCGCTGCCGGAGAATTAGGTAAACAGCCGGTTATCGACGTGGATATCACTTTGCCGATCACTGCCCGCGGACGTCTGTCTACGGTAAAAGAATTTGAAGATATCGTTGTCCGTGCCAATCCTGACGGATCGATTGTCCGTTTGCGCGATGTCGCGAGAATATCTTTGGAAGCCTCTTCTTATTCTACGGAAAGTGGAATAAACGGAAAGAATGCGGCTATCCTGGGTATTTATATGCTACCGGGTGCCAATGCTCTGGAAGTGGCAACGAATGTAAAAGAAGCGATGAAAGAGATCAGCCAGAACTTTCCGGAAGGGCTGGAATATAAGTTCCCTTTTGATATGACCGAATATATATCACAGTCTATCCATGAAGTTTATAAAACCTTGTTTGAGGCTTTGTTCCTGGTTATACTGGTTGTATTCCTGTCATTACAGAATTGGCGTGCCGCTTTAATCCCGACTATCGCTGTTCCCATATCATTGATCGGGACATTCGGATTTATGCTTATCATGGGATTCTCCCTGAATATGCTGACCTTGCTCGGACTGATCCTGGCGATCGGTATTGTGGTCGACGATGCGATTGTCGTAGTGGAGAATGTGGAACGTATCATGCATGAAGAACGGCTTACAGCCCGCGAAGCCACCCATAAAGCGATGCGTGAATTATCGGGAGCTTTGATTGCTACATCGATGGTGTTGGCAGCAGTGTTCGTTCCGGTGAGTTTCCTGAGCGGGATTACGGGACAACTGTATCGCCAGTTCTCTATTACGATCGTGGTTTCCGTATTGTTGTCGACTGTCGTTGCTTTGACATTAAGCCCGGCGATGTGTGCTTTGATATTACGTCCGACTGTAGGGAAGAAAAACTTCGTCTTCCGGAAGATCAATATATGGCTGCATAAAGGGAATAATAAATATATCCATTTGCTGACCCGTGCGATTACTAATCCCAAAAGAATTCTGGCCGGATTCGGTATGGTACTTGTTTTTATCTTTGTGCTGAACCGGATTATTCCTACCAGTTTTATCCCGGAGGAAGACCAGGGATTTTTTACGGTGGAATTAGTTATGCCCGAAGGTGCGACATTGGAGCGTACCCGTAAAGTAACTGACAGGGCGATAGAATTTCTGGAAAAACAACCGGCTGTCGCCTATGTCCAGAACGTGACGGGAAGCAGTACCCGTGTGGGAACTTCGCAAAGCCGCTCCACGCTTACCGTTATTCTGAAACCCTGGGAAGAACGTAAGTCTTCCGGTATGGGGGTTGAAGATGTGATGGCTGTGGCCCGTAAAGAATTTGAATACTATCCGGAGATACTCGCTTATCTGAATCGTCCGCCGGTAATACCCGGTCTGGGAGAAAGCGGAGGTTTGGAAATGCAGTTGGAAGCCCGCGGTGAAGCCAGTTGGGAAAATTTGGTAAGCGCCACCGATACATTTATGCTATATGCGTCGAAAGCTCCCGAACTGACCGGCGTATCTTCCGCCCTGCAACCGGAGATTCCGCAACTATACTTTGACGTAGACCGTGACCGGGCAAAGTTCCTGGGTATCCCTCTGACGGATATCTTCTCGACGATGAAAGCCTATTTGGGCTCCGTCTACGTGAATGACTTCAATATGTTCAACCGTATATATAAGGTATATATCCAGGCAGAAGCTCCTTATCGCGCCACCCGTGATAATATTGGACTGTTCTTTGTCCGTGCACAAAACGGTTCGATGGTTCCGCTAACCGCTTTGGGTACGACGAGCTATACGACCGGACCGGGTACGATCAAGAAGTTCAATATGTTCTCGACAGCTGCCATCAGTGCAGTGGCTGCCCCCGGCTATAGTTCAGGTGAAGCCATGGCTGCCATGCAACGGATTGCCCGCGAACATTTACCCGATAACATAGGTTTGGAATGGAGTGGTCTGTCTTATCAGGAAAAGAAGGCCGGCGGACAGACAGGCATGGTGCTTGCACTCGTATTCCTTTTTGTGTTCTTGTTCCTGGCTGCACAGTATGAAAGCTGGATCGTTCCGATCGCTGTTATCTTATCTTTGCCGGTTGCCGCTTTGGGTGCTTATCTGGGAATTTGGGCTACCGGGTTACATAACGATGTCTATTTCCAGATTGGGCTTGTCACGCTGATCGGGTTGGCGGCGAAGAATGCGATCCTGATCGTCGAATTTGCCAAAGTACAGGTTGATGCCGGAGTAGACGTTGTTCAGGCTGCTATCCATGCGGCACGGATGCGTTTCCGTCCGATCCTGATGACTTCCCTGGCATTCGTATTAGGTATGCTTCCGATGGTGTTGGCTAGCGGACCGGGATCAGCTTCACGCCATAGCATCGGTACAGGGGTGTTCTTTGGTATGTTGGTTGCCATTACGGTAGGTATTGTATTGGTGCCGTTCTTCTTTGTTCTGATTTATAAGATTAAACGAACGCTGCGGATGGATCGTGTTGCGCGGATAATACCTAAAAAGAAGATGCTTTTTTTTATGGTTGCTGCGTCGGCTGTTACCTTCTCTTTTTCATCTTGTAAACTAGGAGAGAAATATGCCCGTCCGGAGTTGAACCTTCCGACTGAACTGGAGGCCGGTGCCGACAGTCTTTCCGTGGATAATATTCCCTGGGAAAGCCTGTATGCCGATACCACTTTGCAACGGCTTATTACGACTGCCCTGGAGAATAATAAAGATATGAAGATAGCAGCCGCCAAGATCAAAGAAATGATTGCAGCCAAACGTATCACTTTTGCCGACCAGTTCCCGGAGATCGGTGCACGTATCTACGGTCAGAAAGAACGGCTGAATTATGGTGGTGATAACCCTAAACCTGATCCTGAATACGGTGCTAAACTCACCCTATCGTGGGAGTTGGATTTATGGGGTAATCTTCGTTGGGCAAATGAAGCAGGTATTGCTGCCTATATGCAATCAGTAGAGGCACAGCGTAGTTTACAATTGACACTGGTCGCCGAAGTTGCCGCTGCTTATTACGAACTGTGTGCCCTCGACCGTCGTCTGAATATTGTTCAGCAAACCCTCGATGCCCGTAGGGAAGGTGTTCGCCTGGCCAAACTTCGTTATGACGGCGGTTTGACCTCCGAGACTTCTTATAACCAGGCTCTGGTAGAATTGGCACGTACGGAAACTCTCGTCCCGTCATTGGAACGTCAGATACGGATAAAGGAAAGCGACCTGTCTCTCCTGTTGGGCGAGTATCCGGGATATATCCCCCGTGGCTTGTCTCTTAGTGAACAGCATTTGCCGGACGCCCTACCTGTAGGACTGCCTTCGGCGTTACTTGAACGTCGTCCCGATATGCGCCAGGCGGAGTTGAAGTTACGTGAAGCGAATGCTAAAGTAGGAGTAGCCTATACCGACCTGTTCCCTAAGATCAGTCTAACCGGTAACTTAGGAGCGGAAAGTGAAGAACTGGGCGACCTGCTGAAAAGTCCGGCCTGGTTTCTGGCAGGCGATCTGCTGCAACCACTTTTTGCTATGGGTAAGAACAAAGCAAAACTGAAGGCTGCAAAAGCTCGTTACGAACAGGAAGTGTACAGCTATCAGAAAAGTGTGATCGGCGCTTTCAAAGAAGTGAACGATGCAATCGTAACTATCCATATGGCAAAAGACATCCGTCGCTCGCAGGAAAAACTGGAAGCTGCTTCAAGAAAGTACGTGCAACTGGCAGAACTGCAATATATAAACGGAGTAACCAATTATATCGATGTGTTGGATGCCCAGCGTGGTTATTTGGATGCCCAGATCAGCCTGAATAATGCGGTATTGGATGAACTGCTGTCGGTAGTTTATCTGTATAAAGCGCTGGGAGGAGGTTATCAGGAACAATAGATATCTTAAAATAATTTCGCCCCGCTACCACCTGTAAAGGCGGAGTGGGGCGAAAAGTTAAAAAGCATCCCTTTTACAACCCTAGTCTGCTGTGATATTATCATTTTTAATATCGCCTGTACCCCAGTCGGAAACAGAGACATCACCCAGGATTACTCCTTCACCGTTCAGGCGAAGTTTTAGCGTGGTGTTCTTACCCTGTATCAAATTAATGGCAGTTGCTGGCTTGTAAGTAAATGTAGCATTGCCGACTTCAATAACGATTGTGATTCCATTTACATCCTGAATGGTCTGTACCGGTAGAACAGCACTGAAAACACTTCTGTCTGCCAGCGGTTTGATATTCACTTTATTGGATCCGCTAACAGTTGTTGTAGCCGGAGTTAGATCAGAACCATTGTAAGTAACTGTATAATCAGCTATAGCATCTTTGATTGTCACCGATTTGATAACGGGATTATCTATCGCTGTTGCATTTACTTCGATGGTCAGCTTGGCTAACGCATGCTTTAAGTCGAGAGACAGCGCTGTGTATTTGTCGTCACTTGCGGCTTTAGCTATCGATGTGTAAGCAACCAGCAAGTCCGAGTTTTTATACTTGTCGGCTGTACTTTGATTCGTTTCCACTTTGGCTGTAGTTGGAGCAGCAACAGGGGCTGTTGCATAGAAAGGAATGGAACCGGTAGCAGCAGCATGTATTGTGGCCCACTTCATCTTATCCGCGCCCAAATCCCAGATGGCGCCATCGTAACGGAAATCGGCATACTGGCCGGTAGCTGTATTTCCGGCCGTATTGTAATATAGATACAGTTGGTCGCCTGTCTGCCCATAAGAGCTGCTTGCCTTTGTGATCACTTCACCGGTCACGGTGGGGACAATCGTTACATACTTGCTGCTGATGGCAGGCGTTGGGTCATTCTCGTTATTACATGCGGTGAATAACAACGCGCTTAGCGCTAAAGCGGCTGTACCGCTTACGATTTGTTTTGTTCTCATAATCTTAATATTTAACTAGTGAATAATATGTTATAGTGATCAGGTTTACGGGGTATCGATAGTTATATTGCCGTCTGCCGCGGCCGTTGTCCAGTCGGTTACCTTCACATCATCCATCTCGACACCTGTACCTTTTACCGTAAGCGTCAGGGTGGTATGTGTCCCATTTGCCAGACTGACAGGAATTACGGGGGCATAGGTATATACATTGGTAGCTGTTCCGGCTGTAATGGTGGTTTTTACTTTTGCACCACTGTTACTGATCTCTTGCGCCGGAAGAATGATGGAATAGACCTTTATCGTCTTTACTCCGTTATCCTCATAGGAGTCGTCAGCTTCGCTATGCGGCGTGAGTTCTGTCGTAGTTGCGTCAGACTTAACTACGACTGTAGCCGGAACAGCGGCGGTAGGTGCCGGAGATGTATAATCAACCGTAAACTCCTTTTTTGCATTTTGTATAGCAACCGTAGAACTCGTAAAGTTGGTTATAGTACCCACTTTTACCTTCACTGTCAGCTTTGCCAGCATGTGTTTGAAGATAAGAGGGACTTTAGTCTTTTTGGCAACCACTTCAGAGAATGCCATCAGCAGGTCGGAATTAGTGAAGTCGGTGTTGGCACTTTGGTTTTGCACGATAGAGCCAGTCGTTGCCTTGTCCAGGTCTGTGGGCGAGACGGCGAAGAATGGATATTTCCCGCTTACATCTTCGAGATCATCCCAAAAGATGCTGTTTCCTGATAGTTCAGCCGTCCAACTTCCGTTATAGGAATAAACTCCCTTTTCGTGTGCCTTTGCATTACTTCCGTTCTTATAATATAGAAAGATTTTTTTGTTTCCTTCTGCTGGTTGGTAATTGTTATCCGCTTTGGTTACCACCTCTCCGCTAATGGAAGCTGAGACAGTTACCGGATCGTTCCCTTTCGGATCAATCTCGGTTTCTGGGCCTGTACAAGCGGTGAATGTTGCCAGGCAACAACTAAAGGCCACGGTCACATGTGTGAATAATGTTGTTTTCATATCATACTGTTATTTAATTGTTTTATACTGCTAGTGTTTCATATCTCTATGGTTCCTGTCCGGTAAAAGGGAGACATCGTAAATGATATTCTCCCAATCGCTTAGGGTGACTTGAATACGTAGAATATCCGGGTCGGGTACGGGAACCTCCGGTACCTCTACCTGTATGTCGATGGAAATACCTGCTTGCAATAGTCCTTCCGGCAGATATTTATTCAGGGAAATTTCCAGCGGATCACGTTCTGGAATTTGTACGGTCAGCGATAGTTCAGGCTTTTGGCCGTCTGGCTGCCCGGGCCATCCCGGCAGTGCATACAGGTATCCGCCCGTTCCGTCAGATTGTACGATAAAAGGCTGGGAGACAGGCTCGCCATATTCCACGAATGCCTCATCGGGCAGGCTCCAGATACCCTGTGCCGGGTTACCGTGGAGCATGATGGTAGTTTCGTCTGTTTTCGTAGTGGAGATGCAGCTTCTTAGGGGACTAGCCTTGCTCGTTTTATTCAGACCTACATGCAACCGTGTGAGCCGATGTACCAGCACAATGCTCGCTTCGGGCTGTCCCGCATTAATACCGGTGGTACGTGCAGCCGTCATCAGGGGACGACCCAAGGCTGTCAGTTCGCGGCTGTCTACCGGTAGCCGGAGCCGGTCGGATTGCAGGGCGGTCGAAGCCGGACGGTAGGCCATCAGGTCTACCTCGCTACTATCGGCCGGCAGGAACGCACTGTCGGCTACGGATACCGGTAGGAAACGCCCCGGATGATCCTCACCTTCCCCGAAAGCATAGCGATATAAAGCGGTATCACCGAGGGCTCTGTCGCCGTCGGGCTCCGCCAGCACCAGATGCAGTGTATCGGCTACCGACCACGGTTCGGGATTATCTCCGGCTGGAAGGGCCAAAAGGCGCAAAGCCACTGCATGCGGAATATCCGGTACAACGGGTGGTGGCGGAGTGGGGATAACAGGATCCGGTGGCACAGGTCCCGGTTCCGGATCATCTTTGCCGCAAGCGACAAACAGCAACGAAATTCCTGACAGTGCGAATACTGTCAGGAATTTTTTAAAGAGGGTGAATAGGGGATATTTCTGTGTTTGCATGTTATTTTTCCTCATTTGTATGTTCTGTTAATCATTTACATATTGAGTTTAATACGATCAGGGTTTAGTTCCTATGTGTATAGTCGGCCCCGTTTCCGTAGGAGTGGGTGAAGCTTCATAATAGTATTCAAAATCTTCAAGGAACAAGTTGCGATTCATCTCATCAATGATTGTACTTTCGCTCAGTGCTTCGAGTGATGGCTGATATCCATCACTATGGATATTCCACTCTCCATCAGGCGTTATATTAAAAACATTATAGAAATAGCAAGATTCTACGTTGCTAGTCGCAATTATTCCTGCTGTTGACATCCGTGATTGGGCGCCTTTGCAATTGTAGGCTATGTTGCTTACCAATAGTGCTGCATCATTCCTTGCTTCTCCACAGATCCCACTTTTAGTATTATCTTGTAGCTCTGTCTCTGTATCAAAAGTTATATCATGAGCAATACAACCTACAATAAACGACTTATCCCAGTAGCCTACTATGCCACCGATAATTGAACTTTTTATGAAAGAATTTTCATCTGTTTCCACTGTACATGCAGCAATGATTTGAGTAAAAGGTCTCTTCTTATTAACGCCAGCAAAAATCCCGGCTATTCCTCCTGCAGCGCTACCACTTTCAATTTGAATACGCCCTTTTACATGACAATCGATAATGGCTCCGGTTGAAGACCCGGCAATAACTCCGACATACCTATGCTTGTTTCCTCCTATGGCAGCCCCATTTATAGTCAGTCCTTTTATTATACTATTGTCATTGGCATTACAGAAAAAACCAACATCCTGTTCGTCATAGTAAGTGGCGGGAATATACAGATTAGATATCGTATATCCATTGCCATTGAAAGTTCCATCAAAACTTTTGATCGGTATCCATTCTTCATTCTCCAGATCGATATCCATATATAAGTTGACAATTCCACTCTCACTCCATTTAGATAGATCATCACTATTATTCGCTGCATCCCTGAATGCTTTCAGATCTTCCACCGAAAAAATCCCCCTCATTCCATTATACCTTTCTGGTATAGCAGTTATATTAACTCTTTTGTTCATCAGAGTTACTTCGACACCTTCGACCGTCAATGTTGCTTCGCGGCTTATGTTCACGGTAAACAGATAGCAGTGACCGGACTCGATAGATAAACTGTTTGTGCCGGAAGGAACTTTCAGCGTTGTCCCATCCGGAAGGGCGATGGTGAACAGGTTTTCGAAGTCTGCAGTCACATCCTGCGGAACTACCCGCATAAAATACTCGGATGTGATATCTGTGGGCGAAGCCCCGATAACAGTTGCTTTATCGGTGTTTTTTATGTTTGAAGGAACTGAGAAGCCGGTTAATTTCGGTGTCGACTGTTCCGTATTCCAGTTATTGTTTGTTGAATAAGTTCCTGTTCCTGCTAAATTGCTCCCGATCGTATAACTTCCGGCTGTTTCTGTCTGTCCGTTTTTCTTTATGCGTACGCCGATGCAGGCATAGGCCGGTGAAAGGCTGATACCTGTTATGTTTCCATGGCTGACGGCTTTGGCGTTATTGCTGTAGCAAACCGGCGTGTTTTCATCCAGCCATCCGTATAAGGTTAGCGGTGTGGATGTGGCACTGCCAAGTATTTTCAATGCATCGTCGGGATCATCGGGTGTGAAGATGATGGGCGATGCCGATGTTACCTGATAAGTTTTACCGGAAGCATCATAAACTCCGGCGTCGGTATTCAATGCTATCCTGACTGTCGGATTGCCAGCGCGTGTACTGATATTGGTATAAGTCGGAAAGGATGCGGAGATACTGAGAGGTACTTTGGGACCGTTGCTTGTTTCTTCGTCTGTACAACCAGAGAAGACACATGCCAGTGCCAATATCCCTGCAATGCTTTTGCTGAATAGGTGATATGATTTCATTGCTGATCTGTATTTATTGTATGGATATTATGGTTTGAATTCTCCACCGACATCCTCGTAGGTATAGTCTGCGATTGTGATACCGGTTATCGTAACTCCGATGGGGATATCCAGTGAAACAGTGAGCGTAAGGCGTTTACCCTTCAGGTCTGCTTCGTTGTATGTATTCGTGTAATTAATGGAAGTCGTTTTTCCTCTCAAAGAGGCCGGTGTTTCGTTGCTTGCGCCCAGAGTGAGGGTTCCCAGAGAGACCCCCGTACCTTTCGGTAAGTTTGCAGGGGGAATAACGGCACGAAAGGTTGCCGCGTTATGATAGGCGGATACTGAGCCGTTCGGGTTTAACACCTTCACAGCAAGCCCGGAAACATCTGCCATCGTCGAGGCAAACTGTCCTGTAGACCAGCCGTTGCCTTCGGTTATTTCGATTACCAGATCGGTGTATTGATGGGAGAGGGTTCCGTTGATCGTAAGAAAGTCAAGAGATCCGGTGCCGGTCATATAGTCGGCCGCGCGGTAGTTGGCGGGGTTCGTCTGGTCAGTGATGAGTGCCTGTGTTCCAAACGTGAGTGTGATGCCATTGGCAGCCACTGTTCCAAGCGCTTCCAGAGTGAAATCGTTATTGTTGCATGTCCATTTGTTGCCGACTCCATAAGTATAGTCGGCGGTTTGTCCGTTGGCCGTTGCGGTCAATCGATCATTTAGTTGCCATGTCCATGCTGATGTTCCGCCTGAGCGTGTGCTTATTTCTCCGATACTGACGGGTACTTTTCCGGTATATGGCTTTTCAGCCAGTTCATTTGAACAACTGGCTGTCAGTAAGATGATGATAGACAGGTAGTAGAATTTCATCGCTATGGTCTTAATGGAATTATTAATTGTACGGGGGTGATGCTACCTGTTTGAAATTCTATAGGAGTATTATTGACTTCATCGAATTTCGGTATGTCCAGTTCGGTGTCCCAATACCTATACTCCGGTGAAGTTAGGCATACGCCCTGCGCAGTAAAAGGACCTTTGTAAAAGACTTCGATGGTTCCATCGGCAATAGGAAACCGGGGTGTAGGCTGACCGGACGTGTAGAATTTAGCATCGATGAAATATAAAGGTTCACCATTATCCAAAGTGGGAGTATTAATAATCTGGATTTTGATGTATAAACAGAGATAATCATCCGGCCTTTTAAACTGGCCGAAATTACAGGTATATGTTTTTGTGGTAGCATCGTAAGTCGTAGTCGCATTGGCAGTCAGGTAGTCGGCCGTGTTGTAACCGGGATCGTTTGGTATTGGGGTTCCGTATTCAGCTTTTATTACCGGGCCGTTGTTGTCGGCGCTTGCCTGAAGCATGAACGGAGTACCGTCGGACTTTTCCCATTTCCCGCTGGCCTTCAACTGAAAGGATACGGTTACCGGATTGCCGTCTTGTGTGTAGGTCAGATTGATCTCATCGCCTGTATTGAATTTAGTTTTAATGATGGAAGGCAGCTCGGTATCCCAGGCTTTAGTTCCCATCGGGCTGACTTCTATCTGTTCGATGTCGCCTATATTGACCTCGACCGGAACCCATTCCCCGATTGCCGGTTGCTGTTCACTGGAACAGCCTGTCATGACTGACAGAAATAGCAGGCAGGCGATGGCGCAGAGCGTCGGGTTCAGTTTTTCAAGCATTCTTTTTCCGGGTTTGAATTTTACACTGGTACGTGCCGGTATCTTATAGATCGTTCCGTTTTTCGGGTTCCGGCCCGGACGTGCCGTTTGGTGCCAAGGTGAGAAGGTTCCGAAATTCTGTATGGTGATATCTTCGTTTCTGGCCAGAATCGCTTCCACCTCTTCGACCAGCGTGTTTAGATAGCACAGGCTATCGCTATGGCTGATGTGCAGGCGTTTCGCTACATAGTTGGCTAAGTCTGATTTATTCATATTTATAGGATAAAAAAATTGTTTGCTTTTGCGATGTATTCGGATGTTTTTTTGACGGAGGGCGTCAACCCGTGTTGACGGTTATCGTCGGCTCTCTTTGACGGTCGCTGTCAACGATCGTTGACGATGACTGTCAAAGAGAGTAGAGAGTCTTATTCTATTTCGGGGCGGTCGCTTCCGCCATTACCGACTGTGAGGATATAGGGGAAACGGTTGCGGCGCACCTCTTTTACGAGTGTCTTGCTGTTGGTCCCTGCCTGGGTGGCCACTTCCAGATAGTAAGTGCCGTCGGCCAGCTGGGGAATGATAAAGGAGAAATAGGAAGGATCGTTGCGCGAAAGGGCGGTCATAGGAACAGCTGTTTCGGTCTCGTCGCCCGTATGGATAAAGAAGAAACCGACGGGTTTGCCTTCTTCGCCGACGATGCGTACGCGTTTTCCCGTGCCGTTGAGGCTGCCGCCCGGGGTAATCTTGCCGTTGACCTGTCCGGTAACGACGTCGGTGACGGTGATAATGGTAGGCAGGCCTTCCGAAACCTGTCCGACAATTACGCTGACACTCTCCAGGTCCTTATTATATTCTGTCCGTGGAATGCAGCGCATGATCACCCGGTTGACATCCGGGTTGAATTTGGCTTCCGGCCCGATAAAGGGACCGTCTACGCCTAGCATATTATTAGTAAAACCGAATTCGACGGTTGCCGAGGTGAATAATTCGGTTAGTGCCTGTTCTTTCAAGTCATTGTAAGCTGATTGAAGCTCGGAGGCTGTGAACTTGCTTTTGCCTTTTGCTGTCAGCTTGCAGAGATCTTCGATTGTCCGGTTCGCCATATAGGTCACATTGAAAGTGTAGTCATCTTCACGTTCTGTTAACATGTTTGCTACTAAATTACCGGTAATACTGTGTTTTTTCGGGTCATTTGTTGCCATAATGAATTGAATTTATCATAGTTCTGAACGAACTATGGTACATTCTCAATTGCCTGACCCCTGTATATCAATACTCAGAATGTAAAATAAAATGAACTCCGCTGCTCTGGTTGCTTTTTTTTGTAAATAAAACAAATGGGTAAAAGCTTTGTTTATCAATATTTCTTCTTACATTTGCTGTCGTTAATAAATCTGTAGTTCGTTCAGAACTATTATCTAAAAAAAGATATATATATTCATTTGTATCCTTCTTTTTTTCTAGTTGTTCCATTCAAACAGTTTTTAATATTATGCAAATTCTTGGATGAGATAGGCATCCGAATCGTATATTTTGTTTAAGTTTGTACTTCCGAAAACATAAATAGAGAGGAATCGCAATGCCATTAAATTTACAAAAGAATTTACCCGCTATTGAGCTTCTTAAAAAGGAACACATCTTTGTGATGGATTCCTTGCGTGCATCATCCCAGGATATCCGTCCGCTGCGTGTGGTGGTACTGAACCTGATGCCGTTGAAGATCACGACAGAGACAGACCTGATCCGTCTGTTGAGTAATACCCCTTTGCAGGTGGAGCTGGACTTTATGAAGATAAAGGGCCATACCCCAAAGAATACTCCGATCGAACATATGCAGGAGTTTTATAAAGACTTCGACGATATAGAGAAAGATTATTACGACGGAATGATCATTACCGGCGCTCCGGTAGAACAGATGCCTTTTGAAGATGTGAGTTACTGGGAAGAGGTGACGACGATCTTCGACTGGGCGCGTACGCATGTAACCTCTACATTATATATCTGTTGGGCGGCGCAGGCGGGATTGTATCATTTCTATGGTGTGCCTAAATATGATTTGCCGGCAAAGATGTTCGGTGTTTTCCGGCATACGTTGCGTGAGCCTTATCTGCCGATATTCCGCGGGTTCGATGATGAGTTTTATGTGCCTCACAGCCGTCATACCGAAATACGCCGTGAAGATATCCGGAAGGTGCCGGAGTTGACGCTTCTTTCGGAGAGCGAGGAGTCGGGCGTTTATATGGCGATGTCGCGCGGCGGACGTGAGTTTTATATTACGGGCCATTCCGAATATTCGCCTTATACGTTGAGCGATGAATATATCCGTGACCTGAATAAAGGCCTTCCCATTTCCGTTCCCCACAACTATTACCGCAACAACGACCCGGCCCAGGGCCCTGTAGTCCGTTGGCGCGGCCATGCGAACCTGTTGTTCACAAACTGGCTGAACTATTACGTTTACCAGGCAACTCCGTTCAATATTGAGGATATAAAGGATTTGGGGAGTTTGTAAATATCGCTACCGAAAGGAGCTGACGAAACGATTAAATAAAGAGTATATATGGCAAAGAAAATACCTTACGGATTGACGGATTATCTTCGTATTGTTACAGAAGATTATTACTATGTGGATAAGACGGAATATATTGAAGATCTGGAAAAGACAGCAGCTTTCCTGTTTCTGATCCGTCCGCGCCGTTTCGGGAAATCGTTGTTCCTGAATATGCTTAACTGCTATTACGATGTGAAATATGCCGACCGTTTTGAGGAACTGTTCGGTAATCAATACATCGGCAAGCATCCGACTGCTGAACAGGGTAAATACCTGGTTTTGCGTTTTAATTTCAGCATGGTAAGGGCTACGGACGATAAACTGGAAGCTGCCTTCAACCGGCATATCAGTTTGGAAACAGCGTATTTTGCCAGCGTATATGCTTCTTATTTTAAACCTGATTTCCAGGAACAGCTAAAATTGATTCCGGAGGCTGCCGGACGTTTGGAATATATTTGCCTGTGTGCCAAAGAACAAGGACTGTCTATCTACTTGCTGATCGACGAATATGATAATTTTACCAATACGATATTATCCTCTAAAGGAAATGATGTGTATCATTCTTTGACGCACGATTCAGGTTTCTATCGTTCTTTCTTTAATGTGGTAAAAGGTGTTACCACCGGAGCGGAAGCCCCTGTGAAACGAATGTTCATTACCGGTGTGTCGCCTGTTACGCTGGATGACGTGACGAGTGGTTTCAATATCGGGACGAATATAACGACAGATGAACGGTTTAATTCGATGGTCGGTTTCAGCGAATCGGAACTGCATGAGATGTTATCTTATTACCAATCGGAAGGTATGCTGGTCGATTCTATTGATGATATTGTCCGGATGATGAAACCCTGGTACGATAATTACTGTTTTGCCAAAGAATGTATCGGGCAAACGATGTATAATTCGGATATGGTGCTCTATTTCCTGAATAATTATTTGCAGAAGAAACGTCCGCCTTCCGAAATGGTCGACCGTAATATCCGGACGGATTACAGCAAATTGCGCCACTTTATCCGTATCGACAGGATGCAGGAAGAAGGTTGTTCGGTCATTACAATGTTGATCGATACCGGCGAAGTGAACGGAAATGTGATAAAAGATAGTTTTCCAGCAGAGAACCTGGCCGATCCGGGTAACTTTACCTCACTGCTATACTATTTCGGCTTGCTGACTTACGACCGGATGGAATATGGCGAAACGATCATGAAAGTACCCAATCTGGCCGTCCGCGAACAGATTTACAGTTATCTGGTAGAAGCGATGAAAGAACGCGAGTCGGTTGTTTTCCCTTTTATGGATTTGTCCGACCGGATGCGTCGTATGGCTTATTTCGGGGAATGGGAAGCTGCTTTGGACTTTTTTGCCCGTCAGGTTGATAAGAAAGCGGTTCTTCGTGATGCGATCTATCAGGAGTCGACCATTAAAACACTGATGGTTGCTTATATGGGGTTGACGGATTACTTTATTATCTGGCCTGAGTTTGAAGCGGGCCGTGGTTTCTCCGATCTTTACCTGATGCCCAACCTGGCAAACTATCCGGATATGCAATATTCCTATTTGGTAGAGTTGAAATTCCTGAAACGGGATGATACGACAACCGATGTGGAAGCCTTATTGCAGGAAGCCGAAAAACAATTGCGCCGTTACGCTACTGACGAGAAGATACTCAGTAGCACCGGTAACACCCGCTTACGCCTGCTAGCCGCTGTTTACCGTGGCTGGCAACCGGAGGCAATGCGCGAATTTGTTTTGTGAGTTGTACTTTTTTGATAAATCTGAAATAACAATATGCCAATAAAACCCCGCCGCATAGAATTACTATCGCCGGCTAAAGATCTGAACTGTGGTATTGAAGCCATTAATCATGGGGCTGATGCCGTGTATATTGGTGCGCCGAAGTTTGGAGCCCGTGCTGCTGCCGGAAATACGTTGGAGGATATTCGTGCTCTTTGTGAATATGCTCATTTATATAATGCCCGTATCTATGTGGCGTTAAATACCATTCTGCGGGAAGAAGAATTGCCGGAAGCGGAGCAACTGATCTGGCAACTCTATCAGGCAGGAGCCGATGCTCTGATCGTACAGGACATGGGGATCACTCGCTTGAATCTGCCACCTATCCCGCTGCATGCCAGCACACAAACGGATAACCGTACGCCTGAAAAGGTGAAGTTCCTGGAGGCAGCCGGTTTTACACAGGTAGTTCTGGCGCGCGAACTGTCGTTGAATGAGATTCGCCGCATATCGGAACAGGTTTCTGTCCCGCTGGAGGTTTTCGTACATGGCGCATTATGTGTGAGTTACAGCGGGCAGTGCTATCTGAGCGCGGCTTTGAGCGGGCGAAGTGCAAACCGGGGAGAGTGTGCGCAATATTGCCGGTTGCCTTATTCGATGGTGGATGCGAACGGGACGGAGATCGTTCATAACAAACATTTGTTATCACTCAAGGATATGAACCGTTCCGACCAACTGGAGGCCCTGCTGGATGCAGGTGCTTCTTCCTTTAAAATAGAGGGACGACTGAAAGATGTCACTTATGTAAAGAATATAACAGCTTATTATCGGAAGAAACTGGATGCTATCCTAGCACGTCGTCCGGAATATTGCCGTGCCTCAGCAGGGAAAAGTAGCTATGAGTTTGAGCCGGTAGCCGAGAAAAGTTTCAACCGGGGATTTACTCCTTTCTTCCTGCATGAACGTACAAAAGATATAACAGCTTTCAATACTCCGAAATCGTTAGGTGAACCTGTCGGAACCGTCAAGGAACTGAAAGGCAATTCGTTTACCATCGCCGGAGTAAAGCAACTGAATAATGGGGATGGCTTGGTATTCTTCAATAGCCGCGGTGAGTTGGAAGGGTTTCGTGTCAACAGGGTAGAGGCGAACCGTGTCTTTCCGTTGGATATGCCGGATATAAAGCCCAAGACACCTTTGTATCGTAATTTTGACCAGGTTTTTGAAAAGCAGTTGGCGAAACCTTCTGCCGAACGTAAGTTGGCTGTAAAGATCGAATTCCTGGACAATCCTTTCGGTTTTACATTGGTGATAGAAGATGAAACGGGAGCACGTGTGATGCTGACCGAGCCGTTCGATAAAGAGCTGGCACGTCGTGACCAGGCCGACAATATCCGGACGCAACTTGCCAAGTTGGGGAACACGCCGTTTGAAGCATCGGAAGTACATATAGGAATGGGGGAAAACTGGTTCGTCCCGTCGTCTCTTCTGGCGGATATGCGTCGCAAGGCCGTAGAGAAGTTGCAGTCAGACCGTATGATCCGTTACCAGCGTGAACTCTCGCGTAAGGTTGAACCTGCGAAAGAGGTTCCTTTTCCGGAACGCCAGTTGACTTATCTGGGGAATGTATCAAATAGCCGGGCGGAAGCTTTTTATAAGGCGCATGGAGTAGAGACGGTTGCAGATGCTTTCGAATTAAAGCCGGAGAAAGATGTTCCGTTGATGTTTAGTAAGCATTGCTTGCGGTATAGCATGGGATGGTGTCCAACGTATCAGAAAGAGAAGTCACCTTATAAGGAACCCTATTACCTTTTATATAAGGATACTCGGCTGAGGTTGCAGTTTGATTGTAAGCGGTGTCAGATGCTGGTGTATGAAGCACCTAGTCAAAAGTAACAATCAATTCTGATAATGACTGCATTAATAATAAAAACGACTCGTTATGAAACAACAACTATTCGCCTTTTTACTCGTCTTGTTTACTTTGATCTCTTGTGGCGATAAACCGCTGGACCCTTCGAAACCCGTTTATGTGACAGTGAAAACGACTATGGGAGATGTTACTGTCCTGTTGTATGATGACACTCCTTTGCACCGTGATAACTTTATCCGATTGTGCCAGTCGGGTGAATATGAGGGGATGCTATTTCACCGTATCATTAAAGACTTTGTTGTGCAAGGCGGTGATCCGACCAGCAAAGCCCATGAACCAGGTGTTTTGTATGGAGACGGTGATGGTGGTTATACCGTTCCGGCCGAGATACTTCCCAACCATTTCAATAAACGCGGCGCTCTGATCGATGCCAAGGAAAGTGATGATGTAAATCCTGAACGTGCATCGGCCGGAACCCAGTTTTGTTTTGTGCAGGGGAAGAAACATACTGATGCCGAACTGGATGAGAAAGAGGTACGGATCAACCAGATTCGCCGTAACTGGTTATATTATAAATTTCTGGATCAGTTGAAGAAAGAAGACCCGGCACTGGCTGCCGACTCTTTGGAAACGGAACTGACAAACCGTGCTTTGGTTATGGTGGAGGATACATTGGCTGACCTGGGGCCGTATGTTATTCCCGCCGAACACCGCGAAGTATATAAGACGGTTGGTGGAGTGCCCCACCTGGATAGTTCCGTGACGATCTTCGGAGAAGTGGTGGACGGTTTCGATATCGTAGAGAAAATGTCGCTGGTGAAAACAGATAAGAATGATCGGCCTATCCGAGATGTTATGATCAAATCGACGAAAGTATTTCAAAAGTAACTAGTCCCCGTACTTGACACGGGGCCGCATAAGGGCTGTCTGTATCAATTGATAATAGGATATATGGGCGGTGCTTTTGCGATCCCGTGTCAGGCACGGGAACAGTTTGCCATCGTATGTTGTTCTATAGAAAGTAATCAAACAACATACAGTCATGAAGAAAATAGTTATCATAGGCGCGACCGGCTATGTCGGGTCCGCTATTCTGAAAGAAGCATTAGGCCGAGGGCATCAGGTAAAAGCCATCGTCAGAGATCCGTCGAAACTGACTTTAATCCATCCGCATCTGAAAGTAGTGGGAGGGAGTGTGACCGATACGGACTTTTTATCCCGTGAACTGGCAAAATCGGATGCGGTGATCAGTGCTTTCAATCCGGGCTGGTCGAATCCCAATATTTATGAAGAGACACTGGAAGGCTATGGCTCTATCCTTTGTGCCGTTCGCAACTCCGGTGTGCATCGTTTCCTGATGGTTGGCGGAGCAGGCAGTTTGTTGGTGGCTCCCGGTCGTCAACTGATGGATGAACCGGACGTTCCTAAGAAACTTTTACCGGGAATACGAGGGATGGCAAAGGTTTATACCGATTTGTTGTTGACGGAAAAGTCGGTGGATTGGGTTTTCCTGAGTCCTGCAGCTAATATGGCTCCCGGAGAGCGTACCGGAAAGTTCCGTCTGGGAAAAGATGAACTGATTGTCGATGATAGTGGGGATAGCAACATTTCCGTAGAAGATTTCGCTGTAGCCATGATTGATGAACTGGAACAGGAAAAACATCATCAGGAGCGGTTTACACTCGGGTACTAAGTATCTTTGGCAAAACAGTTGCAGGCATTCGAATAGTTGTTGCTTTACACTTATTATGCTTATCTTTGTCAGGAAGCAGAGATAAAGATAGATGTAAAAAGAGATAATTATGGCAAAGATTAAAAACATTGTATTTGATTTAGGAGGAGTTTTTATAGACCTGGACCATGATCAGGCAGTTCGTCGCTTCAAAGAGATCGGCGTGGAGGATGCGGAACAGTTGCTGGATCCTTATGAACAGAAAGGTATTTTTCTGGAAGTGGAAAACGGTACGATCAGTGCTGACGAGTTTTGCCAAAAGCTTCGGGAGCATACGGGGAAGGACCTGACGTATGAAGATATAAAATCCGGTTGGCTGGGATTTATCGCCGATACGCCTCAATATAAGCTCGATTATGTGTTGAAACTTCGCGAGCACTACAATGTTTATCTGTTGAGCAATACCAATCCCATCATCCAGGAAGGGTGGGCAAGGACAAACGAGTTTACTCCGGCAGGTCGTCCGATCGGTACCTATTTTGACAAAATGTACACTTCGTATGAAGTCGGCGTGACTAAACCCGACCGGCGGATCTTTGACTATATGATCAAAGACAGCGGACTGGTTCCGGCAGAGACGCTCTTTGTGGATGATGGTAAAAGCAATATCGAAGTAGGACGCACATTGGGCTTCATCACCTACCAGCCCCAAAACGGGGAAGATTGGCGTGAAGCTATCGATGCGCTGTTGAAATAAACCGGTTGGGGGTATTCAACGGAACCACTTTCCCATAACACTGTAAAGCCTGTCTATTTCTATGGGTTTGGCGATATGTTCGTTCATCCCGGCTTCCAGACTTAGCCGTACATCTTCGGCGAAAGCATTGGCAGACATGGCTATAATGGGCATATCTTTGATATCTTGACGGTCGAGATGACGAATTTGCCTTGTCGCTTCGAGTCCATCCATTACAGGCATCTGTATATCCATGATTATAAAATCGTAATAACCTTCGGGTGAAGCGGCGACTTTATCAACGGCTTCTTGTCCGTCGCAAGCTGTCTCGACTTCTGCATGGGTTTCTTGCAGCAATTCATACGCTATCTCGCGGTTTAGGTCATTGTCTTCCACGACCAGTATCCGTTTGCCGGGAAAAGATATGATATGAGTCGGTGTGATAAGGACTTGCTCGTCTTCCTTTTTGTCTGAGGCAAATTTTTTCATTAAATGGAATAGCTTGGATTTCATGATAGGCTTGCTTATGAAGCCGTTGACGCCAGCTTTTACTGCCTCAAATTCGTAACCGGAATAATCGTATGCTGATATGATGATGATCGGAGTATCTGGTTCCACGTATTCCCTTATTTTTATGGTGGTTTCGATGCCGTTCATGCCGGGCATCATTAAATCTATGATAATAGCAAAGTAAGTGTCTCCGTCGATTACTTTTTGTACGGCCTTTTCACCGGAAAGAACCCATTCCGGTTTCATCCCTAATTCTTGGAGGTTTTCATAAGCGATCTCGCAGGATACCTCATCGTCATCTACTACCAGTACTGGTAGGTCTACCAATATATTATTGTCGTATTCATTCGTACTTCCCAGTTTGACATGAAACCTCATGGTGAATTTGGAGCCTTTTCCATATTCACTTTCCACAAGAATGTCTCCGTTCATTATCTGGGCGATATGGCGGCTGATAGCCATGCCGAGACCAGTCCCTTGGATATTGCGAATGGCCTTGTCATCCGACCGCTCGAAAGGTTCGAATACTTTTTCCAGAAATTCTGGTTTCATTCCTATACCGTTATCCGTTACGGTTATTTCAAACTGGCCGTAACCGTTATAGACAGAAGGTTTCTCTTCTACCGTTAGTTGTATTTGCCCGTCTTCCGGAGTATATTTGATCGCATTTGTAAGCATGTTCAACAATGCTTGCTGTATACGTTGCACGTCACCTATAAGGCATTCGTGTTTTATCTTGGTGACATGTATCTGAAACTTTTGCTTTTTCGCTTCAAAGGCCGGCTGCACCATGACGAATAAACTCTCTAATAGCTCGTTGATCTTGAATGCCTCTTCTGTCAGCATGATCTTATCACTTTCCAGTTTAGACATATCCAGTACCTCATTGATCAGATTTAATAAGAGTTTGGAGGAAATGGTTATTTTCTTTAAGCAATCAGCTATACGCATCTGGTCATCCATGTGCAGGCCAGCTATCGCTGTCATACCGACGATGGCGTTGATAGGAGTGCGGATGTCATGGCTCATCCGGGATAGGAAATCAGTTTTGGCACGGTTGGCGGCATTAGCGCTCTGTAAAGCTTCCTGCAACAGTTTTTTTTGTTTTCTTTCTTCTTTGATTTCCGTTATATCAGTTCGAGTCATTAACCATATGTTCTTTTCCCTGTCGTAATAGCTGAATCGCATTTTCTTTTCCCGGTTTACGCCATTCTCTATCATGGTGCCATATACGATATATTCTCCATGTTTCCGTAGTATCGGTTCTATATGAGCGATCTGTAGTTTCTCAGTCATTTCTTCGTGAAGCTCAGGTGCCATATATTGCCGGTTATATGAGGCGACTACTCCATCATAGTCATAGCTGGCGATAGGAGGGGGACTATAGCTCTCCGAGCCGGAGGTATACATGACATAGCTATTTTTCGAAGCTTCAATATAGATTACGTAATCATATTCTGATCTTACGGCGGTTTCTATAATTTGCGCTTTTCTGAAATCGTTGATATTACGGCTAGATAAAAGGATTCTATCAGGGATACCTTCGTTGTTAACAAGAATATCGATAAAAGTTTCGTGCCATTCAAAACCGAAGTGATCGTTGCAGAAACGTAAGTCAAATGTTTTATGAAAACATCCTTCGGCTATCATTCTAAAGAAAGCTTCAAGCGAAACCGTTTCATCCCATAAACTACGGTCTGGAGAATAGATGTCGTTTCTTAGAATGTTGGCAAGGCTGGTATAATCTTGTTTTGTATTAATTAATTCCGGATTCATTGAATATTTAAGTATATCGACGCTTCCGTCTTCCAAATAGATAGTCCAGATCGTATCCATGAGATATTGATAATTAGCTAATAGCTCGTTTTTATTTAACTTTTCTTTTTTGCTTTCGCTTGTCATGTTTGTATTCTTGCTCGTTTATGAATGCACTTATATCCTTGTGCTTTCAAGGATATTCCGCGAAAGTAGGTAAATAATATGTATATAAGAGATAAAATCATTGTAAATCAAAAAGAATTGATCATTTTCCTTTAAGGATTTATATGCTCTGCAACATACTTAACACCTTTTTACATATTTCGTGTCTTGTTTAAATTCATCACTGCTATATTTGGTTCAAATCTGAAATGCAATTTCAAATATGGAAAACACGCTGCCAAATATGGAAAAAGTGGATGAGAGCTACAAAGTGCCTAATTTAGAGAAGGGCATAGCGGTTCTTGAGTACCTTTCCTTGCGGTCGGCGGGAGAAACATTGCAAGATATTAAGTCGGCGCTCGATATATCTCAGACTACGGCTTACCGTATTTTGAATACATTGGTGCGGCTGG
>ERZ791611.895-NODE-895-length-23831-cov-15.426102_pt1 | contig 23831 bp, 15 predicted proteins | sample MGYA00510275_ERZ791611 | MGnify/ENA primary metagenome ERZ791611 (study PRJEB30046, sample SAMN00791912) | human gut metagenome | study: EMG produced TPA metagenomics assembly of the A metagenome-wide association study of gut microbiota in type 2...
AAGTTAAGAAGTTAGTGGATTTAGAAAGTGTTCAATTTCATATTGCAATTTAAGTCTGTTAAAAAATAAAAAAATATTAGAGATTCTTGATGGTGATAAGAGCTATGGTGAATATCACTTTGAGGATGGTAGTGCAATTCCTATTTCTATGCCTTATTTGTCTGGTCCGCAATTATGTGATTTGTCAACTTCTTTTGGATTGGGAGTTACATATTCTTATGGTGGAGGTAGTTTAAGTCGATGGCAGTACTTGGAAAATCTTCTTACTTACTGTATTGATAATAATAAATGTTCTAAATTATTAACACATTTGTTTTCTAAGAATCAATTTGCTAAGTGTTTTGAGGATCGTGGAAGAGAAGAAACTAATCAAGCATATGAAAAAATAATCAATGTAATTATAGACAAGATCAATGGAATCCTTTGTTATGGTGAAGCCGAATTAATAAAAGATAATAATGGGATTATAGTAAGACCTATTGGTGTTGAGGTACAAATAAAAATACCTCATATCAAGGCTGTTGACAGAGAATATATTAAAGATATCTCTGAAAGGGCAATGAAAGATATTGAACAGGGAAATTATGATAGTGCTATAACCAAAGCAAGAACATTATTAGAGGAAATATTTATTTATGGCATAGAACAAAAAGGAGAAAAACCAAATAGTTCCGGCGATATTGGCAAGTTACATAAGCAAGTAAAGTCGTTATATAATATGCATGTAGATAAAAACATTGATGAAAGAATTGTAAAGTTATTGTCTGGTTTGAATAATATTGTTTCATCTATTGCCGAAATGAGAAATATTGGAAGTGATGCACATGGTGTTGGTATTAAAAGAATGAGATTGAATGAACATCATGCTAGACTATTTGTTAACTCAGCAATAATAATGTCGGAATTCATCATAGCAGTATATCAAACGCAGCATATTGATAAAAATTCTTTATAGATTCGATGGTTGCTATAATTAATATAAAATTTAGTAAATTTATCAGTTGCCCACGAAAGGAGTGGCACTATGAAATTATCCTTCTTAAATCACAGCGGGTTTCTTTTAGATGACGGGCACCGCGCTTATGTTTTTGATTATTTTAAAGATCCGGCTGGTCTCGTGAAAAAAGCGCAGGCTGAAGGCCGCGAGCTTTGGTTCTTTGCAACTCATCTTCACGGCGATCATTATTCGCCGCGCATTTTAGACTTCAACACACCGACGACGAAGTACATTGTACACGAAGACGTGCCGAAGCAGGGCCTGCCGACGGACCGCACCACTTTTATGGCTGTTGGCGATGAAACCACCATCGACGGCGTGAAGATTACCATGTACGGCTCCACCGATGAAGGGGGCTCGTTCTTGCTGACGTTCCCGAACATTACCGTGTTCCATGCCGGCGATTTGAACTGGTGGCATTGGCTGGGTGACACCGATGAAAATAACCGCTTTGCCCGCGAATATGCGCGCAAGGAGTTCAACCGCGTACAGGGCCTGAAGGCCGATGTGGTTATGTTCCCGGTGGATGCGCGCCTCGAAGCCGCTCGCGAATGGGGGCCTATCGAGTTCTTGCATCACGTGGAAGAACCGAAGCTGTTTGTGCCTATGCATGCTAACGGCCCTATTTGGCAACCGTCCATTTACTTTAAAGCGCTTTATGAAGATTTGCCGTTGTGGATTCCTCAGCACGATGGTGATGCTACCGATTTGACGCCGTACGAAACGGCGCAGAAGGGGTAATGGCAATGCGTCGCCCTATTGCAACTGCGCTACTTATTTTTATGGCTCTCGTTTTCTTGGCGACATTTCCGTTCCGTCATGAACCCTTTTTCGGCTTTCTTATGCACGTCAGTGGCGCCGCTATGATTGGCGGTCTCGCCGATTGGTATGCGGTGACGGCGCTTTTTACGAAGCCCTTGGGCATCCCTTTTAAGACGGCGCTCATCCCGCGCAGCAAGGACCGTCTTATCGAGACGGCGCGCTACATGATGGTAGAAGAGCTGTTGCGCGTGCCGCACATGTACCGCGTCATCAAGACGGAGCAGCTGCCGAAGAAGACCTTGTTATATTTTATTAGTGAAGAAGGTCGTCAGCAGTGGTCTCATTTCATCGGTGAAATGACGACCCAACTGTCCGGGCGCTTTGATGTGGGGCCTATTCGCACGGAACTTTTGCAGATGGTAGGTACCAGTGCCCGTCAGTGGCAGGCTACGCCGGTAGTGTTGCGCTTCGGGCATTTGCTCTTGGAAGAGAAGACCGCTGCCGTTATTTGGGCACAAGTGAATCGGGCGCTGTATCGTTTATTGACGTCGAATGGTATCCGGCCTTATTTAGAAGGCCTTGTTAGTGCTATGATGAGCCGCTATGCCGAAGATTCCTTTTGGCGTGAGCTGGCGCTAGCCTTAGGCAGTGAAGCCTTTTCACCACAGCGGATTACAGAGCTTATTCAGCAAAAAGGGGGCTCCTATTTGTCCAATCAGCAGTCCTTGCAGTCGCCTATGGGTCAATATATGTACCATAAGGCGCTGGCTGCGCTATCGGAGCTGGAGCGCAATGAACAGTGGCAGCAAACGGTAGAGTCTTGGAAGAATCGCTGGCTTGATACGCTGTTGGATGACATAGAGGTCATCGGTGATACGACGGATTGGTCCGCTATTGTGGCTAAAGGCCAAGAAAAGCTGGCCGCCTATATCCGCGAGCTCGTAGCGGATAAGAGCCGCATGCTCGGCATCGAGCGCTTCTTGTTGTATCGCTTAGTGCCTTTGCTGCGCCGTTTGCGCCCTTTCGTCGATGCATCGGTGGTAAAAGAGCTTGGTGCCTACACGCCGGAACAGCTGGCATCTATGGTGCGGGGCCGCTTGTACCACGACTTACAAATGATCCGTATTAACGGGTCCTTGGTAGGAGCAGTGCTGGGCGGGTTATTTTACCTGGCCGGGCATCTGTTAGGAGGTGGCACGCTATGAGAGAACAAGGTCGTCTGCGTCGCCGTGCTAACTGGGTGCTGGCCGGTGCTGCTATCGTCTATGCCATCGTCTTCGCTGTTCATGTGCGCTATACGTCGACGTGGTTTGAAGCGGTGTATTGGGTGGTTCAATCGGCGCTTATTGGCAGTGTGGCAGACTGGTTCGCCGTAACGGCATTATTCCGTAAGCCCTTAGGCTTCCCGTATCACACGGCGCTGATTCCACGCAATCGAGACCGTATGATTAATGGCCTCGTTAACTTAGTAGAAACGAAGCTCCTCACGTTGGAACAATGCCGCAATGCGCTAGGTAAAGTGTGCTTTTTGCCTATCTTAGACCGGTTCATCCAAAGTGACACAGGGCGCAATTATCTGCGCAATGCGCTGCGGTTTTTGCTCATTCGCGCCTGGGAAATGCGCACCGAGTCAGAATGGGCCGCTTGGGGCGCTGTGAAATTACGTGCCTTCATGCACCGCCGGTCTATTATGGGGCCGTTGCAGCAGGTAGTCACTGAGGTTTGCACTACCAATAAGCATGAAAAGCTAGTCGTGAAAGGGATTGTTGCTTTGCAGGACGCTATCGACAAACCGCAAGTTTTGCAGTGGCTTACGGCGACCATTAACGACGAAATTGAAGCGCGCAAGCAGAATGTCTTAACGGCTATTTTGATTGGCGTGTCCGAAGCGGTAGATATTATTAATGCACGCGACATGGCTATGGCTGTGCTTCGCGAATTGTACATGGTGCTGGAACGGTGGAAGCAACCGAACAGCCGGGAACGGCAACAGTGGCTTCTACAGTGGTTAGAGCCGTTACAGGCTATGGCCTACGATAAAGACACGCGAAATACCATTGATGGTGCTTGGCAGCGGTGGATTGATGAACAGGACTGGGAAACCGTTCTGGAAACCTACGTGTGCCCGTACTTGCATAATTTAGTGTATGCAACGGCCGAAGGCAATGAATCGCCGGCCGCTTTATTGGAATCATCGCTTCAAAAGCTGTGGAGTACGTATCGCGCTGATGAAGCGGTTAGCGATAAAGCAGAGGCAATGTGTCACCATATGGCCGAATACGTGCTCGAACGAAGCCATGGCCTACTGGGCACGGTGGTGCGCCAAGTACTAAACGGTCTCAGTACCGAAAAATTCATCGCCTTTATCGAATCCAAAGTGGATGATGATTTGAGCTGGATCCGCATTAACGGTGCCATCGTTGGCTCCGTTTGTGGTTTATTAACCTGGGCGTTTTTATATGGCGTCTATGAGCCATTCTTAGCGGCGATGGGCGTGCACTAAGCCGCATTGCTTTGCATGAGAAGCTGCAAAAGTTGGCATATTGAAAACACAAAAGAGGTACCTGCCTATCGAGTAACGATAGGTAGGTACCTCTATTTTTTCACACGAAGCTTAAAAGTTATCCGATTAGTGTAACATAATCGGGGCCCATACGAACCCAAGTGCTACGGAAATCGCAATGGTGAGCACACCAGGGATAAAGAATGGGTGATTGAAGATGTATTTACCAATACGGGTTGTACCGGTGTCATCCATTTGCACGGCGCCCAGCAGCGTTGGGTACGTCGGTAACACGAAGAGGGCGGATACAGCGGCGAAGGAGGCGATGATGGTGGTCACGCCGGCGGTGTTCGTCGGGGTAATGCCCATGGCGATGATAACCGTAGGAATCAAAGCCTGCGTTGTGGCTGCTTGGGAGTACAACAAGGTGCTGGCAAAGAATAAGGCTACCGCTAACAAGAACGGGTAAGCTACTACGAGGTTCGTTGCCAAGGTTTTGATTTCAGGAATGTGACCTTTTACAAAGGTATCGCCTAACCAAGCTACGCCGAGTACGCAAATACAAGCGGAGAGGCCGGATTTGAAGGTACTCATCTCAACGAGCTTGGAGGTGTTGATTTTACAGAAGAAGGTAATGGCTGATGCGATAACCATCATGAAGCCAACGATGGCATCGTTGCGGCCTAAGATAACCGGCTTAATCCAGCCAATGTTCTTGGAAATGGCCGTAGCGTACAATACGATAGCAATAACGCCGATGACGAAGATGATAACGGAGCGTTTTGCCGTAGCCGGTAAAGCGAAGTCGCTTTGCTTATTGCGCGGCGGCGTTACGAAGCCGGCTTCCAAGCGTTCCATGTAAACGCGGTCGCTGGACAAATCGTTGTTGGAGAAGTTGGACATAATGAAGGCAGTAATCATGCATGCGATATAGGTGGTAGGGATACAAATGGCTAATAATGCAGGGTAGGACACGCCATAGGGTTCGAGGAAGCCACTCATGGCCACGACGGCGGCGCTGACAGGACTGGCGGTAATACCAATCTGGCTGGCTACTACGGCGATGGACAACGGTACGGACGGCTTAATGTTTTCGCTCTTCGATACTTCCACGATAACCGGAATCATGGAGAACGCCGTATGACCGGTGCCGGCTAATAAGGTTAACACATAGGTAACCGTTGGTGCTAAATAGTTGATGTGCTTCGGATTTTTACGCAAAATGCGTTCTGCTACACGAACTAAATAATCGAGACCGCCGGCTAACTGCAACGCGCAAATAGCGGCGATAGCGGACATAATAACGAGGATTACGTCCCAAGGAATTTGACCGGGCTTCATGCCCATGATCAACGTCAAGGCTACAACGCCAAGACCGCCGGCATACCCTATGCCCATCCCGCCAAGACGGACACCGAGGAAAATGGCGGCAAAGAGGATTACTACTTGACAAATTACAAAAACATCCACTTAAATTCACTCCTTTTTACCATGATTTGTTCTCTACCTAGATACACACTAATCATAGCATATATGGACATTGAAACTCTATATGTCCACGCATTATATAGAAAATAGTTTTCTAAATTCGTAAATTTTAGAAAAATATAAAATATATAAGTAAGTGAACGGACGATGCGTAGGGGCGAGCGCGGAGAATGGGAGTGAATATAATGAATAAGGGCGGACTGCGTAAGCAATCCGCCCTTATCTAAGGCATTTATAAAATTTTACAAGTGTATAAACACTTAGAGGAAACGAAAGGAGTACGCTCCTGGATTACGCTTGCTGCGGAGCCGTGCGACCTAAGCGCAAGTCTTCCAGCATCTGCAAATCGTCGAACGGAGAACGACCTTCGGTGGTGAGGTAACCACCCACCATGATGCCGTTCAAGCCACCGGACAAAGCCAATGCCTGCAAGTCACGAAGGTTAACTTCACGACCGCCGGCCGTACGAATCTGAGCGTGCGGCAATACGAAGCGGAACATAGCGAAGGTACGCAAGATTTCCAACGGCGGCAACGGTTTGTTGTTTTCAAACGGCGTGCCTTTAATTGGGTTCAAGATGTTAAGCGGTACGGAGTCGATGTCGAGGCGTTTCAATTCGAAAGCCATTTCAACACGCTGGGTCAAGGTTTCGTTAAGACCAATGATACCGCCGGAGCATACGCGAATGCCGGCTTTTTTAGCGTTGGCAATGGTGCTCATCTTATCTTCGAAATTGTGAGTCGTACAAATATCCTTGAAGTGGCTCGGTGCCGTTTCAATGTTGGAATGATAACGGGTTACGCCGATTTCCTTCAACTGTACAGCCTGTTCGTAGGTTAACAAACCGAGGGAGCAGCAGATTTCAAGGCCCGTTTCGGCTTTAATGCGTTTCAAGGCTTCAATAATCTGTTCGAATTCACGCGGGTTGTTGGTGTTACGACCGCTGGTTACGATGGAGAAGCGGATTGCACCGGCTTCTTTTGCTTTTTTAGCGTGAGCTACAATGTCATCGGCGCTCATGAACGGATATACGGTTACGCCCGTTTCATGATGAGCGGACTGCGCACAGAACTTACAGTTTTCCGGGCATTTACCGGAACGACCGTTAACAATGGCGCATAAATCAACTTCGTTACCATTGAATTTTTGACGGATTTTGTCGGCCATAGCGAGGAGGATCATCGTATCTTCGTCGGATACGTTAATCAATTCTTCTGCTTCGTGGGGGGTGATTTCACCACCGTCGAGCACGCGGTTAGCGTATTCGATGATTTTATCATAGCCGATTTTGTTGGTCATAGTGGCCGGCGTTGCTACTGTTTCCGGCGCTTTTGCTGTCATAGTCATGTGCTACACCTCTGTATATCTTTACCTAACTCTGCTTATTGAGCAGTCGACGATTGTCGTTGCTATCATTATACGAATCTGGTTGATTATAGTCAACTGCGAAAAATGCATAGGTTAACAATAGGATTTACTTCTACGAATGATGACCGAACTTGATTGATAACGATGTTCAATGAGTGAATCTTTTTGTTTGAAAATCGAGTTAGTGGTTGTAAAATAGAAACATAAGGCCAATTGTGTGGTAAAATATATAACTACTATGGTGTTTAGGATGAGGAGGTGGCCGCTGTGCTGATGCTGGATAGGATGAGTGATAAACCGCTGTACGAGCAGATTTATCAGTATATTCGCGATGGCATTGAAAGTGGTCAGCTTCCTGCCGGGACAAAACTGCCGTCGGTGCGGGCCTTAGCGGCTGAAAAAGGTGTCAGTAAGATTACCGTAGAGCAGGCGTACATTCAGCTGGCGGCGGAGGGCTACATTAAGGCCCACAATCGGTCGCCTTACGAAGTACTGCCCCTATCGGACGATGGCAGTGGTGAAATGAATTATCATCATCATAGTGCCCAGATTGTTAACGCAGTTCGCAATCCTATGACAACCAAGGAGCCGGTTTACCAAGAAATGCCACCGGTGGTCCATGCCATTCAGTACGATTTTGCGACGGGTGCTATGGATCCGGAAGGCTTTGACTATGCCCGGTGGAAACGCTATATTGGCTACGTATTGCGCAGTCCGGACCGTCTCATGGGCTACGGCGATGCGCAAGGCGAAACGGAGCTGCGGCATCAGCTGGTTGACTATTTGCGTCATGCCCGCGGCGTTATGGCGCAGGAATCGCAAATTGTCGTCGGCAGTGGGACCCAGTCATCGGTGACGGTCATTGCGTCATTGTTGAAGCAGGCCGGCGTTACAGCGGTGGCTATCGATAAGACGGTCTTTGCCGGCGTGGCTGGCGTATTTTCCGATTACGGTTTTCGGGTTGTCATTTTATCACAAGCTGACGTGGACTTACCGACTCGGTTAACCGAAGAAGGCATTGAAGCGATTTATTGCATGCCGTCTCATGGTGACCGGCGCGGCGCCGTCATGAGCGTAGCGCAACGACATAGCTTATTGCGTTGGGCAGCGGCAGGGCCCCGGTATATTATAGAAGATGATTACGACAGTGAGCTGCGCTATTACGGGCGGCCCATGATGTCGTTATTTGGATTAGATACGGCTTCACGGGTTATCTATTTGGGCACGCCGTCGAAGGTGTTGCCACCGGCGATTCGCTTAAGCTACATGGTATTGCCACCGTCCTTGGCGGCGCAGTATCAGCTGCAGCGCAACCGGTACCGCCAAAGTGCAGGCGTTATGGAACAGCTCGTGTGGGCCGGTTATATTGAAGCAGGCGAGTGGAGCAAGCAAATTCGGCGACTCCGCAAGCATTATCACGATAAAAGTAAGTATATGGTGCGGTTATTGCAGGACCAATTTGGTGACATGATTGACGTAACCGTGCCGGCTGGCGGGGTGTATATTGCGGTCACCGTTCATCGAGCGGTGACGGCGGAAACCTTGCTGGCAAAGGCGGCACAGCATGGCTGTGCAGTCAAGGCTGATGTGCAGTCAGCCGAGGATGGCGTAGCTGTCCTGTTGTCTTTTAGTGCAATTCCGACAAAGCGCTTGGCGCCGGCAGTAGCGCAATTGGCGCGCGCGTGGAAAGGATTATGATATGGGAATTTCATTTCGATTTATACAATGTGGCGACTTGCATTTAGGAACGCCGTTTCGCTATGTTAAGTCACTGGGCCGGCAGGTGGACGAAGTGGCTAACCGCGCGACGTACCGGTCCTTCGAGGCCATAGTGCGTCTAGCCTTAGACGAACGGGTCGATGCAGTGCTCATCACCGGCGATATTTATGATAGCGAGGAACGAAACCTGGAAGCACAGGTGCGATTCGCCCGCGAATGTGAACGGCTGGCGGAAAAGCGGATTCCTGTATTTATGGTGCATGGCAATCACGACCCCATGGGCGGCGACGGCGTAGCGGTGCCCTTGCCGGACAATGTGCACGTCTTTTCCGATAAAGCACCGGAACGAGTGCCTCTCATGGTCGGCGGTCGTGCGGCTGCCTATGTGTACGGCATTAGCTGCAACAAGCAGAACGTTAAGGAAAACTTGGCTGTGAAATTAAAACCCTTCCACGACGATCCGTTCAGTATCGGGTTATTTCACGGGACCATTGGCGCGTCGCCGGACCACGATGACACGGCGCCGTGTACTCTCGATGATTTGCTGAAGATTCCCATGGGCTATTGGGCCGTTGGCCATATCCATAAGCGTCAGATTTTACATGAAAATCCGCACATTGTGTACTCCGGCAATCCGCAAGGCTTACATCGCAAGGAAATTGGCGCCAAAGGCTGTTATCTCGTGCAGGTTAGTGCCAATGGCCGCGTGCAGGCAGATTTTCGGGAAACGGAAGCACTGCGCTTTGAACAGGCTATTATCGACATTGGCACCGTGCAGAGCAGTGCAGAGCTGGAAGAGATGATTCGCCATAAAAAGGAAATGCTCCGTAAGCATAAGAAACCGGTGCTCTTGGAAATCGTATTGAGTGGCGCTGGGCCTATGAGTTCCTTGTGCCGCGAGGAATCGGTGCGCCGCTTGTGGCTGGAAAGCTCTCAGGCGGAAGAGGCAGGCACCTTCGGGTTTGTTATGCCGTATGCCATAACGGATATGACCACCATTCCCGTAGACTGGCAGGAACGACGGAAACTGGAAGACTTGGCCGGTGACTATTTGCGCGCCTATGACCAAGTGGCAACCTTAGATGATGGCGCACGCCTCGCTGCAGTGCGTGCTATTTTAGATGATCGACCGGAAACGAAGCGCTTAGGTGGCTATCGGCGCTTGTTGACCGATGATTTGTTGATGCGGGCTTTGCGAAGAGCCGAAACGGAAGGCGCTGCGCGCCTTATAGGAGATAGCGATGAGGATTAAGGAGATTTATTTCAAAGAATTCGGACCCTATCGGGATCGGACGTTTACGCCTACCGCCGATGGTGTTCAGTTAATATATGGACCGAACGAGAGTGGTAAAACGTCGCTCTTGGCAGGCTTACGTTTCTTGCTTTTTGGCAAGAAAAGCAAGCAATACGGTACGGGCAGCGGTCATTTGACGGTGACCCGCAAGGATGGCACGTACCACATTGGCCGCGATGGTAAGGTACTTCATTTCTACAAGGCTGGCGGCGAAGCGATTACGCAGGAACCATCGGCGCTGTGGTGGCATGGGCTGACGAAGAAGACCTATGACAGCATTTTCGGCGTTACCCTTGATGATTTGCAAGGCGGCGACGTACTCAACGAAATGGAAGTACGCACTCGTTTCTTTGGTGCCGAAGGTGGCGAAAAGATGAGCTCTGCCGTGCAGGAAATCGAAAAGGCATCCGGCGAATTGCTAGTTGCTTCTGCGAACGGGAAGCGTAAAATCAACGTGCTCATGGAAAAGCTGAAGCAGATTCAGGGCAAGATTGGCGAGCTTAACGAACGACAAGGCGAATATAGTAAGCTGCAGCAGGAACTGGACGGCACAGACGTGACGGAAAAGGAACTGCGGGAACGCTTAAAGGAATGGCAGGACTACGGCGATAGCATTGATTTGGTGCTCCGCGCGTGGGACGTGTATAAGCGCGCCGAAGAAGCGAAGAGCAATCTGACGCGCCTGGCGGATACGCAGGTTTTAGAACGGGATGCGTTCCTGGCTCTTGATGCGGAAATCAACCAGTGCCGTGAGCATATGCGCATTTGGCGCGGCAAGGAAGAAGGCTTGGTGCCGGATAACTTCAGTCCGGACTCGCCTATCGGCATTTATGCATCGGAAATTGAAAGCTTGTACCAGGAAATTTCCAAGTGGACGCAGCTGAAAAAGGAATGCGAACAGGGCATGGCGTACCTGGCGAAGGTGAAGGAACAGCTGGCGCTGTCTCGTCGCATGCACACCATGTGGCGCGAAAATGAAGAAATGCCAGCGGACGTGAACTGGCGCGACGGCGAACGGTTAGCCGGTAATTTGCGCAGTGCCCGAGAAGCGTATATTAACTGGCAAGGTCGTCAGCCGGAGGATCCGACTGGTGGTACCGATACGTCGGTACGGGCCGAAGAAGAGAAGGTTATCGCTAAGGAAAAGGCCTTAGCAGCCGTACAGGCGGCGTACGATGCCAAGCAGACTGCAGTTGCTGAGGTAACCGGCACCGGTGCCAATGCTAAGAAAGGCAAGATTGGCTACGGCGTAGCGGCCTTACTGGTTATCTTGGCTGTTGTCGCCTTTGTGATGCTCCCCGCTATGCCTGCCGTTGGTGGCGCGCTTATCGTGCTCGCCATTATTGCCGGTGGCTGGGGCTGGCGCGTAGACAGTGCAGGCCGAAAAGCCTTAGCCTCCGTAGAGGGTACGAAGACGAGCCGCGAAGAAACGCTGGCTAAGCTTTGCGCCGAACAGGGCTGGACTGTGCCGACGGATGGGGCCGCTATGGCCACTATCGTTGAGTCTGTACGGAAGCTTCGAGAACAGCTGGCGCACCACAATGTGGCGCTGGCGCAGCTTCATAGCTTCGAACAGGCAAAAGAAAAATGGGTAGCTGAAGGCAAAGAGCTGGAAGCGAACGGTACTCACGCTATGGAAGCTTGGCAGCGCTGGTTGCCGAAAGCGGCTCGTCGTACCTTGACGGACAGTGATTTCTTTGGCATGAAGCAAGAATACGACAGCTACATGGAACAGCTTAATGAATATAAGGGCTACGAAAAGCGCTTGCAGGAACACAAGGATGCGCTGACCGCTATTGAAGAGCGCGGTGCCGAGTTGTGGGAAAAGCTTAATTTCACCAACCCGGTAACGCCGGTGGAATTGCGCCGTGTATATAGTGTTTTACAATCCCATCGTCGCAATCAGGCGCAGTGGGAACAGAAGGAATCGCAGCGCAAGAATTACCGCGAAGAGTACGACCAATGGAGCCGCAAGGAAAAGGACTTGCTATTGCAGCAGGCTGAGCTTCTTCAGAAGAGCGGCATTGCCACGGCCGGCGAATATCGCATGAAGCTGTTGGAGCAGGATCGCTATCGTCAGTGGGACACCATTTACAAGCAAAGCGTGGCGCAGCTTGAATTGTTGGCGCCAAAGGGCGAAAATCACGAGCTCTTGTATCGTCGTTTGAAGGGCGATAATAAGAATAAATGGCTTGAAGAAAGCGAACGTTGCCAGTCTGAAATCAACACCTTGCAGAATCGTTTAACGGCGCTTTACGAACAGCGCGGTCGCTTGCAGGAGGCCTTAGCGTCCCTCGGCAATGACAAGGCGCAGACGGCGGCCTTGCAGGAACAGGCCCAGCAAGAAGCGGAACTGAGCGAAGCCTTGGAAGACTGGGCGGCACAAGCCTTGACCAGTCATTTCCTCGATACGGCGCAGCGTCGTTATGAAAAGGAACGGCAGCCGAAGATGTTGGCCCGCGCGTCGGAATACATTGGCATCTTAACCGATGGCCGCTACACGCTGGACACGGAAGCCGCGCCGGAAGCGCTCTATTTGGTGGATAACACCAATGACCGCGTACCGCCGGCTCGTTGGAGCAGTGGTCTTGCGGATCAGGTGTACTTGGCGTTGCGCTTGAGCCTAGCGAAGGTATTTAGCGAACGGGTGGAATCGTTGCCTATCATCCTCGACGATATTTTGGTGCGCTTTGACGAAGAACGGCAGCGCGCGGCGCTGAAGCTGTTGGCGCATATTGGTAAAACGGAGCAGGTGCTGGTATTTACTTGCCATAATGGCACGTACGAGCTGGCTAAAACAGTAGACGGTATTGATTGCTATGCCTTGAATGGTGCTGAATAGCAAACCAATATACGGAGGTAGTGTATGGAAAAAGAGAGTTTGACGACAGTGGCGGGGGCGACCACTGCCACGACGGGCGCCGGTGATCAAGGCAAGAGTCACGGTGCGCGCCTCCAGTTGGTGAGCGCTATGCTCATCTTCGGGACCATCGGCGTGTTTACGCGGAATATTCCGTTAGCGTCCGGTGAAATTGCTTTGTATCGGGGGATACTGGCTATTATCTGCGTCGCCGCATTCCTCGTCATATCGCGCCAAGGGTGGCCGAAAAATATTACGAAGTCCGATGTGCTGTGGCTTCTCTTATCCGGCGCGGCTATTGGCATTAACTGGGTGCTGTTGTTCCAGGCTTATGCGAACACGACGGTGTCCTTGGCCACTATTAGTTATTACTTTGCACCAACGTTGGTGACCATTGCGTCGGCGGTGCTCTTCCGAGAGCACTTGGGGCCTAAGCAGATTGTGTGCTTCATTATGGCCACCTTGGGGCTGGTGCTCATCGTTGGCAGTGGTGAAATGAACGGCTCCGCCAACGGTTTGGGCATTCTTTACGGCCTCGGTGCGGCGGTGTTCTACGCTACCGTGGTGCTCCTCAATAAGCGCATTCGCCACGTAGCCGGTGTGCAACGTACGTTGTTGCAGTTTATTGCGGCAGTCATCGTTGCAACGCCTTATGTAGCGTTGACGGATGGGTTTCATTTCACCGAGCTTCACGGCTTGGGGTTTATCTGCATGCTGGTGCTCGGCATTGTCCATACCGGCTTTGCGTATTGCATTTATTTTTCCTCGTTGCCGCGCATTCCGGGGCAAACGGTGGCGGTGCTCAGTTACCTGGATCCGCTACTGGCGGTTATCCTGTCCGTTGTAGTGCTTCAGGAGCCTATTACGCTAGTGCAGTGCATCGGTGGCGCCATGATACTGGGCTTTGCGCTGTGGAATGAAATTAAATAGTATGATTGGCTGATGCTAAGTGCGTTGGCATATAAAAAGAGTCTGTTACCAAGCTAGGTAACAGACTCTTTTTGCATACCGCTGGAGCGGGTGTTTATTTTACAGATTAGGCTTTTTCCTTCAGCTCTTCTCCAATCTGTCCGTAGATTAAGAGGGTGAAAACGCCGGTGCCGCCTAAGACGTTGCCAAGGCCGGTGGGCAACAGGAAGCGGAAGAAGTAGTCGTAGAACGACGCATCCGTGTTGAGCACAGCGTAGAACATTTCCGCCGACCCTACGACCACGTGGGTGAAATCGCCGAGGGCGATGAAGTAGGTGAAGAAGGCGATGATGAAGAAGCTGAAATGACGAGCCGACGGCATCATCCACACGATGGCGGCGATGAGGATGCCGGACGGGATACCGCGAATGACGTTTTCCCACGGCGTAAAGCTCGCTACGTGATGGGCGATGAGGCCCAGTTCTGTCGAAAGTGGCGGGTCAACGACACCGGGCAGCGACATGAACGTAGCCGCCAAGGCGGTGCCCACTAGGTTCGATCCTAATACGATAACCCATAAGCGCAGGAGAAAGATAATCTTCTTCCATGCGAAGGGCTTAAAAATCGGCACAACAGTGGTGATGGTGTTTTCTGTAAACAGCTGGAGGCGACCAAGGATTACAAGGATAAATCCAATGGTATAGCCCCATTTGGCGATCAGCGGTGCCCACGATTCATCAGGCAACGCGCTGTTTAAGATGGCCATACAGAGAAACGAGAACGAAACCAAAATGCCGGCGGCGAGTCCGGAGAAGATGAGCGCTTTTGTAGGGCGCAGCAACTCTTCAATGCCGTCGCGGCGGATGATTTCAAAGATCAGGTGTGGCGATAGGCGTTCGTGTTCTTCTACAACGACGCGCTCGCGCCAGGATAAATCAACGGCGTTGATTTCGTGGGCCACTACGGCCTCCTTTTTTTCGTTCAATAATGTGTTTAAGTTATCGGTCATCAGTGTCCCCTCCTTTGCGTGGCCAACTTGGTACAGTAAGACGCAATAACCGTGTAAAATATGCGTCAACTCTGCATAAATAGAGCGTGTTCTGTACAATATATAATATAACTATATCATACCATATCGAAAGTTGTCAATGCAATATCAATACAAAATCATGTGTATTTGTATAAGTATGCGATAAAAGCATAAAAAGATTACAAAATAATATGTGCTTTTTGGCGTGGACTTTATTATAATGACAGTAGACTATTTTCTATAGAGTTACCAGTCTGCCCGCTTATAGGCGCAAAAAATTGGGATTATAGAGAATAGAGAGAGATTAGGTTTGGGAAGGAGCAAGCGCTATGGGTAATGAATGTCATGGGATGACAGAAATAAAACAACAACAAGCTGATAGTCAACGTTTTCAATCACAGGGGTTATATGACCGCAAGTACGAAAAAGATGCATGCGGCATGGGCTTTGTGGTTGATATTAAGGGACGTAAATCGCACAGCATTATCGACGATGGCTTGCGAATCTTGGAACGCCTCGATCATCGTGGGGCGCGTGGTGCCGATGCTACTACTGGTGACGGCGCCGGTATTTTGGTGCAAATTCCGCACACTTTTTTCCGCCGTGAATGTGAAGTTTTAGGGTTCACATTACCGCCGGCCGGTAGCTATGGCGTAGGTATGGTTTTCGCTCATCGCTACGAATCGTTGCGTCAGAAGCAGCGTGAAATTTTAGAAGACATCGTTCGTGCCGAAGGTCAGACCGTACTCGGTTGGCGCGAAGTGCCGGTAGACTCTCATGCCGTGGGCGAAGAAGCAGCTGCTATTCGTCCGTGGTTCATCCAGATTTTCATCGGCAAAGGCAACAATGTTATTAACAACGAAGAATTCGAACGTAAATTATACATTATCCGTAAGGAAGCCGAAAAACAGATTATCCCGCTTAGTAAGGAACAGAGCAGTGACTTCTACATTGCATCCTTGTCCTCTAAGACGATTGTATATAAAGGGATGTTGACGCCGAAACAGTTGCGTGACTTCTATTTGGACTTGTCGGACCTTGATTTCACGTCCGCCTTGGCCATGGTTCACTCTCGTTTCAGTACGAACACCTTCCCGAGCTGGGCTCGTGCCCATCCGAACCGTTACATCGTTCACAATGGTGAAATTAACACCATCCGCGGCAATATTAACTGGATTAATGCCCGTGAAGGTAAGGCGCAGTCCAATCTCTTCCCGGATATTAAGAAGGTATTCCCGGTTGTAGACGATACCGGTTCTGACTCCGCTATGTTCGATAACACTTTGGAATTCTTGTACATGACTGGCCGTAGCTTGCCGCACGCTATGTCTATGATGATTCCGGAACCGTGGGAAAAGAACAAGCTCATGAGCAAGGAAAAACGCGATTTCTATGAATTCAACAGTTTCATGATGGAACCGTGGGATGGTCCGGCTGCTATGGGCTTCACCGATGGCGTTGTTATCGGCGGCGTGCTTGACCGTAACGGCCTTCGCCCGTCTCGTTACTATGTAACCAACGATGATCGCTTGATCATGGCATCCGAAGTTGGCGTAGTTAACGAAACTGCTGAAAATATTCGCTACAAAGGTCGCTTGGAACCGGGCCGTATGCTCCTCGTAGATACGTCGGAACAGCGCATTGTGTCGGATGAAGAAATTAAACACCGCATCGCTACGGAACAGCCCTATGGTGATTGGGTAAAAGAACATATTATTCATATTGAAGACGTAACGCCGGCACCGGCTGATGCTATCAAACCGGTAGAAGATTTGGAAACGCAGCAGCAAGCCTTTGGCTATACGCAAGAAGACATGGTTCGCATGTTGATGCCAATGGCAAAAGACGGCAAGGATCCGGTAGGTGCGATGGGTGCCGATGCGCCGCTCGCTATTTTGTCGGAAAAACCGCAGCTGTTGTATTCGTACTTCAAACAGCTCTTTGCGCAGGTAACGAATCCGCCTATCGATGCAATTCGTGAAGAAATGGTAACGTCTACCGGCGTTATGATTGGTAACAGCGGTAACATGACGGATCCGGATAAAGTAGGTACCTATTGTATCGCTTTGGACCGCCCGATTTTGACGAATGCTGAATTCGCTGCTATTAAACAGTTGGATTGCCGCCGCATGAAGACCACTACTATTCCGATTTTGTTTGACCCGGCGCAAGGTGCCGATGGCATGCGTAGTGCCCTCAATGAATTGTGCCGCAAGGCAGAAGAAGCGGCTCGTTCGGACTTCAACGTATTGATTTTGTCTGACCGTGGCGTCGACGAAAACCATGCACCGATTCCGGCCCTCTTGGCTGTGGCTGCCGTACACAATCACTTGATTTCTAAAGTATTGCGTACCGATATCGGCTTAATCCTTGAATCCGGTGAACCGCGCGAAGTACATCATTTCTGTACCCTTATCGGCTATGGTGTTACGGCGATTAACCCGTACTTGGCATTCGAAACCGTTCGCGATTTGCAGGCTAAAGGTCGCTTAGGCGATATTACCGCTGACCAGGCAGAAGCTAACTACATCAAGGCTGCAGTAAGCGGTATCTTGAAGGTTATGTCCAAGATGGGTATTTCCACCGTTCGAAGCTACCACGGCGCACAGATTTTCGAAGCCGTCGGCTTGAATAATGATTTCATCAACAAATATTTCGTTAACACGCCGAGCCGCATTGGTGGTATTGGTACGGAAGGCGTCGCTCTTGAAGCGTGCATTCGTCATAACCGCGCTTTCGTAGAAAAAGAACAGCAGCTCGATCCGGGCGGATTCTATGGCCCGATGAAAGACGGCGAACCGCATCTGTACAATCCGAAGACTATCGACTTGTTGCAGAAGGCTTGTATTGAAAACAACTACGACTTGTACAAGGAATATTCGAAGGAAATTCAGAATAACTACCATGTAACGTTGCGTAGCTTGTTGGAATTCAACTTCCCCGTTGGCGGCGGTATTGCCATCGAAGAAGTGGAACCGATTGAAAGCATCGTTAAACGCTTTAAGGCTGGCGCCATGAGTTATGGTGCTATCAGTAAGGAAGCCCATGAAACGATTGCTATCGCTATGAACCGCTTAGGCACCATGAGTAACTCCGGTGAAGGCGGCGAAGACCCGGCTCGTTATGTACCGTTGCCGAATGGCGACAATCTGTGCAGTGAAATCAAACAGATTGCGTCCGGTCGTTTTGGTGTAACGTCGGAATACTTAGTTAACGCTAAGGAATTGCAGATTAAATGTGCTCAGGGCGCTAAACCGGGCGAAGGCGGCCAGTTGCCGGGCAAAAAGGTATATCCGGCTATCGGTAAGGCTCGTCACTCCACGCCAGGTGTTGAATTAGTATCCCCGCCGCCACATCATGATATTTACTCTATCGAAGATTTGGCTGAATTGATCTTCGACTTGAAGAATGCGAACCGCGATGCGCGCATCAGCGTTAAGTTGGCTTCTGAAGCCGGCGTTGGTACTATCGCTGCCGGTGTTGCGAAAGCGAAAGCAGACAACATCCTCATCTGCGGTTACGATGGTGGTACCGGTGCAGCTGGTCGTACCGGCGTGCGTCATACCGGGGCACCGTGGGAATTGGGCTTGTCTGAAACGCATCAGACCTTGCTTTTGAACCGCTTGCGTGACCGTATCGTCCTCGAAGTAGACAGTAAGCTCATGACCGGCTTCGACGTAGCGGTTGCTGCGTTGCTCGGCGCTGAAATGTTCGGTTTCGGTACCTTGCCGCTCGTAGCTGTTGGCTGTAAGATGGCCCGCGTATGTAACTTGAATACGTGTCCGTACGGCGTTGCGACCCAGGATGAAAAATTGCGTCGTAATTTCAAAGGCAAACCGGAATACGTAGAACACTTGATGCTCTTCTTGGCTCGCGAATTACGTGAAATCATGGCTCGCCTCGGTATCCGTCGCGTGGAAGATATGGTTGGCCGCGTTGACTTGCTCCGTCAGAAGGTGGCTGAAGATAACTACAAGATGTCTCGCATCGACTTGAAACGCGTCTTGTTCCGTCCATATACCGATACGTCGGTTGGTCACTACCATATGCGCGAACAGGCTCATGATTTGGAAAAGACTTTGGACGTTTCTAAGTTGCTCCGCATGTGCCGTCCGGCTATCGAAGAAAAGAAACCGATTCGTGCGAAATTGGCCATCAACAATACGAACCGCGTAGTTGGTACCATTGTTGGTAGTGAAATTACGAGACGCTACGGCGCGAAGGGCTTGCCGGATAACACTATTAAGCTCAGCTTTGTTGGTAGTGCCGGTCAGAGCTTCGGTGCGTTCTTGCCGAAAGGCATGACCTTGGAATTGGAAGGCGATGCCAATGACTATTTAGGCAAAGGCTTGTCCGGCGGTAACATCACCGTATTCCCGCCGCGTAATTCCTTGTTTGAAGCCGACCAGAACGTTGTAATCGGTAACGTTGCCTTCTATGGTGCAACGTCCGGTGAAGCGTACATCAGCGGACGCGCCGGTGAACGTTTCTGCGTTCGTAATAGTGGCATGACCGCCGTTGTTGAAGGCGTTGGTGATCATGGCTGCGAATACATGACCGGTGGTGAAGTTCTCGTATTAGGTGATACAGGCCGTAACTTCGGTGCCGGCATGTCCGGTGGTTATGCGTACGTTCTCGACTTTGATGAACGCAAATGCAACACGGGCCTCGTAGAAGTTCGCCCTGCATCCGGCGAAGACTTAGGTCGCATCAAAGCCTTGATTGAAAGCCACGTGCTTCATACAGACAGCCGCAAGGGCCGTCACTTGTTAGACAACTGGCAGCACTTCATCAATCGTTTCAGTAAGATCGTACCGATTGCTTACGAACAGATGATGAACGCAATTGCCGGCTACGAAGCTAAAGGTCAGTCTCACGAAGAAGCACAGCTCAGTGCCTTCAAAGACAAATACAAATAATAGACCGACGTCAGTGTGGTGCTAGTCGACGCTTGGTAGCTTCTCGCTTGATGGCGGTGATGCCAGTGCCGGCTGATCCGCACACGTCGATAAAAAGGTCGTCTTATGGTATACTACCCATAAGGCGGCCTTTTTGGCATGCCCATAACCCGATAGCGCCTAAGGCATCGGATATACTCAACGGACTGATAGCGTGTAATAGCATCAGTATCGTTTTGCAGACTGCTGGGAACAGCAGTTGATTATTGTCAGGAGGTAGACAATGATGAAACGAGACATGACGCCACACACGCAATTGGCGTCGGAAGCAATGAAATCAAATTTGCGTGGTTTGCAGTTAGTGCAGCAGTTGCAGCAATTGGCGGTAGGCCGGTTTCATTATCGGCTTTTGGCAGCTGTTGGTTTAGGTTGGTTGTTTGATGCCATGGATACAGGCTTAATTGCCTTTATCATTCCGCGCTTGGCGGAGAGCTGGCAAATGACTGCAGCCGATAAAGCGCTAGTCGTTAGTATTGGTTTTATTGGTATGGCTATAGGTGCGGTAGTCGCCGGTGCTTTGGCGGACCGATTCGGTCGTAAAACAGTTCTTTGTGGAACGTTACTCTTGTATGGCGCGGCGACGGCAGCTTGTGGCGTAGTGCCTTCTATATCGTGGTTATTGGTTTGTCGGTTCTTGGTAGGCCTTGGATTAGGCGGTCAGTTGCCGGTGGCGGTCAGTCTCGTTAGCGAGTACGTGCCGACGGCGGTGCGAGGCCGATTTATTGTATTGTTAGAAAGCTTTTGGGGCCTTGGCTGGTTAGCAGCGGCTTTGATTGCTTATGGCGTAATTCCTGTGTATGGTTGGCAACCGGCATTTCTGATTGGTGGTTTGCCTTTTATATATGCTATTTGTTTGTGGCGCTTGGTGCCAGAGTCCATTCCGTATTTAGTGGAACGTGGCCGTTTGACTGAAGCGACAGCGATTGTGAATCGCATTACGTCCGGTGCTCAGGGTGCTGTGACGTGCGGCGGTCATTCGGTGGTAGCCGATTCGTTGAACGTTACTGATGAAGCTACCGGTGAAATGATGCCTAAAGCGGCTGTTTCATTGCGCCGCTTATGGAGTCGTGGCTTTGCTCGGCGCACGCTGATGCTGTGGCTCATTTGGTTTGGCATTGTATTTTCTTATTATGGTATTTTTACGTGGTTGCCCAGTTTGCTCATGGAGCGCGGCTTCCCTATCGTAAAGTCTTTTGAGTTTACGTTAATTTTAATCTTGGCACAGCTCCCGGGGTATATGGCAGCGGCTTGGCTTATCGAGCGATGGGGCCGTAAGCAGACGTTGGCCGGCTTTATTGCACTTTGTGCCGTATGTGCTCATTTCTTTGGGGCGGCTACTTCTGACGGGGCCGTTATCCTTTGGGGCTGTTTATTATCTTTTTTTAATTTGGGTGCGTGGGGCGTTTTGTACACGTATACGCCGGAACAATATCCGACGGCCATGCGTGCCTATGGTTCCGGTTGGGCCTCGGCGATTGGTCGGTTAGGCGGTATTGCGGCACCGCCGGTAGTTACCCAGCTTATGACACAAGCCGGTGCGTTTACTCGTGTGTTCACGATGTTCACACTGGTGTTGACCGCCGTGGCCGTTGTCATTGTGGTGTTAGGTAAAGAAACCTGTGGCCGTTCGCTTATGGAAACGGGTCGCGGTGATGAGGTGATGCACCACCAATAAATTGTTACGAATAGAAAGGATCGATGTATGAGACGTTGGAATAGTTTGGTAGCAATGCTGCTTTTGGGCACTATGGTTAGTGTTAGTGGGTGCTCGCTGTTTAGTCATGAACCGCCGAAGGCACAACCGGTGCAGGCCAACACGACGGTGGTGGATACGCCAACGCCGGAAGCGGCACAGCAGGAAGCAGTAAAGCTGATGCAGCAAGGTAAATACGCGGAAACTGTAGCCAAAACGGATGAAATCTTGAAGCAGTTCCCGGACAGTGCCGATGCGTACTCAGTGCGCGGCATGGCGCTGGCCTTAGAAGGAAAGGCTGACGAAGGGCTTAAGGATACGCAGAGGGCATACCAGCTTAACCCGAATAGTGTAAGCAATTATTACAATATGGCGATGGTATACAAGCTGCAGGGCAATTTGCCGCAGGCTAAGGCATGGTTTGAAAAGGTGCTCCAGAAGGATCCGCGCAACACGTGGTCCATTTATGGCATGGCGACTATCTATGCTGACCAGGGGCAGGACCGGTTGGCACTGCAGTGGTTGTCCCAGGCTATCGGCATCGATCCGTCGGTTAAGGCGGTAGCACGCACGCAGGATCACTTCGTTCGCTTCCATGGTAATCCGCAGTTTGAGGCTATGGTAAAGTAAGTATTCTTTGGTATGAATTTTTACTGATGAATTTTTTGTGAAATTACAAAACTCATAGCACCAAGGACTTCAATTTGTGCTATAATTTAAGCGCATAGGTTCACAGGAACGTGAATCACTTAAAAGTAGAAGCAAAAGTATAAAACATTGTACGGTAGTAGGAAGTGACGAGATGATACAAAAGAGACGGGGCCCGGTAATGCTCGTGTTATTACTGGCGCTATTGTCCGTAGTTGTTATGACGGCCGGTTGTTTTGGCCCTACGAAGGTTAGCGTTACAGCTGTGAGTGAGCGCGATATGCCACTTCACATCAAGAATGACGCCAACGTAACAGCCCTCAATAAGGCGACGCTGGAGCCGGCTGTATCCGGCCAGGTTGCCACGTATGCAGTTAAGGTCGGCGACGATGTAAAGCAGGGTCAGGTAGTGGCTATGTTGGATACATCGGCGCTGCAGGCACAGCTCAATCAGATGCTAGCTGAATTGCAGACGCAGCAGAGCCAAGCGCAGGTGCAAGCAGTACCGCAGCAGACGACGGTCGTACCAGGCGCTGTATCGCAGGCTGACGTAGAACGAGCTCGCGAAATGTTGCAGAGTGGTATTATAACTGAAAAGGAATTCCAGACCATTGAATCCCGGTCTCATGCGACGACGGTTACCACTGGTGGCGGTTACGTAGCAACCGGTGGCGGTGCCAATACGGCGGGTATCCAGACGGCGATAGCGCAGATTCAGGCGCAAATTGCGCAGGCGCAGATTGTAGCGCCGATAACGGGTAAAGTAACGGCCATTTACAATCAGGACCGCAAGGTCGCTGTAGCGGGCCGCCCGTTCATGCTTATCCAGCAGAGCACGCCGCTCGTTGGTTCCTTGAGTATTCCGCAAGCCTTTGCGGCTAAGCTCAATGATCCGAAGGTTCGTCGTGATGCAAAGGTATATTTAAAAGTAAATGATAAGGAAATCCCTGGTGAAATTACGTACGTAGACCCGAATACGAATGGCGGCTCGCCGTCCGTATTGGTAAAGGCTACGTTCAATAACACTGATGGTTCCTTGAAGCCGGGCGAATTCTATACGCTAGTTATCGAATCGGATGCAACGGCACCGGTATTAGCGTTGCCGGATAATGTAATCCATGAAAATAAAGACGGCAAGTTCGTCTATGTGGTTACCGCCGATAATACCGTCGATGTACGCGTTGTGGAAGTAGGCGAAAGCGTAGATGGCTATACGGCTATCATCAGTGGCCTTAACAAAGGTGAACAGGTTATTACCACCGCTGGGGCTTATAGCTTAGGTGAAAAGGTCGCTATCAAGTAGTAATGCTAAGGCACTTACGATTATTCTGTGAAACGTTATATAGTACTATAAAGCTATCGTAGAACAGGATGCAGTATAAGATAATAATGCTATATACTATTTATAGTATAATAAGAGACGAATTTTTTGAGTGTTCGTCGGTCGTTGACCGACGAACACCTTTTAATTGTTAGGTGACCGTTAGTATAACTTCAAAAAAAGAGTTAATTGCAGACTTAATGTCCAGTTTGCACGACTTATGTCAGGTGACTGAATTGAGATTAAGTCCAAAACTGCAATTCTTAGTTAGATATGGTATT
>ERZ791611.908-NODE-908-length-23536-cov-5.099655_pt1 | contig 23536 bp, 21 predicted proteins | sample MGYA00510275_ERZ791611 | MGnify/ENA primary metagenome ERZ791611 (study PRJEB30046, sample SAMN00791912) | human gut metagenome | study: EMG produced TPA metagenomics assembly of the A metagenome-wide association study of gut microbiota in type 2...
AAGCTCCCTTTCGCGAGCTGATGAGTCGCGGATACGCGACATATTCTTTACCAGCCACAACTCCGATACAGAACTCCACTTATCCCCTAATGAAAACAGTTCACCACATCATGCAGAACTACTTCCTCTGCTATCATTCTTGCCTGAGTTCGTAGTTGATACATTTCCACAAAAGAATTCGTATGCTTTGGTTTATGTTTACGCAACCACTCATTTTCAATATCCTCCAGCAATTCATAAGCCACTTCATTTACCTCGGTTGCTTTGTCATGTAATTCTCCAAACCGTACCAGACTTCTGTATCGTTGCGGATATTCCTTCTGTATGTAATCCATCCACATGCGACCATATTTTCCAACATTTGTACTGTTCTCCGCTTCACCTAATGTAATCAACGGATAAAAAATGCCCTTTTTTTCTATGTATTTCACACCTAATTTTTCAAATAATGTTTCTTCGCTCATAGCAGTCACTTCCTTTATACAAAATATCTGTTATTCCTCATTTGGTACTGTAAGTTGTTTCATATCTGCCAATGTTTTCGGTTGTTCCTTGAAGCCTTCCAATATTTCCAGCATGGAGCGGATGGGAGTAAGTAACTCCCCATCCATATCCTATGCCTTTTCAATCCTTTCAAGCTCACGCTCAATCCTTTGCAGGTTCTGCCGGAATTGTACCAACATCAACGGATTACCTGTAGCAACCACCTTTTGATGAAGAACACTCTGGATAATATAATCCTGCTTGGTACGAAATCCGCTGATCTTCACTCTGTTATTCAGTTCTTCGTTTTCCTCCGACGACATGCGGAATGCTATTGTAACATTCCGCCATCTGTTTTTATCATCTCTACTCTTTTCTGACATTGACCAACGCCTCCCTTTCTGTTTCCAGTTGTGCTGCCATATCCGTCTGCACCGTTGGAAATAAATGTGCATAATGATATGTGATATCTACTGCCTCATGTCCGACTCTTTCCCCTATTGCCAGTGCAGAAAATCCTAAATTGATTAGCAATGAAATGTGCGAATGTCGTAATCCATGAATTCGTATTCTCTTCACTCCTGCAAGCTTTGCACCTCTATCCATCTCATGATGCAGATAACTTTTTGAAATAGTAAAAATCCTGTCATCATCCCTTATTCCATAAAGACTGCTTATGAAATCCTCCATCTCGACAGCAAGAAAATCCGGCATGACAATTGTTCTGTTACTCTTTGGAGTTTTGGGATCTGTAATCACATCTTTGCCTTCCAGCCTCTGATATGACTTGTTAATCCGGAGTGTTTTCTTTTCAAAATTGAAATCTGCCGGTGTCAAGGCAAGCAGCTCACCTTCTCGAATACCAGTCCAATAAAGCATTTCAAATGCATAATAGGAAATTGGCTTATCTGCCACACACTCTAAAAATGCCTGAAATTCATCCTGCGTCCAGAACTCCATTTCCTTATTTTCTTCTTTGCCCATAGTTCCGGCTTTTCGTGCCACATTATCCTTTAGACCATACATATTTACCGCATGATTTAATATGGCACTGAGTTGGTTATGAATGGTTTTCAGATAGGTAGGGGAGAATAACTCCCCATTATCCTTTTTCAGCTTCATAATCTCATTTTGCCACAGAATGATATCCGATGTCCGAATATCATCCAGTTTTCGTTTCCCGAAATAAGGCAGAATCTTTGTCTCAATAATGTGCTTCTTTGTCAGAAAAGTATTGCGCTTTATTCTTGGTTCTAAGTCCGTAAGATAAATATCCACGAAGCTTTTGAAACTCATACTGATACTCTGTTCCTCTTTCAGTTTAAAATTTCTCTCCCATTCAAGGGCTTCGCTCTTCTTGGCAAAGCCCCTCTTAGTTTTCTGTTTCCTTGCTCCGGTCAAATCCTTATAATAGGTTCTCACCTCCCACATTCCAGTCTTATTATTCTTGATAACCGCCATCTATCCCACCTCCTTATCCGTAGATAGCCCGTAGATTCGCTTCATAAAATACTGTGTACTGACACGCCCCTTTATTGTCACAAATCCATCAGCGTCAAGTTCTGCATTCAGCCGTAGTATCAGTTTATAGGAATACGATAGTGAAACTCCCAGCATTTCCATGACATCCTGCGCTGTCAAAAATCTCTTGTTCTCCATAGGTTAATGCCTCCTCTCTTTTGTTTTTATTATTCAGTTCATTTCTGAACGGTTATGATGTGTATTATATTAACAGTTCATTTTTGTACTGTCAATACTTTTTTGCAAAAAACAATTCACTTTTGCACTGTTGATGATATAATGTACACAGATACATGATTTGTACCTCGTGACATCATGCTTAATACAGCACTCATTACACGAATAAGGAGCAGTTAAAATGGGCGAGAAATTCACCAGTCGGGTAGGCTATTTGATTCGAAATTTCAGAATTGCATCTGACATGACACAAAAGGAATTAGCAGATAAATGTGGATTAAACGAATCCACCATCAGAAACTATGAACTTGGAAACAGATATCCGGATGAAGCAACTTTATTAAATATTGCAAACCATCTAGGAGTCAGCTTTTATACATTATCTGACCCTGATGTAGCAAATATATTCAGTGCACTTCATGTGCTGTTTGACATTGAATGGGCATACGGACTACGACCTACTGTGAAAAATGGAGAAGTATGCTTCAAATTTGAAGAGCGACTTCCAAGTGCCGGTCCCCGCCCTCAGGAAGACCTTGATAACTTCCGAAAGATGGTTGAGTATTGGGCACGCTTGCGAGACAAGCTGGAAGATGACGAAATATCAGAAACGGAATATTACCTTAAAGAGGTGAAGTACCCAATGAACCCAACAGACCCAAACAAAGAGTATACTGTTTCATTGAATCTTGATGATGATGACCAACTACTTGTTCAGAATATGGATGAAGATGACGATGCAGAAGAAACTGCTGAATTGTTAAAAGACTTGTTTCCGGATTTCTCTTATGTGAAGAGGAAAAGGAAACCGAAGAAGGAGTAACCTTCGCGAAATTTACATTGTCTCTAAAAAAGATAAAGGAGAATTCAACATATGGAAATGAATCAAAATCAAATAATGGAACTATTGGATACATTATATGAAAATCCATAAACGGCATCCCTAAAGTCAGTCAACCTATTGATGTTTTAGCCAATGATTACTTAATCAAAAAATAATTCAACAGAAAAAGCAGCAAGACAATTTGTAAATTATCAAATTGCTAAATGTACAACTTCGGGATTTGTAACCGGATTAGGCGGACTTATTACATTACCCGTTGCCATTCCTGCAAATGTCAGCAGTGTGATGTATGTTCAAATGCGTATGATTGCCTGCCTTGCATATATGGGTGGTTATGATACTCATAGCGATCAGGTGCAAACATTAGTTTATGCTTGCCTTGCAGGCATTTCTATTGATCAAATAATCAAACAAGCTGGCATAAAATTTGGAACTAAATTTACAACTGCCATGGTAAAAAAGATTCCCGGTACTGTATTAACAAAAATCAATCAGAAGGTAGGCTTTAGATTTCTAACCAAATTTGGAGAAAAGGGAATTATCAATATTGCTAAATTAGTCCCTGTTGTTGGCGGCGTCATTGGTGGAGGATTTGATTTAGTAGAAACCAAAGTTATTGCAAACAGAGCATACAAAATGTTTATTAATGGGGATTTTAGTGTTTTGAATGATAAAGACGATAAAAAAACAATTGAGACCAATATAGATATTGTCGATATAACTGAAAAATGAATTAGGAGGTAATAAAATGATCTTTATTAGTCACACAGCCAAAGACAAGGCAATTGTGGAACCAATAGCCTTAAGATTAGCACAAGTTTATGGGCAAAATAATGTCTTTTATGATAGTTGGTCTATCCAACCTGGAGATGGTATAATTGATAAAATGAACGAAGGATTAACTAACTGTAAATTTTTCTTTTTCTTCGTATCGAAAAATAGTTTACAGAGCAACATGGTTAAATTAGAATGGCAAAATGCAATATTAAAAGCTTCTAATGGTACAGCTAAAATTATTCCTGTTAAATTAGATGACTGTATGATGCCTGCCATATTGCTACAAACCCTATATATAGATGTGTTTGGTAAGGGATTAGAAAATTCCATCAGACAGATGATTGATGTTATTAATGGGACTAATACATTTTCTTCGCATAACCAAATATATGAAAATGTACGTGCATATATTACAAAAAACAGTTCTTGCGAAATGATAATAGAATTTCGTGCAGAGACATATATGGAACCAATATCCCGATATGCTATTTTAGTTAAAAACGAAGAGAATGATATTAGTATTACTTGCGAAAGTGATTCAATATTTTCACAGGGATTTAATAAAAACATAACACTAAACAATGGATTAACATGTAACGCTTTAGCAGCATTTACAACAAGAGCAACTTCACCCGGATTCCCATTTAAGGTAAAAGTAACTTCCGTAACGAAAATTGAATTTATTGGTGTAATGCGTGCAGTATCAGAAAATGAATTCCGCATGATACCATATTTAATCAATTAACTCTAAACCAAATTTATATCACTCATTCCACATTTCAAATAAAATTATTGTCATTTGATTGTCACACAACCAAAAAGAAGCCAAGAAACGCCGTAAATTCGGCATTTCTTGGCTCGTGTACATTACTCAAACTCGCAAAGTTTGGTTTGATTCTGGTTGTTTCAATATCATTATCTATACTTTATTGTATTGATAACATACATCTTTTTCACTCATTATTTTTCGTTTCACACATTTTTAGTACCAATCCAGTACCATTGCTATATTGTCATTATTGTGTGTAGTTCTGGTGGCTTGCAGGTTTGTTTACTATTCAGAGAATAATCATCTGATGTTTTGCACGTCCACCTAATGCAAATTATAAACTACGTTTAAAGACAACGCAATTATCAATTACAATATTTTTATTCCTTATTATCGTTCAGTACATCCAAACAATCATGTGCCTCATTTATTACTTCGAGTGTTCTTCTAATAATATCATCATAAAAATGTATCATGTTTTTTCACCTTCGAACTTATCACTTTGACTCATCTCACAAATATTTCTCGATTATGGAAGTTAAATCATCTATATAATTTTGAACCTCATTTGATGCATCATTTTCTTCTGGATAATTAAATATAATTTCGTATTTATGTAAAAACTCATCATACTGTGTCTCTGAATCCTGCATTCCTAACGCATGAATGTATGACACCACCATAATAGCTGCTGAAAACGGGCTTGATTCGAAATTATCCGCATCGGCCAAACCTGACACTCCCGCTCTGTCGCATTTATATAACCTTCTTACCTGATGTTCTAACTCTATTGCATCATTATGATTAATTCTAAACATATTTCTTACCTCCTATATTTTATACACTAATTATATCATATACATAAAATATAGGAACAAGAATCATTTGACATTTTTTGACAATATGAGGAAGTCACTTAACTCCATTGTATCAAATAGCATTCATTAAGGTACTCTTCTTATCCTTGTTTAAAAATACATCGGCCTTTCCCCATGCCATTTACTACTTCAACCACTTCCATATCCCTTAATTTTGACATAAGTTCTCTTGATATAGTTGTCTAGCAACCAAATATTTGTTGTATTTCTAGTGCTAAAAATACTTGCTTTAATCAAATTTCATTATATATTTTCACCCCAAAGACGTTGTTCAAAAATTTCTATTATGTCACTTTCATGGTAATCCCACTTACTTTCAAGTTCTTTAACTATTTTCTTCTTTTCCGATTCTGTTAAAAAAGAATTATCATAAGAATATAAAAATATTAATTCTATTAATTTTGAATTACCCATAATCATACTTTTCTTCACATCATCCCATATTATTTTTTTCCAAATATCATTTTGAATCCAAAAAACACTTGACGGGAATTTTCGAATTAAGTTCTCATAATCTAAATTTTCCTTTTCCTTTATTCTTACCAACGCTTTTGTAAATGGGATTAACGATACAGGTCGAAAAAAGACATGCCCCCCATCTCTGTTCCTGTACTTTCCTATACCCACATCTTTCTTGAAAGCATCTTGACACTCACCAATAAGGGCCGACCAATATGCTTCACATTCATTCGTAAAAAATTCTATTACTTCATCATTCGGCCTATGCCTAATATACTCATTTACTTTTGCTTTGCCTTTAATAAGTTTTTCGTCTAACCCTTTTACTGGTTTATCTTTAAGAAAAAGCCAAGCCAACTCCTTATTGCATTCGTAATATGTTATAATCGTTGTCAATGCTCTTTCATTATTATCCGGTATCGCTTTCGTTTTTGAATCTAAAATTCTATCATCTTCAAACAACTTTGACTGATCAATTATATTTCTCGATGCAATCGCTATCACATCATCTTCATCCAATGCAATTATATCTCTCATAGAAACAGGTTTTGCATATCTATTAAGCGTACTAAACATTCTGCGTGTACGTTGCATTCCAACATCATTCTTACTATGTCCAATAAAAATAACTGGTACCTTTTCTTGTCCTAAATCGGGATTTATCTCTAATGCTTCCTTAATTCCTGCTACCCTATGCTGTCCATCTACAGGAAATATTTTTTCAAGCCCTGTTAAGCTCAAAATTCCCAAATCATAATTATCCTGTCCATTTTCGTCTTCAATTCTTATTTCGTTCCAACTAGGTTCCCCATCATACACAGCAAGAATTAATGCATTAAAAAACCTTTCCTCTTGCGAAGTTAAATAGTGCGCAATATTTTTATAGTTTTCGGTTATGCTCCTCTGGATCATTTGACTTAACAATTCTGATTTATGCAATTCATCATTAATAGGACTAACATAATTTCGCACTTGATTAAAACTTAACGAACTCACATAATATACCCATATTCCCATCTTAGATCGAATCGCTGGCAATTTTAACTCATTTTTCTTCATATTCAATAACCTTCCTTTCTAAAACGCGGATGTTGAGGGTAAATAACTTATGTATTGATCTGGTATTTGTGTATTACATGGTGGAATAATTACCCTAATCAATTCTCGTTCCACTCGTTCTATCAGCGCATCATCCTCTAGTGGAAAATAATAAAAATATAATTCTTCTCCCCACATTTCTCTCATATAAGCAATTTTAACCCTATTATCTGTCAAATATTCTTTACATCTTCTTTGCAAACTGAAACCTTGTTTTTTTCTAACTCGTCCTATATACATAATATATGTATGAAGCGTAGGTATGACTTCTGGTTTTAATAAAAAAACATATATACCACCTTTGTCATTTGGCACTTTAGAAATATCTTTATTAATACCTGTACAATCATCATTCAGAAATTTAATAAACTCCCAATGTCCTGATACTAATTGTTGCACCTCCAAATTGACAGTTTTCCATTTATCAATATTAAGAACAAAATCTAATGTAAGTTCTTTTTCTCTTCTACACATATCAACTGTATTCATGCACTTCACCTTCATTCTTTATCATCACGGAATATCTTTATCACTAATTTCTGCCGTACTAATCAATTCCTGCAACTTTCTCTCTAATATCTTTTTATCTGGCAATTGTAATTTATACTCAGCCACCATCATCGGAGACATAGATCTGCTCATAGCGTATTCAACAACTTCATCATCCTTTGATGCACATAATATTAGTCCTACACTTGGATTTTCATTCTCTTTCTTAATTTGTCTGTCTAATGCTTCAAGATAAAAATCCATTTTTGAAATATACTCTGGCTTAAATTTGCCTACTTTCAATTCAAAAGCTACTAAGCATTGTAAACCTCTATGATAAAAAAGCAAATCAATAAAGAAATCACTATTTCCTACCATTACTTTATATTCTTCATCTATGAAAGTAAAATCCTTTCCTACTTCCAAAATAAAGCTTTTCATGTTTCGTATAAGACCTTTTCGTAAATCCCTTTCTAAAAATTTATCTGGCAAATCTAAAAACTCCATTACATAAGTATCAAGGAATGGATTTATTTGTAACTTTTCTATAGTCTCTGGCAATAATTTTTCTTTAGAAAGCATATATCGTTCATAGTATCCACTTTCTATTTGTCGTTCTAGCTCCCGCGATGAATATTGCTCTTTTGCACAAAGAGCAATATAAAAATGTCTTTCTTCAACCTTCTTTGCCTTTGACATAATTGCTAAATGATTTGTCCAACTAATTTGTGTCAGCAGTGCTGACACAAATTCATCATTCTCATATAATTCATAGAATTGTTTCATCCTATACAGACCACGTCTTGAAAATCCTTTAATTCCGGGAAAGTTTCTTACTATTTCCTCTGAAATAGCATCGACATATGCATCGCCAAATTCAGCATTTGAAGATTGGTTATGCAAATATCCACCGATTTTCCAATACATTTTTATCAATTCTTCATTTACTTTTTTATAGGCATTATTCTTTGCTGTTTCAATTATATTAACAATTTCTGTAAAATTTGAGATACTTAGATCTTTTTCCATAGCCACTCCTCTTTCTATTTGTGTCAGCACTGCTGACACAAATAGACCTTTTTAAATTATTATACCTTCCAAACCATTACCTTGCCAAATTTATCTGTAAGATTCGTTGTATAATGCACTTTTTCACTTTTATAAACAATAATATTTAAATCAATTTCAGCAAATAGTAGTCTCATTTTGTTTAAAAATTCTTCAAAATTTTCTTTATCAAATATTGTTTCAACAAACACTGCGCCACCATTTTCAATATCCAAATCTATCATGCGCAATCCACATTTTGCTGCATACTCAATCGTTGCTGCTATTCGATCATCATTTTTCTTGTATTTATTTTTACTTTTGATTTGAAGTATATTCGATATATTTTCAATCTCATCTATTTTTATTATTTCCACTGCTATCTTATTCATGTATGCCAACATATCAATCTGTTTTGCAATTATTCGGATATTCTTAATCGTTGACAATTTTTTTCTTGTTTTATCCTTTTTACCAAATATCAATTCTATACTGTCGTCTGAAAGTAATGAATATTTTTCATGATTTGCTACATTTCTCCAATCTGATATTTTTTCATTTTCCAGCATATCTTGATATATGGCAGAAAATATAGCATCCTTGTCTATTATATTATGCGTCATTACTCCTAAATCTATAGTCGGATCAGCAACTTTTCCATTTTGTATAGAAAAACACCCATTTACAAAACATATATAAGTTTTTATAACTCCTTCTATCACTCCACCTATGAATTCCATGGTTTTATTAAGTTCTATATCCATTCTGCCATTATCATTTTCGACCATATCCCGAGCTTTAAGGTTCCATTTTTCACCTGCTGAATCAAATTCTTGAATACATTTACAAAGCCAATCTATTGCAGCTTGGGCATTTTTGTTTTTTGTATCTCTATATACAGCAATTATACTTGTTATCCCATCTTCCCAAACAGAATCCTTAATTAACATGCGGTACCAGATATATTCAAATCTAAAACCACCACTTTCTACAAAATCTTTAAATAATGATTTATTCTGGACAAATTTTTCAAGGGCCTTATATATGTCTACCGGATTGACATCATCAAGAAGCGATAGTTCCCTATTCAGATTTTCTATATAAACACTATCTGCGTTCTTCACGAAACATCACCTTCTTTCGACTAAATATTCTTATCATAAATAACTCTCTAAGCTATGTATCTTCTTCGAAGATTTTAACTTTCTCATGGCCTTAGACTCAATCTGTCTGATTCTTTCTCTAGTTACGTTTAAGAGAATACCAACTTCTTCCAATGTGCGTTCCTGATTGTCACCTATACCATATCTTAACTTTAATACCAATCGTTCTCGATCAGTTAACATACCTAATAGATCTACAACCCAGTCCTTCATGGTATCCTGTAGCATATTCTCGATCTCATCTTCTGTTTCTATGTCGTCTGGTATTTCTACATACGGTAAAATGTATTTTGTTATTTCTTCATCCGTCAATCCCGATTGTATTTTCACCTTGTCAGATACCATATTCACAGCTTCTTCAAAATTATCATCTTCTACTAAACATCTAGCCTCTGACACAATAACATTTAACTGATCTCTATAATGTGCAGGATATCTGAGAATAGTTCCCCTAATGGTACTTTCACGTTGCATGTTTTGTCTTACCCATAACGGAAAATAGGAAGGAAACAAATCAGGACTCGTCACATCATATTTTTCGATTGCATTCATCAATCCAATCACACCATTTTGAAATGCTTCCTCAAAATCGCAATAATTATCTTTCGAATAATTGTAGGCCTGTTTCATCACGGTTCTTAGATACATTTTTATCATTCTTTCCCTTGCATAACCATTGCCCTTTTGAGCTTCTGCAATTATCGTTTGCCATTCCCTTGATTGAGGAGGTAGTATATCTAATATTTCATCTATGATAGCTGCGCAATTAGGGTACTCTTTTTTAATTTCTCCTAGCAGCGCATCATAATCCAAGTGACTTCTGTCAACATACGAATCCGTATCATTAACATCCTTCTTTGTCTCAGCATCTTTAACAATCATTTTTTGATGAAGCAATTTATCACATAAATTATCAATCTCCACCAAATCCAAATCATGCTCAATACAGATATCAATGATGTCATCTTCTAAGAGAAAACCATTTTTTTCATATTCAGTTTTTAATATTCTCTCAACGAGATGCTTTTTATCACTTGTCTTATCTTTATCCATGTCCTATTTCTTTGCCAATCTACATAATGAACTGATTTGATCACTATCTATCGTCTGGTTATATCTATCATCCATATCTTCCATGAAGTCATATAAATTTTTCAAGTAATCTTCTGTACTTGTTGCTGATTCAATTAACTTCTCATACAATATGTCTACACCACCAAGAACATACTGATCAAATAATTTTTCATCGTTTTCCGCTTGTGGACTATTAAACTGTCTGAATGCTTTATCTACTCTTTCATCAACAGACTCTGCATTTTTCTTATCTAACAGCATAATTAGCCTATATGTAAATGCCAGATCATCACTGTTTTCAATGAGCTGCTGCGGAAATATTTTTGTAGGTTTCTGTGTTCCATCACCAGAATTCACATCTGCTTTTTTCTGAAACAAAAATCCTACGATAGAAGCCATCATATAGACATCAAGATTTCTCTTAAACAGCTGATTTTTATCATCAAATTTTGCAGTCAATTTATTTACTTTTTCTGCATGTGTTCCTTTGAATGAATACTCTTTGTCAAACATGTCTATTACCTCCCAACCAATTCTGTTTCAAATTCATTTTTCTTATCAAACATGTATCTGATTCCAACTCTACTACCCATGTTTTCTTCAGCGATTTCACCATCAGTATCTTTGATAAAGATGATAACCTGCTCTGCTACTTTAGGGAGTGCATCACATACTGTTTTAATTCTGGTCTTATCAAATGCAGATAAAGGAGCATCCATTACAAGCGGATATGCTTCTGTCATAAGCATCGAGTTTTCATCAGAATTATTTTCTCTTGCCATTTTAATTACACCAGCAATAAATGCAAAAATCACAGAAATACTTTGTGCAGTCGATGTCTCTACATCACCAGAGTATCCCTCAAAATCATCAACCTGAATCTGAATATTGTATTTGTCATCTAATTTCAAAGAAAATCCACCATTATAAATCTCTTTAAATATAGCATTGACATTTTCTTCAAGCTGTTCTCTTACCTCTGTTTCCTTTTCCTTATATACAGAAAAGAGATATTGATACATATAGGTTGCATAAGCTTTAAACCTTGCAACACGTCTATTATTATCATCTTTAAGGACGAGTTCATTAATACTCGTTTCACAGCGATCTCTTTTGGTTATAATTCCGCCCTTTTCTTCACTTAGACGCACTCTCTCAGAGCGCAATTTTCTGGCTTCTCCATTGTAAAATGTGTATTTTTTCTGAAGTTCACCGACATTAAGCATTCCTTCAAGTTTTTTATTTATAACTTCTATTTGATTAGATAGCTCTGCATAATCGGCGTCAAATTCACTGACAACACTAAATTTATTTGAAATTTCTTCAAATGCATCTGCTGCCCCACGGCTCTTTAATTCGCATTCACGTACGAACTGCCCAATCAAAGTTCCTATGCTCTTAGGTGGTATATAATCTAATACCTTATTTAATTCAGTATAAGCTGATCCTCCAAACTCTATTGGTGCTCCACATATGCATTTTTTTCGATTGATAAGAAACTGTATTGTTCTAGCGTGAATATCAGGTATTCCAGTATCTAATTTATCTGCATCCACCAATTCCTTTAATGCATCGTGAATCATTTTGGTTGCCATCCATGATGCTCCTTTTCGATTAAATGTATCAATTACCCCAGATGTACTTGATACCTTGCTCTGCTCTAATGCATTAATCTTATTCTTTAATCGAATTCTTTCCTGTGCGTATTTTTCACTATCGCGATTTTCTGCTATTTTTGCTTCATATTCTTTTGCTTTTTCATTGGCAATATCTTCCTCATTATCAATTTCAGAAAGTCTTGTTTCGATCTGTTCTAACCTTGTGTCATAACGAGCAATCTCATCCTTAAGTTGTGCAATTTTTGAATCACTTTTTGAATCATAATCGTTTTCATAACTCTTAATTACAGTATTAGAAGACCTTCCTCCAAGATGATCGAGAGCTTCAGTAAATGCACTTAATCCCAACAGACTTTTAACAGCATCTGCAAATTCCTTGCTTTTTCCTTTTCTAATTTCCTTACTCATATTTCCGATTCTTTCACCATCAAAGAAGAAATATTTTGCAAGTTCCTTAGGAAGAATCTCTTTCATTCTTAAGTCAACTTCTGTATCTTTCACGAAATCCTGCTGTCCATCTGTATTTTTATACTGTATTTTAAACACAGTGTTGTTTGCTCTCTTTAGATTTCCAGTTGAATCTGTCGTATATTTTTGCTCACGAGTCATAGTATAATCCACACCTAAATGAAGCATGGTTATCTTTACCTGTACGAAAGATTCTCCATTAGGTCCTATGTTTTGTGCAATTGCTTTGTTCAATACCACCTGATCGTCAAAATCTGTAGAACCATACAAACACCATGTAAATGCTTGAGCTAATGTCGTTTTACCCGAACCATTTTCTCCCATAATAACAGTAACATTCTTTTCTGGATCTACGGAGAAATTTATAGACTGTGTGCCATTAAACTGTCTAAAATTAGTCAGCGTCATACTTTTTAATAACATTCTACTTCCTCCTCAATCATCTTCTTTATTTTCTTTACCATTTCAGTGGAACCAAATTCTTTAGTACTTAGATTTCTTTTTTCTTTAACTATCACTTTCTTAATTAGTCTCTGTGCCTTATCCACTTCAATCTCAATTCCATTAACAATTTCTGTTTCATTCGTCTGCATAATCAAAGTCCTCCTCAAACTCCAATACATAATCTTGTAAGTCATATGCTTCTCTTATTTCATCAAGTATTGCTGAACACGACACACAATTAATTGCGATTCGTGCAAACTCTTCTGCTCTGCATAATTCATTTTTTACTAGTGTAAGCTCTCTCTTCATTTCTTCTTCTGTAAGAGAACTCACTTCATCTAGTGGTCTAGGCAGAGTAATAAAATCATATATCTCTGCATATTCCTTTCCCTCCGACAACCTTAATACTCGACCTCTTCTTTGTATGTACTCTTTCGGATTGGTTGTACTAGCAAGAATAAATGCAGTCTTAATACTAGGTATATTTACACCCTCGTCTAAACATTTGATTGCTATTAAAGCCTGTAATGTATCACCTTTGGCAAACTCTCTCTTTAACACAGCCCTTTCCTCTACACTTTCATTTGAAGTAAACTGTGATACCTTCATCTTCAACTTATTACCTAAAAGATCCGTTACAATGTCAATCTGTCTTAGGTCATCATCATCTATATCTGTTAGTTCCTTATCTGGATCTAGAACTTTTGTCGCACCACAATACACTAATAAATGTCTATCATCCTTGTACGGCATGATTTCTTTTTCAAGCATCTCGATTTTGTTTATTGCACCTGCAACGAGCCTAGCTCTTTTTAAGGCAATCTTTTTTCCTTTTTCACTTAACTTAAATTTTCCATTCTTGCCCTTCATCAAGCATTTCTTCATTTGACGCGAATAATCTGCATATGCAGTTCTTTCTTCTTCTGACAAAGATACAATTACCGGATAATACTTATACTTTGTAAGTTTTTCTTCTTCAATAGCTCGATCCAATGTATATTCAATGCATTTATCTCCGAAATAATCGTACAATGCCTGCGTCCCTTCTGGATCTCCATGTCTGTTAAGTGTTGCTGATAATGCCAGTCTATAATTAAATTTTTCAGATAGTAATCGTCTTAAATAATCAGCGCCAAAATTATGTGCTTCATCTACTACAAGTAATGCGTTACCTTTTATCTTTCGTATTTGCTCCTGAACAAACTCTCCAGAAAAAGTAGCATTTGTAGTGACAAAACAGAAGAACTCTCTTTTCCTCACTTTGAGCTTTTGATTTCTTATTGCATCAGAAAGCCTTGTTTTCCACTGTTTAGCTGGTATTGCTCCATATCCTACAATAGGATTCATTCCGAATCGTAAAATATCTTCTTTCCACTGTTCAACCAAATGTTGGTATGGACAAACGATAAACACTGCCAACCTATCCTCTAAAAACTCTGACAAACGAGCAATTGCACCTAAACCTGTATAGGTCTTTCCAGTACCAGTCGCCATGTCAAAAATTCCGCGGAAATCATTTTTTTGCCAAGTGTCTATAGCTTCTACTTGATAAGGATGTAAATTAACATCTTCCGGAACTCTTGCACCAAAAGGCTTCACATCATAAGAGCCATTATCCTCGGCTACCATATTATCAGTACTTGGTTCAAAATCTTTTTCATCAAACAAATCATAATCAATCTTTGCTCTCATATACTTTTGAAGTATAGATTCCTTTACTTCTGGCAATGCATATGTGGAAATATTAGGATCTAAATCATTCCAAATATTTTCAAACGCTTCAGCCTTGGCATTTGCTCTCTTTGCATCGGTTTCATTTTCCCATGAGCAAAACACATCAAACGCTTCATAATTTACATCCATTCCCATATAAGTTTCATTGTTAGAACCAGAAAACGCTATTTTGTTTCCTTCACCATCAAAGAAGATTCCCATCTTCTCATGATAAATTCCATAATTCTTATTGTTCTCTACCAATGCTATTTTTATATCCAAACGCCCATCAGCAACAAGATTTGCAAGAAGATTCAACCTTTCACTATCCCGAAAATTTTGTGGCTCATACAGTTCCCTTTTGATAGCTCCCGCAATAACACTTTCTCTTTTTTCATATCCCTGTTTTATCGCTTCAACATCCTCTTTGCTAAGTATTGGCGAAGCTACCAGTCTTATTGTTCCACCATTATTTACGAACGGCAATAATCCTTCTGCAATATGTACTAGCGAAGATGAAGAAAAGAAGCCCACGGCTCTATCATACTTTATAGCCACTTTTAAAATAGGGGCATAAAAATCTCTTGAGGTTAATGCGATAGAAGAACGATATTCTGTATTCAGCACTAATTCACTAAAACTCATATACGATCACTCCTCACTTAACTCCTGAACTGCATCTAATAAAGTATCTATATCTTTTTCAGTATTAAACTTGCCAATGCCTACTCTAACAGTCCCCAGATACTTTTCATCTTTTAGCCACCTATGAATGAATGGTGCACAATGATACCCAGTTCGAACAGCGATTCTAAAATCATCATCTAGTATGGTGCCTAATTCTTCTGCTTTATATTTACTCAAATTGAATGAAACAATGTTTCTATGAACTTCTGTTCTCGGATTATATATGATAACATCTTCTATCTTTGACAAGCCATCCACTAACCGATTCACCAATTTTTGTTCTTCTTTCAGATTATCTGTATCTATTTCTTTGAGTGCCTGACTAAGTCCGGATATCGCAACTATATTTGTACTAGCAAATTCATATTTCCCCGGACTTTCGGTCGGCATATCAAGTATCAAGGAGCTGCTACCAGTTCCTCCTGCCATTATTTCTTTAAGTTTAATCTGCTTACTGTCTATGAATCCGCCTATTCCTAATGGTCCATACAACGATTTATGTCCTGCAAAAGCTAAAAATGATATATTCATCATGGACATATCAACACCTTCTACTCCCAAGGACTGTGCTGTATCTAAAACTGTTATTGCGTCATATCGCTTTGCACATTCAAAAATTTTATCAATCGGCAGCACATATCCAGTAACATTGCTAATATGTATGGAACATACACAGCGAGGAGGATTAATTGAAAACTCATATTTTAATTTTTCAACATCTATTTCTAATGTATTCTCGTCTATTGGCATTTCAATAAGATTGACGTCTACTTTTTTCTGAATAAGATGGAGCGTTCTTGCTACAGCATTATGCTCATACGGAGAATAATAAATATTGTCCCCATTTCTAAAATCTATACCTTGCAGAATTTGATTTATTGCAATAGTAATTGACGGTGTAAAAATCACACTACTATTTTCAGCAGCATGACACAACTCCTTTATTTGTTTCTTCGTTGTATCAATTATTTCAGTAGCAATACGAGCTTTTTCATAAGAACCTCTTCCCGCATTAAATGCATACTCTCTATTTGCATAATCTAATGCCTGATACACACTCTCCGACTTCGGATATGTCGTTGCTGCATTATCCAAATAAATCATATCTTTCCTCCTAGCTTAATTGCTTTTCAATCATTTCAAGCAGAATGGCAACCTTATCATTCACCGACAAATCAGAAAAATCTTCCAGGTTGTCAGATAGCATATTTTTCAATATTGTTCCTGTACCTTCATTGACATGCTCATAATATCTGACAATCTTCTCTCCGTTTTTACCAACAAACGAAAGTTCAAGCTTACCAGTTGAAGCATTCTCATCATTTATTCCTTCAATTTCTTCTTTAACTGATTTCAATGCTTCTAAATACTTCTCCATAGAACTATCGTTCCATGAATCTAAATATACTTCCGTCACAGAATGAACCACTTTTTTCACAAGTTCTAACTCGTCAAATGTCTTCATATCTGCAATGACATTCATAAATCCCGTCACTGAACCTGAATGTAATCCCTGTTTTGCTAATGTACTTTGTTCCTCATACCATTCCTGCAAAGTATGTACAAGATCATTCTTTTTCTTCTTATCAAAGATTTCTATTGTAGATTCAACTGCATTTTGTGCAACCCACTCATAATATTTATTAAGTTTTGATTTCAATTCGGTCAATAACTCAATGAGCTTTTCAAAGTCATTTTCACATGTAAATGCCTTTGGCATGTCCACCATCAATACTTCATATGGATTTGCCTCAACGTTTTGAAGCAGCCCCTTTACCTTAGGAAATGCTTTACTGATTATACTATTGCCAAAATATCTATCTTGTTTCTTAATATTTTTTGTAACCTGCGGCAATGCTCTAAACCAACGTTGCATACTTAAGAGAATATTCTGCAAACGAGATTCTGACTTGTTTTTACTCTCGCTTACTCCAAACAAATCGCACAGTCCTATTAAATATTGTTCTTTTTTCATATCTTCCATAGATATGAAGATATAATAATCATCTGGACTTTCACACATATTCAAAACGATATCAGAGTTAAGATCCATTTCCTTGGTATCAAAGTAAATTACAATATCTTCCTTACGCAAACTAAGCGCATATGCAAGGTATATTGGAATAATACCCTTTCTCATACCTATAGGTGCTTCTGATAACTGTTCAAGTAGTTTTGACAAAGGTTGTTTGTTATCGCACGCACTCTCAATAAACGAATTAAAAACATTCATTACTGTCTCTGCATTATTTTGGTATTCCTTAGAGATAATACCTGTACCTACAAAAAGAGCTCTGTATATAGTTGATTCCGCACTAGTTCCTGTATAGTAATCAGTACAATCTTCTCCGTGAATCAAACGATCAATAATTGTTTTTCTAGCTTTTTTTATTGGAACAGTTGTAATATTTTCTTTATTTATCAGTTCATTATTTACTGACAAAGTTCCTGAATATACCTGACTACAAACAGCATCAACAACATCTGATATTCTTTTTTTATTATCCACTTCAACATGATCTGTCAATGCATAAAAAATTGTTCTTTCGTCCCTATCTTCAAATGCTGTATCAAGATAAAGATATATTTCTCTATACAAATCATCTTCAATAATTGGTATCTCTTTTAATAAAACCTTGTTTTCCTCAGAAGTAAAAAACAATGTATCGCCTTTAATTTCTTGAAGCACCTCATATTCAAGCAACTTGTCTTGTAAGCTCATCTGCTTTCTACTGTATATGACAACTATTTTTTTATTCATACAGAAATTGAGCTTTTCAGATATTTGTTCTGTGTAGTCAATATCATCAATTGAATATAAAGCTAATACTTTTCCATCACATACTTGTTTATCATCCAAAACAACATTTAAATCATTAATAGAAAGGAATTCTTCCACTGACATATATTCGTATCTGAAATATCTAGTCATTGTGAAATCCATATTGTAATGTTTTGGAAGAATATATTGCGTATCTGATACCAACGACAACACTTTGTTAAAATTAGCCTTGCCACTCTTTACATTCATACGCTTCTTTATTTCTGTCTTTAGTTCTGATGTTGCTCTAGTTTTAAATACATAGCAGTTATTAGAACCTTTTTTGTATATCAATCCTTTCGCACATAAGCCTGCCAATGTCGCCTCTGGATCAGGTACTCCAGCAGCCATATACAAATCTTGTTCGTCAGCCGGCAATTCATCTGGTTTGTTCACAATATTAATAACCGCAAGGCACTTAAGCATTTTCTTTTGATTTGAATCCGATGCCTGACTTAAAGCATATTCTGCATTAAGCCATTCACCATGAATGTATTCATTATTTACATCTTTTTTGAACAGGTTTTTAAAATAATCGTAGATAAGGTCTGCATCAATAATCCAGTTTTTGTTTTCTGCCATTGTTTTTACAGTTCTTGCTACGCTATATTGTTCTTCTTTAGAAATAAATGTAAATAATGTTCTTTCGTTCTGTGCAACCTTTTCACTAATATTCAAGAGCAAATATGCTGTAATAGGACTCAGTGGATAGCAGCCCTTAACAACAATCTTTTCAAAGTCCTCCCTTGTAAATCCCGAAAAGGCTGGAAGCTTGTAGGATGAATCTATCGCTTCATCTGATATGTACCTCATAGTTCGATGTACTGTTTCAAATGCCTCATCCTTTTCAATGGCATTTTGAATCAACTCATAATTATTCTTCGATGATGTTACAAATAATACTTCCTTTATTCGACCTTCTATTCCGGTAAATGAGTTAATAATCTCAACAGACAAGAACTTTCCATATTCCTTAATGCTCTTATGTGCAACCATCGTAATAAATATCTTTGCATTTTTCGATGCATTAGCCAATTCGCACATATCCTGCAAAATCTTCATATTGTTTCCAGCAATTTTCTTATCTTGTCCTTCAATATACTTACTAAATTCATCAAAAACGATATAGATTCCCGAATATCCATATTCCTCTACAAGCTTGTCTGCAATATTTTTGTACATAGGTAGTACTTCTGAACCTACGAGGGGATTAAATTCACTTCCTGATGTAAGCTTTGGATATATTATTTTAAAAATGTTTAATGCTGTCTCGTCGCAATTTTTTAATGCTGATGTAATACTTGTAACCGTATATTTGTATTCTTTCAACATCTCTGAAAAATTGGCATATGTATCCGGATATGCTTTCTTCCATCTATTGATTGTAGAAACCGCATAGGTATAAAAAGTGTCAGGAGTGATTCCCGTTAACTTCTCTCTTTTTAATGCTTCGTTCAATCCTACTAAAAATGCCTGATTCAAATCGCCTTGTGTACTCATAATCAGAACAGGCAGGTATTTTCCTTGCTTATAGGCTTTCGATACTTTCTTCTGTACCTCCCCACTGACTCTTTTGATTTTGTCGCACAACTCATCCATCAAAGCATCATTTGAAGCGTTGTTTTTTAATGTCAATGCCGCCAGTAACATAAGCAAAAGATGTGATTTTCCCTTTCCATAAGGTCCAATCAATAATGTTGAATGCTGTTTATTATCCAAGACAGCATCCAAATATTGCTCCAAAATATCTACTGACGATTTTGTAGGAATATAACTTTTAATCTTGTCCACTTTGTTTAAATCCAAATATAGATTTACCGAATCTCTAAAATCACTATTGAATCTAACATAATCTCTTAACTGCATATAATTTACCTACCTTGTGTAGTAATCTTCAATAATCTTTTTTACCGAAATTTTCTTGTTAGGATATATTTCATCAAGACCTGCGGTTCTGTTAACTGTAATGTATCCCGCATTGTCCAATCTATCTAATATTGTATTTATAGCAACCCTGGACAGATGATAAATATTAGCTGCAAGTTCCGCTACATAATCAATACCTATTGAACTTTCCTCTTCAAAAATATTGCCTAATTCATATAGGATAATTTCATCTCTAAAATGTCTCATATCCGGCTGCTGTCTATAATACACATCGCCTTCTTTTTTGATTAGTTTTAAACTCGCAAGAGGACATTTGTTTTTATCCTCCGGATCATCATTCTTTGTATCTTTACTATACATATTGAGAAGAACATCTATATCATCCTTTAATGACGATTCTGGGAACGAATCAGTTTCCGCATATGAAATTAATTCTTTTCTTAAAACGGTATATAATTCTTCTTTAGTAAATTCTTCTGCCTGGCATTTATTAAAAAACAAATACCACACCGTTGAACGAAAATTATTTTTTGCTATATAAGAATGAAGCAACCATAATGATAGGTCATCTTCTAAAAAAGGGTCATATTTCAGAATCATTTTCCCAAGATCTGTCAGTTCCGCTCCATTCTTTTGTCCTTCTTTAATCAGACCCATTGCAAGCATCCAATATTTAATAGATTTAACCATATTGGTGCCAACTCCAAGTTGATCTGTTCCATCACTTCCTGAAAAAACTCTAGGATTGGCACTCACACCATATAATCCTTTTGCTATCCATCCCTCTCTAAGATGAAATTTTTCATGTCCTTTTAATCTAATAGCCGCCATAATTAGCTCCTTTTAATCGTCAATACTTTTCGCATATAGCAACCAGCGTTGAAATGGTCTACGCATTCTGTACATCTAACACATTTTTCATCATCAATTCTATACACTACCACTGGATCATCATCATCTTGTGGGAATGTATGAACCGTAATCGCATTATGCTTACATACACTTGCACATGCTTTGCATCCCAGACACATCTGATATTTTGTAAGCTGACATTTAATTTTCATTTCAGCTGTTGTTAAACTATTTGCACCTGCAATATTAATTTTCTTAATTATTACCTTTAATCTGTTTGTACCAATTTTTCCTTGAATCACCAACACAACGTTTCCTTGACGATCAAGCACATATACCTCACCTAATCTCTTATTACCAAGGTCAAAATTCAGATATCCAAAAGGCTTAAACATCTCATACAAATCTTCTGTAATTAAAGTTTGCAATTCATAATTGAATGCGTTTTCCTCCGTTGCACAAGGCTCGAATTTTATAATAGATGTATTAGATATTTCTAATCCCTGTCCACCTTGTCGTGCTTTCCAATTACCACTATCTATATATTCTTCTGGATCTGGCTTTCCAATTTTCTTTGCAAAGTCCACCAATAAGTTTCTCCAATGCTCATATTTGTTGAACATATGAACCTTTGATAAAAATTCGGACCATGCACCATTGTTTGGGCAGCACCAACATCCCACACGGGAATATCCCAATCTATACGCATCATTGAAATCAATTCCAGCAGATAAGATATATAGCCATACATCAAAATCAATCCAATCTATAATTGGTGAAACCACAGTTTGCTTTGTGATTTTAGGACTTTCACTCTCCCTATCATACTTACTTCTTGAAGCAGACTCACTCTTTCTAATTCCATAAAAGGTTAATACATTTGTTTTATCCTGAAAAACCTGAGAAAGTGTTTTATTAATAGCACCCGTTTTAAAAACTGTACAACACCATCTCATTACTCGTGATGGCGGTCCTATCTGTTCACAAAGTTCTTCAAAATTCTTTTCATAATTCTTAGCTCTTATTACTGTATGTTTTTTTGAGAATCTCTTTCTATATTCCTCCGTAAGTGGGAACTCTAAGGTTGTATCACCAAAAATATGCATTATTTTACTGTTGGCAAACGCTTTCATTACCAAATCTGATGTTACAGTCGAATCTTTACCACCACTAAAAGAAATAAACATATCATCAAACGTATATTTATCTTCAAAACTCTGAATATAATTTATTGCTTCATCCACAATATCATGATAACGAACTCTATTCGCTTCAACGAATCTTTCTACCATCTGATCAAAATATTCATAATCAATTTGTGGGAGATATTTATCATACTGCTCACGGATCTTATCAACTTCTGATAATGACTTACTATTTATCTCTGAAATAGATAGTTCTATTCTTTTTCCATCCACAAAATATCCTGCATTGCTGTTCCAAACCGATGACTTTTCATATGACAAAGGGTTCTCAAAATCCATCAGTATCGCAAGCAACAATTTTTCTTCTGGAAATACCGGTCTTAAATCTGTTGCCATATAGGTACATTCTCTACCACACGAATCACATTCTTTCTCAAACACAGGAACCTTACAATGTTCACACCAATAAATAGTAGTAGAAACAAGTGGTCTTGCTTCACAACCATCTTTTATACATTTATCACCATATACCGGCACGTTATGAACCGGACATATCTTCTCTAGCATACTAACCTCACTCTACAATATTCTTAGTTCTGAATATCGCTTGCATTCTTAATCTCAACAACATCTTCTATATTGCAATCCAGTTCTTTACATATTCTCTCTAATGTAGATAAATTGACTGGCTCTCCATTTGTCATTTTCGCCATGGTGCTTGTACTTATCTTAACTTTTTTGCACAATTCACTTTTATTGATTCCCTTGTCGATCAATGTTTTCCATAAGTTGTTGTACGAAATAGCCATACTTATTCTCCTCAAATATCCAAACAGTCGTTTACTTGTAAATTTGCAGGTAAAAACCCATTTAATATTGTACCACATATATCTCTTTTTTCAAATTGAATATTTGAAAAAGTAAAGACTATATATTTAAAACCAAATATTTCACATGCTTAATATCGTAATGCTGAATTGCTAGTAAATTAAAATCAAAAACAACTATCACTAACTTTTCACAAGCAGAAAGCTATTTTTAGCCTTTATTTATTAAATCTTTTTCAACATACATAGGGATTACCATATCTGGCAAATGCTCTTCTTTTGTTAATTCTTTAA
>ERZ791611.917-NODE-917-length-23383-cov-3.206233_pt1 | contig 23383 bp, 15 predicted proteins | sample MGYA00510275_ERZ791611 | MGnify/ENA primary metagenome ERZ791611 (study PRJEB30046, sample SAMN00791912) | human gut metagenome | study: EMG produced TPA metagenomics assembly of the A metagenome-wide association study of gut microbiota in type 2...
AAACAGAGTTCCTCCAACGTATGAGCCATGATATCCGGACTCCGATCAATGGAATCTGCGGCATGATCGATGTGGCAGACCATTATGCAGAGGATATGAAGAAACAGACGGAATGCAGGGCAAAGATCAAAGAGGCATCCCATCTGTTGCTGGAACTGATAAACGAGGTTCTGGACATGAGCAAACTGGAGTCAGATGAAGTGATTCTGGAAGAAATCCCATTTAATCTGAACAGTATTTCTGAGGAAATACTGGGTGTGATCGAACAGATGGCCACAGAGCAGAATATCCGGATCCTTTGGGAAGAAAAAGAAGTTACACACTGGAATCTTATCGGAAGTCCGGGGCATGTAAAACGGGTTCTGATGAATATTCTGTCCAATGCGGTGAAATATAACAAAGAAAACGGATATGTCTATATCAGCTGTCGGGAAATCCCATCGGAACAGACAGCAATGACCACATTGGAATTTGTCTGCAGAGATACCGGGATTGGAATGACAGAGGCATTCCAGAAACGCATTTTTGAACCATTTGCACAGGAACATGCAGGAAGCCGCACAAAATTCGCCGGAACAGGACTTGGAATGCCAATTACAAAAAAACTGGTGGAGAAAATGGGCGGAACCATTTCCTTTGAAAGTAAAGAAGGCACAGGGACTACATTTGTGATTCGGATTCCATTCCGGATTGACACAGATAGGAAGGACAGGACTGAAACGGAAGAAAAAACGGAAACATCTATCCAGGGGCTCCATGTTCTTCTGACAGAGGATAATGAGCTGAATATGGAGATTGCAGAATTTGTACTTCGGAATGAAGGCACTGTGGTGACCAAAGCATGGAATGGACAGGAGGCTGTTGACATATTCAGAAAAAGCAGTCCTGGTGAATTTGATGTCATTCTTATGGATATTATGATGCCTGTCATGAATGGATATGAAGCAGCAAAGATGATCCGCTCTCTGGACAGAGAGGATGCAAAAGTGATACCGATCATTGCAATGACAGCAAATGCGTTCATTGAGGACAGAATGAGAGCAAAGGAAGCGGGAATGGATGAACATATTGCCAAGCCTGTTGATAGGAAATTATTAGTAAAAGTAATCAATGAGTTAGTAAAACACAATCAGAGGGAGCAGTTATAATGAAAAAGAAAAAATGGAACAAGTTAGTTTCTGGACTTTTGGTGATGGTGACGGTTATGTCACTTCTGTCTGGCTGTGGCGGGAAAAGTGCGCAAAAAGAAGACGCAGAAACCATCACAGTGTATTTATGGACCACAAGTCTGTATGAAAAATATGCATCATACATCCAGGAACAGCTCCCGGATATCAACATTGAATTTGTAGTAGGCAATAATAATCTGGATTTCTATCGTTTTCTGGATGAAAACGGCGGATTACCGGATATTATAACCTGCTGCAGGTTTTCCCTCCATGATGCAAGTCCCCTGAAGGACAGCCTGATGGATCTTTCCACAACCAATGAGGCAGGTGCTGTCTATGATACATACCTTAACAGTTTCAGAAATCAGGATGGCACCGTAAACTGGCTTCCTGTGTGTGCAGATACCCATGGCTTTGTAGTGAACAAAGACCTTTTTGAAAAGTATGATATTCCTCTTCCAACGGATTATGAAAGCTTCGTTTCTGCCTGCCAGGCATTTGATGAGGTGGGTATCCGTGGGTTTACTGCAGACTATTACTATGATTATACCTGTATGGAAACACTGCAGGGTCTGTCTGCATCAGAGCTGTCTTCTGTGGATGGACGTAAGTGGCGTACCACCTACAGTGACCCGGATAATACAAAGAGAGAAGGTCTGGACAGTACCGTCTGGCCGGAGGCTTTTGAACGTATGGAGCAGTTTATTCAGGATACAGGGCTGAGCCAGGATGATCTGGATATGAATTATGATGATGTGGTTGAGATGTACAAAAGTGGTAAGCTTGCCATGTACTTCGGCAGTTCTTCCGGCGTAAAAATGTTCCAGGATCAGGGGATTAACACAACATTCCTGCCATTCTTTCAGCAGAACGGCGAAAAGTGGCTGATGACTACACCATATTTCCAGATAGCTTTAAACCGTGACCTGACAAAGGATGAAACACGCCGGCAGAAAGCAATGAAGGTACTGAACACAATGCTTTCAGAGGATGCGCAGAACCGGATCATTTATGATGGACAGGATCTGTTAAGCTACAGCCAGGATGTGGGTCTCAAGCTTACAGAATATCTGAAGGATGTGAAACCTGTGATTGAAGAAAACCATATGTATATCCGTATTGCGTCAAATGACTTTTTCTCCATTTCCAGGGATGTGGTGTCTAAGATGATTTCAGGAGAATATAATGCAGAGCAGGCTTATCAGTCATTTAACACCCAGCTTCTTGAGGAAAAATCCACTTCTGAGGATATTGTGCTGGATTCAAAGAAAACTTATTCCAATCGCTTCCATACCAGCGGAGGCAATGAAGCCTATTCTGTTATGGCAAACACTTTGCGCGGTATTTATGGGACGGATGTGCTGATTGCAACAGGAAACAGCTTTACAGGAAATGTACTGAAGGCCGGTTATACAGAAAAAATGGCGGGCGACATGATCATGCCAAACGAGCTTTCCGCTTATAGCAGCGAAATAAGTGGGGCAGAACTGAAGGAAACGGTCAGAAACTTCGTAGAAGGCTGCCAGGGAGGCTTTATCCCCTTTAATCGAGGCTCTCTGCCTGTGTTCAGTGGTATTTCTGTAGAAATTAAGGAAACGGATGATGGTTATACATTGAGTAAAGTTACAAAGAATGGAAAACAGATTCAGGACAAGGATACTTTTACTGTGACCTGCCTTGCAGAACCACAATATATGGAAGCTTATGCGGCAGAGGAAAATATTGCATTTGATGGAGGGGATACCTCTGTGGAAGATACCTGGACAACATATGTTTCAGATGGTAATGCCATTCTTGCAGAGCCTGAAGACTATATTACTCTGAGGTGAGAAGAATGGATGTTAAGAATCATAATACAAACAGAAAGAAACGGGTTGTGAGAAAACGATGGAATACAGCAGTTCTTATTGTTCTATTCATTGGAATCCTTTTGACTGTTTTCCGATATTTGGAGTTTGTATCGAAGACTGTTTATGAGGAAAGTGTTTCTCACCTGACAGAAATTTTTCATCAGTCTGATAATATGCTAAGTGAGCTGACAAATAAGAATCTGACTTATCTCCATATATGGGGGGAATATCTGCAGAATACTTCCGATGAAAGTGAAATTCGTGAGTATATAGAGAAAGCACAGGAAGATGCAGGCTTTTTAGATTTTTATTTCCTGTCAGCGGACGGGAACTATAAGATGGTAACAGGTGAAACCGGCTATCTGGGATTATGTCCTGCAACTGGTTCATATATTTCTGGCGGACGATGAACATATTGAAGATGAGATCCGGCAGGGAAATGATGTGATAACCAATGCAACAGTTCCCGGAAAATCCCAGCTCCTTGTTTTTGCCACTCCCAAGCCTCATGGAAGTTATCAGGGCTTTGAATATGATGCAATTGCCATTGCCTATGAAAACTCCGATATCGTAAATGTGCTGAATATTTCTGCTTTTAATGGAAATGCCCAGAGTTATGTGGTTCATCCGGATGGTCGTGTTGTTGTGGATCATTCCTCTGAGTCATGGGGAGAGGTGTATAATTTCTTTGGGATTCTGAGAGAGCATTCCAATATGTCTGAAAAAGAGATCCTTAAACTTTCAGAAGAGTTTAAGGAAGGACATACAGATGCAATGCTGATAAATCTGGATGGAAAGGATTACTATCTGGTCTATGAGAAATCCAAACCTCAGGACTGGATCTTTCTGGGACTTGTCCAGGCTGATATCGTTAATGCCAGTATGAATGTTCTGCAGCGTAGCACTATGCTGCTTGTAAGTGCAGTAGCGGTGTGTATTGCCGGTCTTTTTATTGGAATTATTCTCTGGAAAAACAGGGTAAACCTGAAGAGAAAGGATACGGAGATCCTTTACAGGGACGAGCTGTTTCAAAAGCTGTCAATGAGTGTGGATGATGTTTTCCTGATGCTGGATGCCAAAACATATAAAGCAGATTACGTCAGTCCCAATGTGGAAAAATTGCTGGGTATTACAGTAGAACAGATCCGTAAAGATATTTGTGTCCTGGGAAAACTGCATCCCGGGGATGTTGAAGATCCGGAGAAGAATTATCTGGAAGAAATCCAGGTTCATGAGCAGCAGGAATGGGATTTTGAATATGTTCATCAGAAAACAGGAGAACACCGCTGGTTTCATAATGTTGCAATGGGCAGCGAGGTAAACGGGAAAAAGAAATATATCCTGGTTATGTCAGATCGTACCTCTGACAGAAAAATGAATCAGGCGCTTTCTGAGGCGGTCCGCGCTGCGGAGACTGCAAACAAGGCAAAGAGCACCTTCCTTTCCAATATGTCTCACGATATCCGGACACCAATGAATGCGATCATTGGTTTTACCACACTGGCTGTAAGCAACATTGATGATAAAGAAAGGGTACGGGATTATCTGGGTAAGATTCTTTCCTCCAGTAATCATCTGCTCTCACTGATCAATGATATCCTGGATATGAGCCGTATTGAGAGCGGAAAGATTCATCTGGAAGAAACGGAAGTCAGTCTGTCAGAGGTTCTTCATGATCTGAAAACCATTATCAGCGGACAGATCCATGCGAAACAGCTGGAGCTTTACATGGATGTCATGGATGTTACCAATGAGGATGTTTATTGTGACAAGACGAGGCTGAATCAGGTGCTCCTGAATCTTTTGTCCAATGCGATCAAGTTTACTCCTGCAGGCGGAACCGTTTCTGTCCGGCTGAGAGAGTATCCGGGTACACAGAGAGGCTGTGAATTGTACGAAATCCGGGTAAAGGATAACGGAATCGGCATGAGTACAGAATTTGTAAAGAAGATTTTTTCTCCTTTTGAGAGAGAGCGTACTTCCACAGTCAGCAGGACTCAGGGTACAGGACTGGGCATGGCCATTACCAAGAACATCGTGGATATGATGGGCGGAACCATTGAGGTTCAGACAGAACAGGGCAAAGGTACTGAATTTATTATCCGTCTGCCATTGCGGATTCAGCCTGAGAACCACCGTATAGAGAAAATCGCAGAGCTGGAAGGTCTGAAGGCATTGGTCGTAGACGATGATTTCAATACCTGTGACAGTGTGACTAAGATGCTTGTGAAGGTTGGAATGCGTTCGGAATGGACACTTTCCGGTAAGGAGGCTGTTCTCCGCGCACGACAGTCTGTGGAAATGGGTGATGCATTCCATGCTTATATCATTGACTGGCGTCTTCCGGATATGAACGGCATTGAAGTTACCCGTCAGATCCGCAGTCTTGGTGACGATACGCCGATCATTATCCTGACTGCTTATGACTGGTCAGATATTGAAGTGGAAGCCAGGGCAGCAGGGGTGACTGCATTCTGTGCCAAACCTATGTTTATGTCAGATATCAGAGAGACTCTGATGGCTGCTATCGGCCAGAAGCAGGCTGAGGCAGAGGATAATATCCTTCCGGCAGCAGATTCAGATTTCAGAGGCAGGCGCATACTGCTTGTGGAAGATAATGAACTGAACAGTGAAATTGCAGTAGCGCTCCTTAGTGAATATGGTTTTCGGGTTGATACAGCGGAAGATGGAGCAGAGGCTGTGGAGAAAGTTAAGAATTCAACACAAGGTGATTATGACCTGGTGCTTATGGATGTGCAGATGCCTGTAATGAATGGATATGAGGCTACTGAGCAGATCCGTTCACTGGATGATCCTTCACTGGCGGGAATCACGATCCTTGCCATGACTGCCAATGCTTTTGACGAAGACAGAAAGAAAGCACTGGCATGTGGTATGAATGGATTTTTATCCAAGCCGATAGTTATTGAAGAATTGATCAATACATTACAGAATAACCTAAAGTGAGTTTTGTGTTAAAGTGATAAACATTGTTCTTTCAAGTAAGAAAAATGAATCAGCTTGTTTTGAGGATACAGGAAAACGTAGAATGCTTCATCAGAATCCTCCCGATGTCCAAAATGAACAGTTATAAAGCAACGCAGGCAAACAGGTATCTGCCAGATAAGGATAAAACATGCATACCTATCATTGCAATGACGGCAAATGTGATATGATAGGTGATATTTTCTATATGATGATGTTGGGAGATTATATGAAAAAGTTTAAGGCAAATGATAATAAGAGTGAAGAACATGAGATTAACTACAGACAATTTAACAAAAAGCTGGAACTGCTGAATCAGATTCTGTCTCTGATATCAGACATCAATCAGGCGTCGGATGAGAAAGAAGTGAAGGACTGTATTCCTGCATTGCTTCAATACACCGGTGAATATACAGATGCAGACAGAGTATATATTTTTGAACTGATGTCTGAAAAGCAGGATTATTACAGCAATACCTTCGAATGGTGCAGAGAAGGGATCATCCCACAGATTGACAATCTGATTCGTATTTCTGTCGATAGTATGCCGGTGTGGCATGAGAAATTTCTTCGTGGAGAAACCATAATTATTCATGATCTGGAGAAAATACGCGAAACCATGCCTTCGGAATATGATATCCTGAAGGTTCAGGACATTCATTCTCTGCTGGTTTTACCTTTGTTTGCAAATACGCAGTTGAGCGGTTTTATCGGTCTGGATAATCCGGAGCTGGTTAATCCCGGTGTTTCCATATCGCTTCTTTCCAATGCAGGCGGACATCTTGCCAGTACACTGAATAATCTGCGTATGTTCAGGATGCTTGAGGAAAAACAGAAAACACTGGAGAGCAATCTGGAGGAACTTCAGAAGGAGAAGCATATCCTGGAAGCTCTCTGCGTAGATTATACCTCATTTTATTTATGTGATCTGGCAAATGATACTCTGGAAATGATCAAACAGAGCATACATTCCAATTGGGCAGAGATTGATGAGATGCCGGAGCTGAAATCCAGTTATACCTCTGGAATCAGATATTATTATGATCATTATGTAATCCGGGAATCAGCACCGGATTTTCTCCGGAAGATGGAACGTCACGCTCTCATAGAGTATCTGCGGAATCACAAACGTTTTGCATATCGTTATCAGTCAGTGAAAAACCATGCCGGGCATGAGTATTTTGAATTGCAGGTGATCCGTCTGGAGACAGGCAACAGAGATGATTATAAGATCATTATGGGATTTCGCTATATTGATGATATTGTGCAGGAGGATATGAAAAAGAAGCAGCAGATGGAAGAGACTATGGCTGATCTGAAAATGAATAATGAGATCATCTCTGCAATCAGCAAAATGTACTGGATCATCTACCGGATGGATCTGATCCATGATACCTATGAGGAGATTTCCAGCAAGGAATCCATGCACCGTCTGACCGGCAGAAGTGGAAAGATTTCTGTTCAGTTTACAAAAGCCAGAGAGAAAATCGTAGCTCCCGAATTTCAGGAAAGAATGAGAGAATTCCTGGATGTTTCCACGCTGGCAGAACGTCTGAAGAACAGAGAGGAGATTTCCACAGAATACAGAGCCATAACCGGAGTCTGGCACCAGGCCAGATTTATTGTGAAACTGCGAAACGAAGCAGGGGAAGTGACCAATGTTCTCTATGTGACGAGAGATATTAATGACCAGAAAATATCTGAGCTGGAGAGCCGGGAAGAACTGAGAAGAACTGCCCAGGAGGCTGAGAAAGCCAATCTGGCAAAGACAGATTTCCTTAGGAGAATGAGTCATGATATCCGCACACCGATCAACGGGATTCAGGGATGTGTGGATATTGCAGACCGTTATCCCGATGATCTGGAGCTTCAGCAGGAAGCACGTACCAAAATCAGGACTGCTTCCGGTTATCTTTTAAATCTTGTCAATGATGTGCTGGATATGAATAAGCTGGAATCCGGCAATATACAGCTGGAGAGAAAGCACTTTAATCTGCTGGAACTTTTGCATAACACGAATGAAATCACCAGGATGCAGGCAAATGAATCCGGCATTAATTATTATGTAGAAGATGGAGAAATCATCCATACACAGCTGATAGGAAGTCCGGTGCATTTCCAGCAGATATTGATGAATATCGGCAGCAATGCAGTAAAATATAATTATGATGGTGGTTCTGTGACAGTTACCTGTCGTGAGGTTTCCTATACGGATACCACTGCGGAATATGAACTGACCTGTACAGATACCGGAATCGGCATGAGTGAGGAATTTCAGAAAAAGGCATTTGAGCCTTTTGCCCAGGAAGGGCAGTCAGCCAGAACAAATTATGCAGGTACCGGTCTGGGACTTGCCATTGCCAGAAAGCTGATAGAGCTGCAGGGTGGAACCCTTTCCTTTGAGAGTATACAGGGAAAGGGAACTAAATTTATTCTTCATATTTCTTTTGAAATCTCTGCTGAGGAATCGGAAAAGAGATCCCAGATGTATCAGAACTGTTCAGTGGAAGGAATTCAGGTTCTGCTGGTGGAAGACAATGAGCTGAATATGGAAATTGCTGAGTTCCTGCTGAAAGAAGAAAAAATGATAGTGACAAAGGCATGGAATGGACGGGAAGCTGTAGAAATATTTGAGAATTCAGAGCCCGGATACTTTGATGTGATTCTGATGGATCTGATGATGCCACAAATGGGAGGTCTGGAAGCTACCCGCAGAATCAGAAAGCTGGATCGAAGGGATGCGAAAACCATCCCCATCTTTGCTATGACAGCTAATGCCTTTCTTGATGATATTGCACAGAGTAAAGCAGCAGGAATGAATGAACATTTTTCAAAACCGCTTCAGATGGAGAAAGTGATAGATGCGATACGATTTTATTACACAGCCCGGTGAAAAACAGATTTGTTTTCTGACAGTCGGCATGAATGGATAATAAAGAGGAAATGAATGAACAGAAAGATAGAAAAACGGATAAGAAAAAAAGGCAAGAAAAAAAGATTATGTTTGAGCATTTTAATACTTATCGTGTTACTTTTGGTGCCGCTTTCTGCTTATGCGTCAGAAATTAAAAGTGATGGGAAAACAACTCAGGTAATAGAGGAAGAGAATAAAACAGTGAGAGTTGGGTATTTCCCATATGCCAATTTTCAGGAAGGCGGCTATGGGGAACACAAGCAGGGAGCAGGCTATGAGTATCTCCAGAAGATTTCTTATATAACCGGCTGGAAGTATGAATATGTCTATGGCTCATTTAAAGAGTGTCTGGATATGCTGGCAGACAAAAGCCATCAGAAATCTGTCGGACCGTCCGGATGGAAAGAAAATACCTATTATTGCAATGACGGCAAATGCATTTGCAGAGGATGTGCAGGCTGCTTTGAATGCCGGAATGGATGATCATGTGGCGAAGCCGGTTGATATGGAGATTATAACATCTGTCATCACAAAATATGTAGAACGATGACTCATTTGTTAAAAAATGGATTGGAAAATTCATAATGGAATGGAACTTGAATAACTGCGCGTCTAACTCATCATTGAAGTAACGGGAATGCGACGCGCAGTTATTCAAAATCAGTGGTCAGTTGATTTAAAGGATTGTTACAGGCAGTATCAGAGCAATGGTGCTGCCTTTTTTGCTGCTCTGGGTTACTTTTACCTGGCCGTTGTGCTGTCTGGCAATCTCGCTTACAAGGGCAAGACCCAGACCGGCGCCGCCCATGGCGCGGCTGCGGGATTTGTCCACACGGTAGAAGGGATCAAAGATTTTCTCCTGATTTTCAGGGGAGATACCGATGCCTGTGTCAGTTACCTCCAGGACTGCAGTCTCTGCAGAATGAATGCCTACAGTGACGGAACCGGAAGGCCGGTTATATTTGATTGCATTTTCAACCAGATTATAGACTGCCCGGTACAGAAGGATATAGCTGCCTGTAACAGTACAGTCACCTTCTGTCTGAATAAGCCGGATCTGATGCTTTTCTGCAACCGGGTCCAGATCGCAGAAAACTTCTTCTGTGAGTGCTGCAAGGGAAATGGTATCAGAACGCTCTACAGTCTGAAGGCCTGTCATGTCCAGCAGGATTTCCGCAAGGTGGGAAAGCCGTCCGGTCTGTTCCTGAAGCATGGCGAAAAGCCTGTCGTATTCCTGGTGTGTGTGTTCCGGCTTTTTGTAAAAAACTTCCAGATTTGTCTGCATTACAGCTAAGGGCGTGCGAAGCTCATGTGCTGCACTTGCCACAAACTGCTTCTGCGCAGAGAATGCATTGTCCAGGCGTGCAAGCATGTCATTAAAGGATCTGGTCAGACGTGAGATCTCATCCTCTGAGAGTGGGACTTCCAGCGGTTCAGACAGATTCTGTGCCTGTACCTGGCTGATTTTGTCACTGAATCTGCGCAGGGGGGTCAGGGCTCTTCTGGTGACAAACCAGGTACAGATACTGCTGAGAAGAATAATGATACCTGTGGCAATCATGCTCTGGAACAGAAATTTATTTTTGGTATTCTGGATCTGGTTTTCCAGATCAGGGATGAGGATTTTGGGATCTACATTGATAGAGATCGGGTTTGAATTGTCAGGGGTGACTAGAACCACATAGTCGGAAATCCCTTCCAGACCGGTCACAGCAGAACGGCTGATGAAGAAATACATCAGTGCACAGGCTGTGATAACCAGTCCGGAAATCAGCAATGTGAGCCGCCACTGGAGGGAGAGCCTGCGAGGGGAAAGTTTTTCTGAATAAAATTTCATAGATAAATCCTTTCGTTATAATGACATAGTAGTATTTGGACGCAGATCGCGAAGCGACTGCGTTCATGAGCAAGTAGCGAAGCGGATTGCGAATGTCCGCTTTACATCTGAAAATATTTATTGTACAGATATGAATGATTTTTATTCTTCCAGAATATATCCCTGTCCGATTTTATTTTGTATAGGATCATATCCAAGGGCAGTTCTCAGTTTTTTTCTCAAGGAAGAAATGTGTACCCGGATGGAATTGCTGAAGCTGTTTACGCTGCCATCCCAGAGATGCTCAATCATTTCCTCAGGGCTGATGATCCGGTTGCGGTGAAGCAGAAAGTATTCCAGAAGTGCGCTTTCTTTCCTGGTGAGAGCCAGTGGTGTACCATCTACACTGGCTTCTCTTGTGCGTGTGTCAAAGGTAATGCGGCTACATCTCAGGCAGACATCCTCCTGGATAAATTTACGGCGGGTGAGGCTGCGGATGCGGGCTTCCAGTTCCTCGAAATGAAATGGCTTGGTAAGGTAATCGTTGGCTCCCAGATCCAGACCCTCCACCTTATCCTGGATCTGTACTCTTGCGGAGAGTATGAGAACAGGAGTGTTGGTATTGAAAGTACGGAACTGACGCAGAATGTCCAGACCGTCAATTCCAGGCAGGTTCAGATCCAAAAGAATCAGATCGTAATTCTCTGTCATACATAATTCCAGTCCCTCTTCCCCGTCAAAGCAGGTATCTGTTTCGTATCCGTCCATGCGGAGTCCCTCTGCCATGGAACGGCAGAGCTGTTCTTCGTCTTCTATAATTAAAATGTGCATGATAGTCTCCTTTTTGAATTTCCGGTTTCATAGTTTTATAATATCAAAGTCCAAAGTCCAAAAGCCAGAAGATTGTCAGTGTTTGTACGATAAAATTTTTGACTCTGATATATTATCAATTTTATCATAGCACATTAAGTATAAAATTCGTGTAAAAAAGAAAACGATTTCATATTAAAATATCTGCCTGACTACGTTTCAGATTTGTTTGGGATTGATTACAAAATAAAATTCGAAAAAAAGTTATTTTCTTAACACAGATTTTATTTCTCAGATGCTATAATGTGTGCATATCAATAAAAAAGTGTCTGTCATGTGGGGATGAAATCCAGATTTGCGGACAGATACAGAGAAGTAATTAAAGGTAATATAAAAATCATAACAGTAAAAAATGAAGGGAGTTTACTTACAATGAAAAACAGAAGAATGAGATTAATGGCGATTTTTGCAGCAAGTGTATTAAGTGTGACATCTATGGGAGGTATTGTAACTGTACATGCAGGGGAGGCTCTTGCAGTGCCAGCAGATGAAGCAGGTGTAGTCCAGACGGATGGTAAGGATGTTCAGGCAGCAGAAGATGGCAGTGTGGCAGCTTCCGAGGGTCTGATTGCTGAATCCTTCAAACCCTCAGAGATTGCTCAGCCTGCACAGGATACTTATGAATATCCATTCCTTGGAATGAAATTAGGGATTTCCAAAGACCTGAAAGAGCAGATGGAGAAGAAGAATATTTCCATGTTTACAGATGAGAGATGGGATGACAATGCAGAGGCAGTCACATATGCCACAGCCAGCTGGTGTACCCTGACAGACGAGCAGAAGGATGCAGAGGTGGACAAGATGGGCACCGGATATGACGACTGGCTGAAAAGTCTCAGCAGAGTAGGTGTGATCGGAATGTATGACGAGGAATCCCAGAAAGATCTGGATACGATTACCGGATGCACAGAGCATAAAGAACTGGGCACCAGCAGTGACGGCAAATATAAATATTATCTCAGCACAAACAAGGATGCAGATGCAGACCTGCTAAAGGATGTGGAGGGGATTGAAGTAACACTTACAGAAATGACCCCGTTCCAGATGCTTTCTGCATTTGACCAGCCGCAGGATACTTCTGACAGTACAGATGCAGCTGAAGGAACAAATGTAGGCAAATTTGAAACAACAGGAGTTGACGGAAAAACCTATACACAGGATATCTTCAGCAAATACGATCTGACTATGGTAAATGTTTTTACTACCTGGTGTTCTCCATGTATTAATGAGATTCCTGATCTGGAGAAGCTTTATCAGGAGATGAAGGATAAAGGTGTGGGAGTAGTAGGCGTTACACGGGATACAATAGGCAGTGGTGGAAAACAGGATGAGGAAGCAGTGAAAAAGGCTCAGGTAATTCAGGAGAAAACAAAGGCATCCTATCCATTCCTGATCCCGGATTCCGGAATGATGAACGGACGTCTCAATGGAATCTCCGCTTTCCCGGAAACATTCTTTGTTGACAAAAATGGAAATATTGTAGGCGAGACTTACTCCGGAAGCCACAGCCTGGACGAGTGGAAAGAAATTGTGGAAAAAGAGCTGGCGAATGTAACAGAGGAAAAATAAATGAATAAATTAAAAACCAGCAAAATATGGAACAGTAAATGGCCGGCTGTGATTCTTATGCTTGTGGGAGCCTGCTTTATGGGATATGGAATTTCCCGCGGAGAGCTGGCGGTGGTGTTTACAAAAGCCATTAACATCTGTATGGAATGTGTGGGAATTGGATGATTTAACCGAATCAGGCAGGTTCCTCTTCGGAGGCTGCAAATATCCGCCTGACTGAAACATTGTCATAAGATAAGTCTGTGTATAAGATATGAATGGAAAGAAAATAAATTATCATGAGTAACAAAAAGAACAGCGATAACAAAAGTAATAAGAAACAAAATACAAAAAATATGAAGATTAATGAGTGGCCACGCCACGGAATTCAGGCACTGTGGGCGTTCATTACAAACAGTCATGTTACCGGTTTTGTCACAGGCAAAATTTACACAGGCAAATTGAAAAATGCCTGTGTTCCGGGCCTGAACTGTTATTCCTGTCCAGGTGCTGTTGGTGCCTGTCCTATCGGTTCCCTTCAGGCAGTGATAGGGAGCTGGAATTTCAAGATGGCTTATTATGTGGTAGGATTTCTCATCTTCATCGGGGCTATGGTAGGAAGGCTGATCTGCGGTTTTCTCTGTCCTTTTGGACTGATCCAGGATCTGCTGAATAAGATCCCATTTCCTAAGAAAATCCGTACATTCAAGGGAGATCAACTGCTTCGTAAGCTGAAATATGTGATTTTTGCAGTGTTTGTGATCCTGCTTCCATTGTTCCTTGTGGATATTATGGGACAGGGGGCACCCTATTTCTGCAAACTGATCTGCCCGGCAGGAACACTGGAGGGCGGACTGCCACTGGTGCTTTTGAATAAATCCATGCGCAGTGCACTGGGCTGGCTGTACATATGGAAGAATGTGATCCTTGTCATAACGATCATTCTCTCCATTATGATCTACCGTCCGTTCTGCAAATATATCTGTCCCCTGGGAGCACTTTATTCTGTCTTTAATCCTGTCTCTCTGTATAAATACAGAGTGGATAAAGATAAGTGTATAAAATGCGGAAAATGTGCAAAAGCATGCCAGATGATCGTAGACCCTGTGGAAAACTCCAACAGTCCGGAATGTATCCGCTGTGGAAGATGCCGCAAAGCCTGTCCGACAAATGCAATCCAGTGTGGAATCAAGAGAAAACCACAATCATGAAGAAAATAAAATGATATCAGAGGCATGTATAGAACTGTCATCAGTCAAAATTATTCGGGTTCAGCCATGAGACTATGAATAAAAAGATTGATAATAACAGATATGGAAAAGGGACACCTGACAGATTATAAAAGTAGTCTGTCAGGTGTTTTTGTATATTTTTGTTGGAAAATGTATAAAAATATCGAAAAATATATAAAAAACTGGTAAAATCATATTGTGAAAATGCAGAACAGAAAATGAGGTGACTGTATGGCAAAGAAGAGAAGAAAACCGAAGATGGAATTCCGCTATTACCAGATGCCTGCCGGAAGTCCGATTCTGGCTCTTCTGGGGCAGAAGTGGGTTCAGAATTATGGAAATGATGTGGATTATCTTCATTTTCACAATTACCTGGAGATTGGTTTCTGCTATGAAGGGGATGGATTTATGGCGTTTGGTGAGGCTGAAATGCGGTTTTCGGGAAGAGAATTTACGGTGATTCCGCCCAATTATGCTCATACGACTAACAGTGATCTGGGTACGGTTAGTAAATGGGAGTATCTTTTCATAGATGTGGAAGGTTTTATGAAAAAATTTCTGAACAATCCGGTAAAGGCTGAAAAAATGATCCAGAGAATATATTCTAAGGCTTTATTTCTGAAAGAGAATGAGTCTCCCTCCATAGCTGAAAAAATTCTTAAGATTATGAATATCATGCGTGAAGGAGAAGAATTTTATATTGAAGAATCCAGTGGAGTTCTTGCGGCACTACTTGTAGAAATTGCCAGACTGAACCGGGCATCACCGGAAGACAGGGTGGAAGAGGAAACAGGAAAACTTACAAATATGATCACCCGCGTACTGGATTTTGTTTCTTATCACTATATGGAAGACATTCGGATTGAGGATCTGGCGAAGATCTGTCACATCAGTGAAACTCATTTCAGAAGAGTATTTACATCGCATATGAAGGTAAGTCCTCTGGAGTATATTAATTCTGTGCGGATTCATACTGCCTGTGAATTTTTGCAGACAACAGATATACCGGTGGCAGATATTGCGCACAAATGTGGTTTCACGACCAATTCAACGTTTAACCGGAACTTCAGACAGATAATGGGAGTGACGCCGGTTGAATGGAGAAAGCGGCCGGAGAATTATGAACAGCAGCTTTTGGATTTCGATATTCATTCAGAGGAAGGATGGTAAAAAGTTATGAACTATAAGATTGTGGAGCAGGTATCAAGAAAGAAAAAGAGTATGTCCGGAGTCCTGCGTGTGGTAATGATTGTTTTTGCAGTGCTTTTTGTGGTTATGGGAATCACGATTTCCCAGGCATTTATGCTTCCGGGATTTCTGCTTGCAGGGCTGTATTTTGTCTTTGATATATTCAGTCAGAAGGATTATGAATACACGATGGAAAACGGTCAGTTTGAAATAGATGTGATCTATGGCAAGAAGTATCGCAAAACAGCTCATATATTGGAGTTGAGCAGTCTGGAGACAGTGGCACCGCACTGGCATGAAAGTGTTGCAAGGTACAAAAGGAATGGCGGAACGGAGAAACTGAAAAAGTACGATTATACCTCTTATGATGATGATACTCCTTACTACACAATGATTATCCGGGAAGACGGGCACAAGATAAAACTGCTTCTTGATCTTAATGAGGAACTGCTTCATGCGATGAAGACACAATGTCCTGGTAAAGTCTATTTTGCATAAAATGAATTAAAAATTGTAAAATATGTACAAAAATTTAATAAAAAATTTATGAAATAAGAACAAAGGTCATTTTCAAAGACAAAAAAATATAATTTTTTGTCCATGAAAGTGGCTTTTATCATAAAAATGACATGGCAAAAGCGGTGCAAATGAGAAAGTGAACAAAAAACGGATTTTTTGGCATTTCAAATAGTGCAAAATACATAAAATGGTCGAAATTGCACATTATGTGTACGGTTATGCAAACTATACCTGAAAATCGGATGCTATAATTAGCTTACAAGCGATTCGGAAGAAAGAATAAGCTTAATAAAGGAGGACATAAATATGAGAAAAAAATTACTCGCAGTATTAATGACCGGTGCTATGGTAGCATCCTTTGCAGGATCAGCTACAGTTGTTTCAGCGAAATCTGATGATGACAACAAGTTAACCGTATGGGCATGGGATCAGAACTTCAATATCAAATCCATGCAGATCGCAGCAGATCAGTATGCAAAAGATCATGAGGGATTTTCTGTAGATATTATAGAGACATCTTCTGATGACTGCCAGACTAAACTGACAACAGCAGCAAATGCAGGCGATTACAGCACACTTCCTGATATCGTTCTTATGCAGGACAACAGCTATCAGAAATATCTGAAGAGCTATCCGGATGCATTCACAGATCTGAAAGATATCAACATTAACTGGGATGATTTTGGTAAACTGAAACAATCCTATTCCATGGTAGATGATACACACTACGGTGTTCCGTTTGATAACGGTGCTGTTATTGCATGCTATCGTACAGATATCCTTGACGAAGCAGGATATACAATTGATGATCTGACAGATATCACATGGTCCAAATTCATGGAAATCGGTAAAGATGTTCATGAAAAAACAGGCAAATATCTTCTTACAAGTGAAGCTACAGGCGGCGATACTCTGATGATGATGATGCAGTCCTGCGGAGCTAACTTTGTAAACGAAGATGGCGAAGCTTACATCGTAGGCAATGAAGTGGCAGAGAAATGTATCAATCTTTATGTAGATCTGGTTAAGAATGACGTTGTTAAACTTGTAAATAACTGGGATGAATATATCGCTACTATTACAGGCGGTGAGGCAGCAGGTATCGTAAATGGTAACTGGATCACAGCTACTCTGATGTCTACAGAAGACCAGAAGGGTCTGTGGCAGATTACAACAATGCCTAAAGTAGATGATGTTGATACAGCTACAAATTATGCAAACAATGGTGGATCTTCCTGGTATATTACATCCAACTGCCAGAATGTAGAACTCGCAGAAGATTTCCTTGCAAGCACATTTGGTTCCAGTACAGAGTTCTATGATGCAATCCTTCCGGAAGCAGGTGCAATCTCCTGTTATCTGCCGGCAGGTGAATCTGAGGTTTACAACGAGCCAAATGAATTTTTCGGTGGACAGCCAATCTTCTCAACAATTGTAGAATACTCTTCTCATATTCCGGAGTTCACAAAAACACCGTATCACTATGAAGCAAGAGAATGTGTCAACACAGCAGTTGTAAATATTGTAAACGGTACATCTGTAGAAGATGCTCTTCAGGAAGCTCAGGATACTCTGGCATTCAAGATGACTGAATAAATTCTGATCGCAGGATCAGATGATGTCAGGATTGCGGGAACAGTGAAACTGTGAAGCAATCTGTAGACAGTAATTAAGTGAATGAAAACAGGTAAGTGCGGGGGACTGCCAGCAGTCCCCCATTTTACTGCAAAGAGTTGGTAATTGTCCGGCAAAATGCTGAACAGTTACAGAGTTTTTTGAAAGGAGGAGTTCACGTGAATTCCAAGAAAAAAGGTATGTCTCTGCTTGGCAAGCAGAGAGCTGCAGGATGGATGTTTCTGGCCCCTGCAACTATCATGATCGCGATCATGAGCTTTTATCCAATGATACGTGCATTTATCATTTCCTTGCAGACCGGAGCCGGAGCAAATATGAGATTTGCAGATCCGATCTTCAGCAACTATAAACGTATTCTGGCAGACAAGGTATTTCAGCAGTCTATTGCAAATACATTCCTGTATCTGATCATTCAGGTGCCAATCATGCTGATACTGGCAATTCTTCTGGCACAGCTTCTGAATAACAAAGATTTGAAATTTAAGGGATTTTTCCGTACCTGTGTATTTCTTCCATGTGCGACATCCCTGGTATCTTATTCGTTGATCTTCCGTTCCATGTTTGCTACAGATGGTCTGATCAATAGTATTCTGATCAAACTTGGAATCTTATCTACCGGCTATAATTTCCTGGGAAATTCCGCCAGTGCCAAGATTGTAATTATCCTTGCGCTGATCTGGAGATGGACAGGATATAACATGGTGTTCTATCTGGCAGGACTTCAGAATATCGAATATTCTGTATATGAAGCAGCCAAGATTGACGGTGCCAATGGCTGGAAGACTTTCTGGAAGATTACAGTTCCGCTTCTGAAACCGACAATTATCATGACATTCATCATGTCAATTAATGGTACACTGCAGTTGTTCGATGAGTCTGTCAACCTGACAAAGGGTGGACCGGCAAACTCAACAATCACAATGTCCCACTATATTTACAATACATGTTTTATTAACGTACCAAACTTTGGATATGCAGCAGCAATGTCATTTATCATATTCATTATGGTAGCTGTACTTGCATTTATTAATTTGAAAGTAGGTGATACACGTGACTAAGAAAAACAAATCAGCCATTCAGAGAAGATTGATCCCAACCTATATTTTTCTGATCATCGTGTCATTTATTTCAGTATTCCCGTTATACTGGATGATCTCAGCCGCAACTAATACATCCACAGATGTGTCACGTGGACGAATCATTCCGGGAAGCCATTTTATGGAAAACTTCCGTAATCTTACAGCCCAGCAGCCACTGTGGAGAGCACTTGGAAACTCTTTCTTTTATGCAATCCTTACTACAGTGATCTGTCTTCTGGTCTGCTCTATTGCAGGTTACGGATTTGAAGTTTACCATGATAAGTGGAAAGACAGAGTATTTTCAATCCTGCTTCTGGCTATGATGGTTCCGCAGGTTGCAACTATGGTTCCGTTGTTCAAAATGTTTTCCAAGGCGGGACTTCTGAATACAGCAGTAGGTTTTATCCTTCCGATTATTTCCACACCGTTTATGATCATGATGTTCCGTCAGAATGCCAGATCATTCCCGGTTGATATTATTGAAGCTGCACGTATTGACGGACTCAGCGAAGTGAGGATTTTCTTCCAGATGTTCATTCCTACAATGAAATCTACATATGCGGCAGCTGCTGTTATTACCTTTATGAATGCATGGAACTCTTATCTGTGGCCAAAGGTAATCATGACAGACAACAAGGCAATGACCATGCCAATGCTGATCGCCAATCTGATCACAGGTTATGTGACAGATTATGGTATGCTGATGTGCGGTGTATTGTTCTGTTCCATTCCTACAATGATCGTATTCTTTGTATTACAGAAACAGTTTGCAGAAGGTATTACCGGAGCAGTCAAATAAAAAACCTGAGAAAGAGAACACCCGGCAGATTACGAAAAGTAATTTTGCCGGGTGTTTTTGCCTGTTTATAAATAAATACATTCAAATTTGAGTAGGCATAATGAAAAAAGTACGGTAAAATAGATAGAGTACAGAAAGTACTTTTCCAGAATAAAACAAGAAGGGGGAGGGCCATGTCCGAAGTAAAGAATAAGAAAAAGAAATCAAGTATTATTCAGATCAGTATCGGTGTTCTGGCAGTTATTCTGGCTATCCTTATTATCATAATGATGGGAATTGTCTCAGATATTCAGGGAACGGCCCGTATTGTAAATTATACCGGTTTAGTCAGGGGAGAGACACAGAGACTCATAAAACTGGAGCTTTCCACGCGGCAGGAAAATGAGATGATCCATGAGATAAGAACTTTTATTGATGGTTTGCGAAATGGAAATGATGAATTAAATCTTGTGCGTCTTGATGATGTTGATTTTCAGAATAAAATGCAGGAACTGGATGATAAATTCTCTGACCTATATAAGAAAATTCATCTTGTGAGGTTCAAAGGGGCCAAGAACACAGATATTATTCCGGAAAGTGAAGAGTTTTTTGTGATCTGTGATGAAGCAACAGGTCTGGCTGAAAAATATTCGCAGAAAAAAGCCACATCCTTATCATTGCTTGAAAAATATATCACAGCAGATATTGTTGTATTGATGCTGCTGATCGGATATGAGTTTATCAAAGCAATACAATATGCTGCAATGAACCGTCTGCTGCAGCGAAAGGTATATCTGGATGATGCGACGGGACTTCCGAACAAAAATAAATGTGAAGAATTGCTGAATGAGGAAGAACCGGATGCAGATATCGGTGTCTGTAGTTTTGATCTTAATAATCTCCGGCGTATTAATGACAGCAGAGGACATGAAGCCGGTGATGCCTATATCCGTAGATTTGCTATCTGCCTGCGGGATTCCATGCCGGCTGAGCAGTTTGTGGGAAGAGCAGGTGGAGATGAATTTCTTGCAGTTACCCACGGACTGGACAGAGAACAGATGACACAGTGTCTTGAAAAGGTGCGCAGGGATATGACAGAGGAATCCAGAGTGTATCCGGATACTCCCTTAAGCTATGCGGTGGGATTTGCACTGGCCGGCGATTTTCCCGGAAGTACAATGAGAGAACTGTTTAACTGCGCAGACAAAAACATGTATATCAATAAGAATCATGTGAAACGGGAAGAGGCTGCAGCAGAAAAGAATCAGGGATATCAGCTGTTAAAGCTACTTAATCAGCACGGCAGTAATTTCTCAGACTGTCTGTACTGTGATGCCAGGATGGATACCTATCGGGCGATTCGTTCCAGCGAGAATTTTTTCCTGGCTTCTGATGGTGCATATTCCGGTGCTGTGGAACAGATCATAGAGGAACAGATTGAAAAGTCCTGTCAGGCAGATATCCGTGAAGGGCTGGAGATTTCGGAGCTTCAAAAGAAGATGCATACGAAGGAAGATGTGCTGGAATATGAGTATAATACCGGAAAACAGGGGGCATATAACCGCCTGACACTGATTCCGGTGGACTGGGATGAGGATAAAAAGCTGCATCATTTTCTCCTAGCATTTGAAACCATCCGAAAGACTTCTGAAGGTCAGACAGGTGCAAAAGAGCAGCTGCAGCTCTATTATGAACAACTGAAACAGTCAATCCTGGAAAATGACAGCTATGTGGATGCGCTTCTGGAATTGTCAGATGTGATTTATACAGTAAATTTGACAAAGGATGTTTTGGAAAGAAGAATCGTACTGAATGGAAAAGAACAGAAGAGCAGGGAGCTTTTTATGGATTATCCGCTTCCGTACTCTTATCAGGATTACTGTTGGGAATATGAGAAAAAAATCACCCAGGAAACAATTGTCGGTTACTGCATGACAGATAATTGTGAAAAGCTTCGTAAGAGGTTTGAAAACGGAGAAACAAATATGTCTGTGGAATATTGTGCCCGCGAAGATGATGGAAGTATCCGATGGGTACAGAAAACAGTTCTTATGACCAGAGTGGTAGTGTTTGATACAGAAATCCTTGCTGAGGTACCCATGATCTATGCAATCATTCTGTTGCAGGATACCACACAGAGGCATGAACGGGATGAACAGGAACAGGCGCGCCTTCAGGCCGCATTCAATGAGATGCGTGCCGAGAGCAGGGCGAAAACGAATTTCCTCAGCCGTATGAGCCATGATATCAGGACACCTTTGAATGGTATTATTGGTCTGTTAAAGATTGATGAGACTCATTTTGAGGATAAGGCACTGATACGGGAAAATCATAAAAAGATGAAGATAGCAGCGGATTACCTGCTCTCCCTTATCAATGATGTTCTGCAGATGAGCAAAATAGAGGAAGGTCATATTGTCCTGACTCATGAATATATCTGTCTCAAAGATCTGGTCTATGAGATTGAGAGCATTATCACTCACAGGGCAGCAGATGAGGATATTCAGTGGATTTATGAGAAAAATAAGGAGGATATTCCTTATCCGTATGTCTATGGAAGCTCACTGCATCTTCGTCAGATTTTTCTGAATATTTATGGAAACTGTATTAAGTATAACCGGCCGGGAGGAAAGATTACTACGGTAATGGAGGCAGCAGATGTACATGATGGAATCTGTACATACAGATGGACGATTTCTGACACAGGTATAGGGATGAGTCCGGAGTTTCTGAGCCGCATTTTTGATCCGTTTTCACAGGAAAAAACAGATGCCCGGAGTGTTTACCAGGGAACCGGTCTGGGAATGGCGATCGCTAGGGGATTGATTGAGCAGATGAATGGAAGTATTGAGGTGACAAGTCAGGTGGGAGTTGGGTCTGTGTTTGTCATTACTATTCCTTTTGAGATTGCGCGGGAACAGAAAAAGGATAAGGAAATTGCTGAGAAATATGATATTCGTGGATTGCATCTGCTGGCAGCCGAGGATAATGAGCTTAATGCAGAAATCGTAGAAATGCTGCTGACAGATGACGGTGCGAAGGTTACAGTTGTAAAAAATGGCAGACAGGCAGTGGAGCACTTCGAAAGTAATCCTCCGGGAACCTTTGATGCCATATTGATGGATGTCATGATGCCTGTTATGGATGGTATTGCAGCAACAAAAGCCATACGTGCTATGGACAGGGCGGATGCAAAAATAATTCCGATCATTGCAATGACTGCAAATGCATTTGAGGAAGATGCAAAAAGATGTCTCGCAGCCGGCATGACTGCACATCTGGCAAAACCATTTCAGATAGAAGACGTGGAAAAAGCCATTGTGGAGTGCTGTGGAAAGTAATGCATCTGCAAGATCTGTTGTCATCAGTAAATTATCAGAAGCAGAGTTAAAAGTCTGGATGACAAAAATATGAGTAGAGAAAGGCGTGAGTCATAGAAATGTGGCTTGCGTCTTTTTTGTCTGAAAAACGTAAAAATATTATGAATATAGAATCATAAAACGTGATGACCTTGTTGAGGAAAGAAGCCGACTGACAGTTCACAAATTCTTCACAAAAAAATTAGCACTCACCTCTTGACAGTGCTAATAATAAGTGTTATATTACAGCTAGAACAAAGGAAGGGGAACAAAAAGAGAACAAAGAAATAAGTTCTATGAGATTCCTGATAACCTAAGTTCCAAAGAAACAAGGTAAAGATGCATAACTGAGAGTCCATCATATACAGATGGACGGTATAGAAAAGGAGAGATGACTTATGTTGATGCCTAGTATTTTTGGAGAAAATTTATTTGATGACT
>ERZ791611.920-NODE-920-length-23330-cov-40.376026_pt1 | contig 23330 bp, 13 predicted proteins | sample MGYA00510275_ERZ791611 | MGnify/ENA primary metagenome ERZ791611 (study PRJEB30046, sample SAMN00791912) | human gut metagenome | study: EMG produced TPA metagenomics assembly of the A metagenome-wide association study of gut microbiota in type 2...
CGGCAACAATCAGAAGTTATGGAGGGTAACAATGGAATATAGTAAGGAAGATTTATTACAGCTTTGTCGGCAAGATTGACTTGCCCGAATAACCGCCCGACCTATCCGACACAATGGCCAAGTGTCGGATAGGAACGGCAAAATTTTTTGCACTTCTATTGCTTCTTTATCACACATAAGCAGACGGATTGGGATTCTCGCTGCAGCTGATCACGCTCGGCCTCGGCGGATTCCTGGTGATCACCGGGCGCATGACGCTTGGCGATCTCGTGGCGTTCAATTCCTACCTGTGGATGATCGACGGGCCGGTGCGCCAATCCGGATGGCTGATCAACGACTGGCAGCGTTTCAACGCATCCTGCATCAAAATCCGCAAACTGCTCACCTCTCAGTCGCACATCACGGAAAAGCCGGGAGTCGGCGCAAAAGCGAATACCGCGACTACGAATGCGAACAACGCCAACAATGCCAACGGTGCAAACGATGCAACTGGCAACATCTCGCAATCGCAGGCGACGTTTACAACGTCGGCGACACAAGCGGCGCAGACAACACAGGTAACGACTAACACGACCCGCATCGCCGGAAGCATCGACTTCCAGCATGTCAGCTTCGCCTTCCCCGACGAACCGGACACCCCCGTGCTTGAAGATGTGGATTTCCATGTTCCGGCAGGCGCCAAACTCGGCATTCTCGGCGAAACCGGCGCGGGCAAATCCACCCTCGTCAACCTCATCTCCCGCTTCTACGACCCCACCGAAGGCCATGTGCTCATCGACGGCGTCGACGCACGAGACTGGCCGCTCGCCACACTGCGCTCGCAAGTGTGCGTCGTGGCGCAAGACACGTTCCTGTTCTCCGACACCATCGGCGGCAACATCAGCTTCGGTGTGGGCGAACAGCGCGAATACGACGAACAGTACATTCGCCGCATGGCCACCATCGCTGGCGCGGACGGCTTCATCCGTAGCATGCCGGAAGGTTACGATACCGTGGTTGGAGAGCGCGGCGTCGGCCTTTCCGGCGGGCAAAAACAGCGCCTGAGCCTCGCCCGTGCGCTTGCGGACAATCCGTCGATCCTCATCATGGACGATACGACCAGCGCCGTCGACATGGAAACGGAAGCGGAAATCCAGCGCCATCTGCGCGAACTGGACGAACAGAAAACCATCGTCACCATCGCACACCGTATTTCATCGGTGAAAGATTCCGATCTGATCCTCGTGCTTGAGCATGGCCGCATTGTGGAGCGCGGCACGCATGACGAACTGGTGGCCGCGCACGGCCGATATTGGGAGATCTACTACAGGCAGCTCGGCTTGCAGGCGGGTCGTTCGCAAGGTTTCGAAGCGTAGGCGCGGGAAAGCAGGAAAGGGGGAAAACCCATGGCAAAACGTAACACATACCGCGAAGATGAAGAGCTGGAAGAACAGATCAACCTGCATGATATTCTGCGCATCGGCGTCTATGTAAAGCCGTATATGTCGCGAATCATACGCATTCTTGCCGTCGTCGTCATGATGAGCTGCATTGCGGTAGTCGTGCCATATTTGACGAAAATCATGATTGACAGCGCGATTCCGTCGAAAAATCTCACCTTACTTGGTGAATTAACGGGGTTGATGGCCGTGCTTATTGTGATGTATGAGTTTGGATTGCGTTATCGTACCGTCGAAATTACTCGCGTCGGTCAGCTCATGTTGAAAGACATGCGCCGCGATATTTTCACGCATATTCAGACGCTGCCGTTCAGCTATTTCGATTCGCGTCCGCACGGCAAAATCCTGATTCGCGTGGTCAATTATGTGAACACGCTTTCCGACACGTTGAGTTCCGGCCTGATCAATGTGATTTCCGACGTATTCACCTTCCTGATCACGCTGGTGGTCATGTTCGTGGTCGATTGGCGGCTTGCGCTGTTCAGCCTGGTGCTCTTCCCGTTCCTGATCGCGTGGGTGCTGGTATTGCAGCATTTCCAGCGCCGCGCGTATCAGGTGTTGTCGAACAAGCAGAGCAATCTCAACGCGTTCATTCACGAGTCGATCGCCGGCGTGAAAACCACGCAGACCTTCGCCCAGGAGGCGGCGCAGTTCAAAACCTTCCAAGAGCAGCAAGACGACGTGCGCACCTCGTGGATGAAGGCCGTGCATATCCAGTTCCTCATGTGGCCGGGCATTCAAACCATTTCCGTCATGACGATCGCATTCATCTACTATGTGGGCGTCACGGGCTTCGGCGCGGTGAACGTTTCCACCGGCGTGCTGATCGCGTTCGTTGGCTATGCGAATAATTTCTGGAATCCGGTGATCAGCATCGGCAATTTCTACAATCAGCTGATCACTTGTTCCGCATATCTTGAGCGTATTTTCGAAACGCTTGACGTGCAGCCGGAGATTCGTAACGCTCCTGACGCGACTGAACTGCCGCAAATCGAAGGACACGTCGATTTCAACGATGTAGTTTTCCGTTACGAGCCTGACGGTCGCAATATTCTCAATCTGGTCGATCTGCATGTTGAGCCAGGCAGCACCGTTGCGTTGGTTGGTCCGACCGGTGCCGGCAAAACCACGATTATCAATCTGCTGTCGCGTTTTTACGACGTTGCAGAAGGTTCGGTCACAATTGATGGTCATGATGTGCGTTCGGTCACATTGGAATCGTTGCGTCGGCAGATGGGCGTCATGCTGCAGGATACGTTCATTTTCTCCGGCAATGTGCGCGAGAACATCCGTTACGGCAAGTTGGATGCGACCGATGCTGAGATCGAAGCGGCCGCGAAGGCGGTGCATGCGCACGAGTTCATTATGGATTTGCCGAACGGATACGACACGGTGGTGGAGGAGCGCGGTTCCACGCTTTCCGCTGGTCAACGTCAGCTGATTGCATTCGCCCGCGTGCTGCTGGCCGATCCGCGCATTCTGATTCTCGACGAGGCCACGTCGAATATCGATACGCGTACCGAAGAGGCACTTCAGGCCGGATTGAACCACCTGCTGAAGGGACGCACGAGCTTCATCATCGCGCACCGACTGTCCACCATCGAGAACGCGGACATGATCTGCTACATCGATCATGGGCAGATCATGGAGCAAGGCAACCACGCCGAGCTGCTCGCCAAGCGTGGTGCCTACTATCGCCTCTACGACTCCCAATACGCCATGATCAAGGTCTAAATGGGCTGATTAGGGCTTGGACTGATTGGCTTGAAATCAGCCTTCCTGCTAGCCGCTTGTCGTTTTTCGGCCGGCGGCTAGCCGCAAATTATCAGGTACGAGGCGGAAGATAGGGAAGTCAGAAAGCAACGCATGTTGCTGCGCACGAAGATGACGCGTGAATGCGTCGATGAAACAACGCGGGAAGGTTTGGTATGGCAGTAGAGAAGCCAGTTCTCACCCAGGAGCAGCAAGATGCGGTCGCAGCGCTCGCATCCACCAACGTGTATGCGAAGTAATCGAAATTCAAAACCTTCCGCGAGCTGCCGCCGAAAGACAAGTGGCCGTACTTCAAGCAGAACTTTCTGACCGATGTGCTGATCATTATCGCAGTGGTCGGCTTGGTACTTGCTTTCGTCATCTCGTATGTGACCAAAGGTCCCGAGGCCGAGCTGAGTCTTGAAGGTGTCGATATGGCGGAATATTCCGAACAGATTGATGCGTTGGGCGCTGATTTTGTGAAGACGCAAGGTATTGAAGACGAGCGTCTCGTGCGGACGGATGCCTCCATTGCGATTAGCGAGAATGCCGCGCAAGATGGTTCCGCATCGTTGACGGCTCGCGTTTCGGCAGGTCAGATCAACATGATTGTTGCCGAAACCGATATTTTCGCCGAAGTCAATGATCGCGGCGACATCACCAAACCCGCGGAAGTGATGAGTGCCGCCGATCTTGAGCAGGTCAAGGATGCGCTGGTCGACGCCAAAGGCAATCCGGTTTCCGATGTGAACGACGCTGTCGGATTCGACTTGTCCCATTCGAAAACATGGACTTCCATGAAGGGACTGCCGAAAGAAGGGGTTATTCTCGGATTCAGCAATATCACGGAATCCAAGGATATGCCGATTCAATTCGTGGAATATCTGCAATTCGAGTAGGTATTTGCTGGTCTTCGAACGGTCATTTCAGTTGCTGAATATTTGCTGAATGTGCGTAGACACGCACATCGCGGTTGCCCCGTTTTCCGCTTAAGCTAGTGAGGGTACGTCAAACGATGCACGTCAATGGATAGGCGGCATTCGGAATTCGAAGGAGATGGCAATGGAGAACGGCAATATGACTCCCCTTGTTCCTCGGCAGGATGGGCGCCTTGAATGGGGCAATGGTGTGGTCTCCATGCTGTTTGACATTGCCGCCGATTCCCCCGTTCGCCTCTGCAACGTTGTAGGGCGCAACATGGTTCCGATCGATGGTCGCTTGTCTGACGATGGAAAGCCAGTGGTTGAAAAGGATCCGCGTCCGATTGTTGAGGTGTGTGCCGCCAATACCGGTTCGCAAGACAACCGACTGACGCTGATTGCCACAGTTGCCGGCAGCCAATTGCGATTCGTTTCCGCGCTTGCTTCCGAACCTGAACCAGGTTCCGCCGATCCGTTCCGTTTGGAGATCACGCAGTTCGCGCCGTATGCCGATCTTGAACCGAAAGGTCGTGAATTCGAGCCGACGGCAAGCGAACGTGACGCAGCCGATTCCGCCGCGAATTCCGCGTCCGAGGCGGTTTCCGCCGATTCCAATGCAGGCTTGGTGGTCACTTCCGTATTCGAGGCGTTCCCGAATCTTTCCGCAGTGCGCACCTACACGCGTCTGCAGTCCGCCAGGCAACTGCCGATTGAAGCGGTGTCATCGTTGAATCTGACCGTTCCGATGCGCGTCAACTGCGGCAAGGTGCATCGTTCGAATATTTTCTGGGGCGATGCCGCTTGGGCTGTGGAAAACGATTGGCGTGTTCGTCCGCTGCGTGACACTCAGGTGCGTAACCGCAACCAGAAAATCAATCCTGGTCAGTCTAGTTCGCGTTTTGCCATGAGCTCGACTTCTACATGGAGCTCGGGAGAGCATGAGCCGGCCGGCATTCTGCAGGTGGAAGGTTCGGTACGCCGCGCCCGCGATTTTTCCGTAATGTGGCAGATCGAGCATAACGGTCCGTGGGAGTGGGAAGTCGGCGAGGACGATCCCGGTCTGCACGTCACTGCGTTCGGTCCGGAATATAAGGATCATGGTTGGTTCACCAATCTTGGTGAAGGCAATGATTTCGAGTCCGTTCCTGTGTCGTTTGCCATTGCCGCAGGCGATTGGCAGCAGGCTGTTGCCGAAATGACGTTGCAGCGTCGTGCGCTGCGCATTGCCAAGGCTTGTGAGTTGGGGCGCGTCGATCAGTTCGAGCATACGCAGGGTCTTGTGATCTACAACGATTACATGAATACGCTGTTCGGTGACCCTCGTATTGAGAAGGAACTGCCGCTGATTGAAGGTGCGGCAAGCGTTGGCGCGGATGTTTTCTGCATTGACGCCGGCTGGTACGACAGCACCGACGGCGGCTGGTGGGACATGGTCGGCGAATGGCAGGCCTCCACCAACCGTTTCGGCGACGCCGGTCTGCGCGGTCTTGCCGACACGATTCGTGCTCATGGCATGGGCTTGGGACTGTGGCTCGAACCTGAAGTGATCGGCGTGAAATCGCCGCTTGCGAGCATGTTGCCGGATTCCGCGTTCTTCCAGCGTCATGGTGTTCGCGTGTGCGATTCGGGTCGTTATCTGCTTGATTTCCGTTCTCCCGAAGCGCGAGAGCATGTTACGCGTACTGTTGATCGTTTGATTGACGATTTCGGTGCGGTGTTCTTCAAGTTCGACTACAACACCATTCCCGGCGTCGGCACTGATTTGAATGCCGAGTCCGTTGGCGATGGCCTGCTCGAGCATTGCCGCGCATATGTGGATTGGCTTGACGATCTGCGTCGCCGTCATCCGGATGTGATGATCGAAAACTGCGGTTCCGGTGCCATGCGCGCCGATTACGCGCAGTTGTCCCGCTTGGATTTGCAGTCCACTTCCGACCAGTGCGATCCTCTGATTTATGCTGCGATTGCGGCTGGTGCAGGTATGACGATTCTGCCGGAACAGCAGGGTAATTGGGGTTACGCTCAGCAAGAGATGGATGATGAGACTGCTGTGTTCACGCTTGCTACGGGTGTGCTCGGCAGGCTGTATCTGTCTGGTTTCATCGATCGCATGACGGAGCCGCGTCTTTCACTCGTTCGCGACGCTATCGCCTTACATCGTTGTGTACTTGCCGACCAGCAGCATATGGTGCCGTTCTGGCCGTCCGGACTTCCCGACTTCGACGGCGATTGGCTTGCCGTCGGCTTGCGTCATGTCGAAACGGATATGTGTGACGCGTATGTGTACGGCGAATCTGCTTGGAATGAGCAGGCTGCCGAGCAGAACGATCAGCAACCTCAGCCGGAAGATAAGCCCGACTACATCATCGTGTGGCGTCGCGGCGGCACACCGTCCGTGAACATGCCGTTGGATGCGGATCAAACCATCGAACAGGTGTTCCCGAATCCTGCCGAACCGGACCATGCGCCCAATGCCAAACCGTGGACTATCGAACGCATGGATCCGGAAACGGTTCGTCTGAACGCCGCCACCTCCAAGCAACCCTCCGCCCGCATCTTTGCCATTCGCCGCCGCGACTGATCGGGGCTGAGCCAACCAATCGCTGAAATGCCGTATTTCCGGCTATCGTGCGTTCCGCTGCAATCGGGCGCGGAACGCACGATAGCTATATGATCGCGGTCGTGGATTCACGTTCGACCAACTGATATCCGATGGTTGCGCGGCTCGGCGGCAGCACCGTGCCTGCATCATTGGAATTTCCGGCATTGCTGGAATTATCATTCACTTCGCCGCGTTCGATCCGTTCGACAATCATATCGACCGCGAATTTGGCAAGCTGGTCGAGATCCACTTGGATGGTGCTCAGCGAAGGGGTGGCGTAGGTTCCGGAAGTCACGCCGTCGAATCCGATCACCTTCACGTCTTGCGGCACATGGATGCCATAGTCGGCGAGGCCGCGAATCACGCCGAATGCGGCGAAATCATTGGCGCAGCACACTCCGTCGAACGCGATTGCGGGAATCTTGTCGGTCGTTTCGATCGATCTGCCCGTAATCTTGCCGCTTGCATCGTTGAAATCGGCGGTTCCGGCCGTGCCTGTTTCGAGGTCTCCAGCACCCGCGCTGGCTCCGCAGTCCGTCCTTCGCGCCGCCATGATCCGTTCGGCGATCGCGTGCCCGGCGGTAATGCCTTCGTCGGAGCGACCGCCTTCGAACACCATGGTTTCGTCATATGGCAATCCTGCGTCCAGCAACGCCGCGCACGCTCCTCGAAGTCGCAATGCAAATGCGTTCTGCGCATGCGCCAACTCGGCGCGCGGCACGAACGTATGCCCGACAATCGCAATATTCCGGCATCCCTGGGCGATCAGATACTGCATCGCAGCGCGTTCGCCCTCCTCGTTGGGAAAATTCACGGCATCCACGGTTGGCGTTTCCTCGCATGCGTCGAGCAGTACGAGAGGGCGCCCGCCGTTGAGTTTGGCGAGCGGTAGATTCGTGCCCAATCCGGTGGCGTGCAGAATCTCACCGTCGAAGAGCTGCCCTGAGAACGGATTGCTGGTCAGCGCATGTTCGGCCGCGTCCGGCGAATACTGGGTTTGCTCGATGAACGGCGTGAGTCCGCGTGAGGTGATCTCGCGGCTCAATGTTTGCGTCAGCTTCGAATAGAACGGCGAATCGAATTCGTTGACGATGATGTGAATAATGTTGCTGCGACCTGATTTGAGCATGCTGGCTGTCAGATTGATGCGATAGTCGAGTTTTTTCGCTGCTGCCAGCACTTTGGCTCGGGTCGATTCCTTGACGCCGGCTTTGCCGTGCAGCGCATTCGATGCGGTCATGGGGGAGACGCCGGCTTCCGCCGCCACGTCGCGCAATGTCGGTTTGCCGTTTGCCATGCACCGCTCCTTACAGCCAAGTTTTTCTGTAACGATATTATATATGATGATTTTCTGGTAATCGTTGAAATTTCAAAGAATCACCGATATCCTATCATGATTGTGATTTCTGAAATATGCTATAAAATATGTAACGGTACATATCTGAAGTTTTCCAAGATGATGAAGTCGAACAAGTAAGTCAAGGATGACGTCAGATACTGTAAACGACACGCTTTTCTAACGTTGTACAAGGAGAAGGCAATGGCGACTACCGAGGATCTGCCAAAAGCATGGCGACCGCCAATGGGCTGGAACAGCTGGGATTCCTACGGCACCACCGTCGCCGAGCGGGAGGTCCTGGCCAACGCGCGCTTCATGGCGGAACACCTGAAAGACGCCGGCTGGGATACGATCGTCGTCGACATCGACTGGTATGACCCGACCGCCCGCGCACACGGTTACAATGCCAATGCGCCGCTGATCCTCGACGAATGCGGGCGTCAACTGCCCGACCCTGAACGATTCCCCAGCGCTGCAGACGGGCACGGTTTCGCACCGCTTGCCGAACAGATCCACGCCATGGGACTCAAATTTGGCGTACATATGATGCGAGGCATTCCGCGCTTGGCGGTCGACAACAATCTGCCGGTCAAAGGCACTCCATACACGGCGCAAGAGGTGGCGGACCTTAACCACGTGTGCAAGTGGAATTCAGACAATTATGGGCTGAACCATAACCACTCCGGAGCTCAAGCTTGGTATGACGAACAGCTCGACCTGTTCGCCTCATGGGGGCTTGACTTCCTCAAAGTCGACGACATGCAAACGCCATTCCACAGCGCGGAAATCGCCGCCTACCATAACGCCATCGCCAAAGCTGAAGCGAAATACGGTCGCAGCATCAGCCTGTCGCTCTCGCCGGGCGGTTGGGTGAGCACCGGCTACACCGAATTTCTGCGAGACAGCGCGCAAATGTGGCGTATCAGCGACGATTTATGGGATCGTTGGGAAGACATCTACCAGCAATTCCCGCGTCTTGCGAGGTGGGCGCCGTTCCAGACCACCGGTCATTGGGCTGACGCCGACATGCTGCCGTTGGGGCATATTGGATTGCGGGCCGAACGTGGAGACGATCGCCAAAGCCGCCTCACCGAAGATGAAAGCCGCACGTTGCTTGCCCTCTGGTGCATGGGACGCAGCCCACTTATGGTAGGCGGCGACCTGCCGACCAGTACCAGCGAAACCATTGAACTGCTCGCCAATCCGGCATTGCGCGAAGTCACCGCAGGATCCACCAACAATCACGAAACCGTGTACGAACGCATCTTCGAACGTTGGGATGACGAAAACTCCTACCTTGGGGATCTCGTGGTGTGGGCCGCCGATGCGGCCGACTGGGCGGATGGCACTCCTTCCGCACATTCGGGCGGACATTATGCAGCCATCTTCTGGACCGGCGATCGCGACTACGAACTGCCGGCAACCATCGAGCTGCAATCCATCGTCGGATTAAGCCAACGCAACGATCCGTGGACGATTACCAATCTGTTTGACGACGAAACCAACGCAACTGGCGAAACTGATGTAACCGGCGCACGTATCGAAGGTGAGGGCGAAGATCGAGTCATCCGTGGAACCATACCAGCGCATGGCGTGCTCTGGTTCGCACTCGACCCGCGCTGACGGCAACCAGCAGTCGCTATAAATCGCCATCAATCATCAAATTTCCAACAAAACTCAATGACAAACCACCAACCAAACACAAAAAGGAATGCCATGACCGATACCATCATCGCAACCCTCAACAAGGCAGGTGTGCGCAACATCAGCACCGACCTGTGGGGCATCTTCTACGAAGACATCAGCTACTCCGGCGACGGCGGACTCAACGCCGACCTCGTACAGAACGGCGCATTCGAATACAATCGCGCCGACTCCTCCGACTGGAGCAACTACAGCTTCTGGCGCAAAATCGTGCCCGCCGGTTCCTTCGCAGCCTTCGACGTGCTCACCGACAATCCGGTAGCCGAAGAAAACCCGCACTATGCGTCCGTCGAAGTCGAACAGGCGCCGGCTTCGCTTGAGAATATCGGCTGGGACGGCATGGTCTTCCGTGCCGGCGAAACCTACGATTTCTCCGCATGGATGCGTATTTCCAGCAATTGCGAAGCTTCTGCACTTCCCGTCACCGTCGCTCTGATTGACGACGATGGAAATGCGATTGCAGAACAAGATATCACCGTCGATTCCAACGATTGGCGTAAGCAAGAGATTTCGCTGACGGTTTCCGGTGAAAGCAATGCCATCGTTGTACATGAAGGCGCTTTGCGACTCACCTTCACCACGGAAGGTACCGTCGATCTTGATTTCGTTACCCTCGAACCACGCACCACCTACAACGGGCTCAAGCATTTCCGTCCCGATTTGGTCAAGGCGCTCGCCGATCTGCAGCCGCGCTTCATGCGCTTCCCGGGCGGCTGCATCACCCACGGTCTTGGCATGGATAACATGTACCACTGGGATCGCACCATCGGTGATGTTGAGCATCGGCCGCACAATTTCAACCTGTGGGGATACCACCAGTCGTTCCGTATCGGCTACTACGAATACTTGTGCCTGTGCGAAACCATTGGCGCGAAGCCGCTGCCGGTGCTGCCCGCCGCCGTGAGCTGCCAGAACACCAGTCAGGGCCCGGTGCCGATCGCGCAGAAAGACATGCCGGCATACATCGATGAAGTGCTGCATTTGGTCGAATTCTGCAATGGCGATGCCGCGACCACCGAATGGGGTGCCAAGCGTGCCGCCATGGGTCATCCGGAACCGTTCAACCTTGAATATTTGGGCATCGGCAACGAAGATCTCATCGATGACGTGTTCAGGAACCGCTTCCAGCAGATCTTCGACGCGGTCAAGGCCACCTACCCGGATATTGTTGTGGTTGGCACGGTCGGTCCGGCTCCGAGCGGTCCCGACTACGAGGCTGGTTGGCAGTATGCGCGTGAAGCCGGAGTTCCCATCGTTGACGAGCATTCCTATCAGTCCTCCAGCTGGTGGTTCCACAATCTCGACCACTACGACACCACGGATCGTGAGGGCCCGAAGGTGTACTTGGGCGAGTATGGTTCGTGGAACACGCAGCTGATCAACGGTCTTTCCGAAGCGGCGTTCATGGGTCGCATGGAATTGAACGGCGATGCCGTGGTCATGTCTTCGTATGCGCCGCTGTTTGCCAAGAACGGACATCACAGCTGGAATCCTGATCTGATCTACTTCGACAACGAACGTACCTACCTGCCGTACAGCTACTGGGTGCAGCAGATGTATGCCACCACCACGTCCGATACCGCATGGCCGGTCGCGGTGGAAGGCAAGACCACGCTGCGTCGCGAACTGCCACCAACCGTTGGTCTGCGCTTGGAAGGTGCCGCTCACGCCGACATCACCAACTTCAGCGTTGACACCGCTGATGGCCGCCATATCGATCTTGAGGACTGCCATTACGCAGGCAATGGTCCGATGAACACGAGCCTCAACATTGACTCTGACGCCTACACCATCAACGCCACCATCACCTACTATCAGGGTCGTTGGGGCTTGCAGCTGGTCCACGGCGACATCAACGGCAAGAACCACAACATCACCTCCTTCGGTCGTGCTTTCGAAATCAAGGTGGTGCGCGACGGTACCGCCTACAATCTTGACGGCACCGAATGGTCCATGGACGAAGTGTTCCCCGGAACCGTGTGGCAGGTGCGCATCGAAGTGGCCGATCGCGGCGAAAGCATGAAGCTGTATATCGATGGAGAGCTTGTTGCACAGGGTGTTGAGAAGCCGGAAGAGCCCCGCCGTACCGTCACCGTGGCTCGCAATGATGCTGAAGGCGTCACCTACGTGCGTATCGTCAACGCGCTCGACGCTGAAGCCGAGATTGATCTGAACCAAGTGCTTGAAGAGCTTGGTGTTTCCGCGGAATCCCGCGCTTCGGCAACCGCCACCGTGCTCGCCGGAACCGACCCGTACGCCGGTGAAATCGGCAAGGCTTCGCCAACCGTTCCGGTTGAAACCGCAATCGACCTAACCAGCGGCGCCTACACCGCCCCCTCCTGGTCCTTCACCACCCTCACCCTCCATGACTAATCGCGGAAAGCGTTTCAGCGCTACGCCGCAAAACATATGGAGGTGCGTTGGTTAATCCCACTGCCATCGATGAATAACGCGGCTTCCGAAGCAAGACTGCCATCGAGCGTAGGCTGGAGGCATGAGCAAACACCATCGTGACCGCAGCTGGGCGCCAGCACCGCAACCACTTCCCGAGAACGCGCACGTCATCGACAACCACACGCATGTGGCGTCCGTCGTGCCGTTCTCGCGGGCCATGAGCCACGAAGCGCAAGAAAAAGGACAGCCGGAAGTCCCCGTATACAGCGTCGACGAACTGCTGAACCAAGCGCAACAAGTCGGAGTCGAAGGCGTCATCGACTGCGGATGCGAACTGCCGAACCTCATGACGGCCATCGACATGGCACGCGAACACCCCCAAACCGTGCATGCGGCCATCGCCATACACCCCAACGAATCCGTGCTCCACGGTCACCGCGGGGTGCCGGGCCCAGACGGGTTGCCGCTCAAATACAAGCCATGGCACGACACCAGCTTCGAAGACGCCATGGCCGAAGTGCACCGCCTCGCCGCCGCCTACCCCAACCAGGTTGTGGCCATCGGCGAGACGGGCATGGACCTCTTCCGCACCGGAGAAGCCGCCAAAGAACTGCAGCGAGAAGCCTTCCGCGCGCACATCGCGCTCGCGAAAGAACTGAACCTGCCCATGCAGATCCATGATCGCGATTCACATAAGGAAGTCATCGAAACGCTGCTGGCGGACGGCGCTCCCGAACGGACCGTGTTCCACAGCTATTCCGGTGATGCCGAAATGGGTGAGATCGCACGTGAAAACGGTTGGTATCTCAGCCTTTCGGGCACATCCAGCTATAAGGGCAACGATGGTATTCGCGAGTCGGCGCGCATTGTCGGATTGAGCCATGTCATGGTCGAAACAGATGCCCCCTACCTAAGTCCGATGCCGTATCGGGGCCGCACCAACGCGCCATACATGATCCCCTACACCCTGCAGTCGTTGGCGAATTATCTCGATAAACCGCTGACGGAAGTCGCGCAGGCAACGCGAAAGACCACGCGCGAAGTGTACGGAATCTGAACAAATTCCGAAAATCGACAGGACGGAAACGATTTATCCGAAAATAAGAGAGAGTAAGAGAAAGACAAGAGGTAAAATAAGAAAAAAACCCACAGGAAGTTTACTTCGTGCGAGATCAAGAATCGCAAGAAACAATGTGAAGATTTGACAAGACTTCGTAAGGCTCCTAACGTGCCTTTTTGCGTTTATTTTGGGGAGTGGGTTGGAAGGCCCGCCACTTGGAGGTAGCGTTATGGCTAACGAGCCAAACGAGGATGAGCCGCTGTTTCACGCAGCCACATACACGCAGGCGCCGAAGGTTTCGCACAAGGTGCTGACCAAGGAAGAGCGACAGGTGCTGATCAAGCAGCACGAGGAGAAACAGCAGGAGGCCGCCAAACTTGACCAGGTGGCCAGCAAGGGTCCCGTCGGTCGTTGGTGGAGCCGTCTGCAATCCGGTCCAAACAGAATCACGCCCGCCATGGCGATCGTGGCGTTGGGCGTGGTATATGGCGATATCGGCACCTCGCCGCTGTACACCATGCAGACGTTCCTCAACGGGCAGGGCGGACTTGCGCATGCCGACCGCGAAGCCGTGCTCGGCGTGCTTTCGTTGGTGTTCTGGTCAATCACGCTTATCACCACCGTCAAATACGTGCTGATTGCCATGCGTATCGACAACAAGGGCGAAGGCGGCATTTTCGCGCTGTACTCGTTGGTTCGAAAGTACGGTGCATGGCTTGCGATTCCTGCCATGCTCGGCGGCGCCGCGTTCCTCGCCGATTCCGTACTCACCCCGGCTGTGTCCATCAGCTCGGCAGTGGAAGGCTTGGAGACGCTACCAGCTTTTGAAAAACTTTTCACTGAAAACAAGCAGCTGACCCTGATGATCACCGCGGCCATCATTCTGATGCTGTTCTCTGTGCAGTCGCGTGGCACCGAGCGTATCGGCAAGGCGTTCGGTTCGGTCGTGCTTGTCTGGTTCTCGTTCCTGGCGGTTGTCGGCTTGGCGAACCTCAGTCAGTATTGGAGCGTGTTCGCGGCGCTCAACCCCGTGTACGGTGTCAGATTCCTGTTCAGCAGCCATAATGCCGCCGGGCTTGCCATCATGGGTACGGTGTTCCTGTCAACCACCGGTGCCGAAGCGCTTTATTCCGACATGGGTCATGTTGGCCGTGGCAACATCTATTTCACGTGGCCGTTCATCAAAATCGCGCTTGTGCTCTGTTATTTCGGCCAAGGCGCATGGATGCTCAATCATTGGGATGATTCGGCTTACATCCGCACGCACGGTTTGAACCCGTTCTTCGAAATGATGACGCCCAGCGTGCGTTACGTGGCCGTCGTGCTTTCCGTGGTCGCGGGCGTTATCGCATCGCAGGCGTTGATCACCGGCGCGTTCACGATGGTGTCTGAAGCCACCCATCTGAACTGGATGCCGCATCTTCAGGTCCGTTACCCGGCCCGTACCCGCGGCCAGCTGTACATTCCTGTGGTCAATGCGGTGCTTTGCGTTTCCACGCTGTTGGTTTTGGCGCTATTCCGTGATTCCGAGCATATTTCCGCGGCGTATGGTCTGGCGTTGACCATCACCATGATCACTACCACCATTCTGCTTGCCGTCTACATCTGGCATTCGGGGCGTCGTATCGGAGCGGTCGTATTCACCGTGCTGTTTCTTGCGATCCAATTCATGTTCTTCTTCGCTTCCATGGCGAAGTTCCTGCATGGTGGTTGGTTCACGATGCTGCTTACCTTCGCGATTCTGCTGGTTATGTACACGTGGAACGAAGGCACGAAGCTGGAACGTGCGCAGCGTCGCCATATGCAGCCCGCCGAATGCCTACCGGTGCTGAAGCGGTTGCATGATGACGATACGATTCCGTATTTTGCCGACAATATCGTCTATCTCACGTCGGATCCGGAGACGAAGCGTATCGATACCGATATCTTCTTCTCGATTTTCGCCGACCATCCAAAACGTGCCCGCGCTTGGTGGGCGGTTTCCGTCGAGACTGCCGATGAGCCGTTCACCCGCGAGTATTCGGTTGAGAATTTCGGTACGGATTATATGTTCCGTGTTCGCATTCGGCTTGGTTTCAAGGTTTCTCAGTCGATTCCAGCTTACATTCATCAGATCATGAACGATTTGTCGAAGTCGGGGGATCTGCCGAGGCAGGAAAGCCGCTATCCGAAGCTTGATGCTGATCCGAATATCGGTCCGATTCGATATGTGCTGATACACAAGGCGCTTATGCCTGAGTCGAAGGTGTCGCAGCGTGGCGCGATTTCTTTGGAAGTCAAGTATGCGATTCGTCATTTTGCGGGATCTCCGGTCAAATGGTTCGGCCTTGCGCCTTACAATCCGCTGATTGAGATACAGCCGCTGTTCCTCGCGACTCAGCGTCCTCCGCGGCTAAAGCGTGTGTGAAACAAGCCGTGAAACGGGCTGCGTGATGATGGCGATCGTATCTGCCATCGTCGCGCAGCCCGTTTTCGTAGGGCATTTTGTAGGTTTTTGCATGGTCTTATCTCGAAGAATCGTTGGAATCACGCTGTTTTTCGCACGCTATAAGCAATGTCGATAGCCATATGTGCGCGTTGCATTACAAGCCCTGTAGAGTAATCAACCATGTGCAGATTACTTGGATTCGCGGCAGCCGGAAGCAACACCAGTCTCAATGGCGTGCTCGGCATGCAGGCCGTACGCGATTTCCGGAATCTGAGCGAAATCCACAACGATGGCTGGGGCTCCGCGCTGGTCACCGTGCCGAGCGAGTCGCCGTACCTGCGTGACGGTGGCGCTCCCACCCCGGAAACCGGCACCGCCGTCTACAAGAACACGATCGCAGCCCGACATGATCCGATTTTCGACGAGCTTGCGAACACTCCGGCTCGTGGAGGCCTGTGGCACCTGCGTTTGGCCAGCTCGAACCTGCCGCTGATTCTCGAAAACCAGCAGCCGTTCTACGCCAACGGATTGAGCTTCATCCACAATGGCGATATTTCCGACGATCAGGGTCGCAACATCATCACCAACCGCGCGTTCCCGGTCGATCCCAACATCGTGCAGTCCACTGGCGGACGTTCCGATTCCGCCATTTTCTTCGCAGTGATCCTGCAGTACATCGGTTTTGGTTTCGCACTCGACGAGGCGGTCGCGCAGGCGGTGCGTGAACTGCGCAAAAGCTATCCGAAGTCCAGCTACAACTGCATGATCCAGAGCCAAGACCAATTCATCGCTCTGTGCGCGGCCGGTCGTGAGGTCACGTCCAAGCGCATTGTGGAAATCTATGACCAGTACGGCCGTGGCGACCAGGCGCATGACTATCGTGTGATGCGCTATCGTACGCTCGGTGAATCCGAAGCGGATCAGGCTGCAGGCCAGCCGAAGGGCGTGGTTGTGGCCAGCTCCGGTTTCGATCAGTGTGCCGAAGATGGCTGGACTCGTTTGGAAAACAATCAGATGATCGTTGCTTCCAACCGTACCGGCGCATTCCGTGTGCGTTCCATCTGAAATCCGTATTTCGGAATTTTTCGGCTGAAACTTTCATCGGGGATTTCCAGTTTTTTCGACCGGATTCAGCATGCGGCAATCGTCATACAGCGCCTAAGATAGGCGGTATGACAACCGGATATATTCCTACACTCGCCCAAGTTGACGAACTGCATCGAAAAATCGCGCAATCGCAAGCCGCATACGATTTGATTCACGGACATTGCGTAGTCGTCGCCGACATCGCACGTCGCATGGCACGCAGGCAGAATGCACTGTTCACCCGCCGCTGCACACTACCGGACGATGCCCCTGAAAAAGCGGGCGATTTCGGCCTTAGGCTTACGCAAGACGGCAATGGAAGCGAATCGTTCGGTATGCTTCGCATCCCCTCCATTCCATCATCGGACGGGCTTACGGGTGGGACCGTTCCGCCGAGGCTGATCGACGAGCATCTGGTGGTGATCGGTGGTCTGCTGCATGATATCGGCACGTATTTTCTGCTCAAGCAAGACGGTTCCGACGGTGGACCGCTGAAATTCGACGGTCCGAATTACGTGCGGCATGGGCTTAAAGGCTACGAATATTTGCTGAATGAGGGTGTTGACGAGTCTATCGCGCAGTTCGCGCGCAACCACACCGGTGTGGGACTCACCAAAGAAGCGGTGGAATCGCAAGGATTGCCATTGCCTCCGGCCGACTATGTGCCCATGAATCTTGAGCAGGAAGTGGTGATGGTGGCCGACAAGTACAACAGCAAGTCGATTCCGCCGAAGTTCCTGACGGCCGAAGCCTATGCGCGCAAGGCGGCCCGTTTCGGCGAAAGCAACAGGCGCGAATGGCTGCGGCTGCTCGAACGATACGGCGTGCTTGACGTCACGCCGCTCGCCGAGCAGTACCACATGCGTATCGTCGAGTAGGGCAGACCGTTTCCAGAACACGCAAGCCCTTTGGAATTTGGCTAAAACCAGAATTCCAAAGGGCTTACCTATGGGCGCACGAAAGAGTCTATGTTCGTGCGCCCGTTGCACTAGGCGGCTAGTCGAGTTCCACGCTGTGCTCCATCGCATCGGCGATCTCCGGATTGGTGGTCACCACGATGATGGCGCGCCTGCGATCGGCATCGCGCTTGAACTTCTTCAACAGATCCAACACCACGGCCGCATCGTCGGCATCCAATCCAGCGGTCGGCTCGTCGGCGATGATCACTTCAGCCTCGCAGCTCAGCGCACGGGCGATGGCCACGCGGCGCTGGTTCAGTTCGCTTACTTCGCCGACTGCCAGGCCGGACGTCACTTCGTCGAAGCCCACGCGCTTGAGCAGTTCGCGGGCGATCACAGGCTTCGGCTTGAGGAAGTTGCGGTTCGACGCATCCATGGCGTACAGTACATTGCTTTCCGCGTCGAGATCGGGGCGGAAAGCGAAACGTTGCGGAATGAATCCGATGCGGTGTCCCAACATTTCGACCGGTTCGACGTCGCTCAGGTTGGTGCTTTTGTGCATCATGTTGCCGCGGTCCGTGCGTACCATGCCGACCATGGTGGCCAGCAACGCCTGATGCTGTTCGCGATCCTCCGCGTCCACGAGCACCGCATGCGTGGCGCCCGCATGGAACGACAGCGACAGGTCGTCGAGAATATTGCGGCCGGTCTTGCGATTGGTCACGGTCACATGATCGAGTGCGAACGTCGGATTCGCTTTGAAGAAAAACGCATCCTTCTTGCGATGATGCTTGATTTCGCGGTCGAGCTGTGAGGAGACGCTGGTTGCGGAATCGGCTTTCACCATTTCATGCGATTCCAGCACGGTCGGTTCATCGGAAGAACGCAAGGCAAGCGTTTCCCTCACCTGATTCGCATTGTTGGCGACCACATCCGAACCATCCGCAGTATCAGCAGCAGTTGCAGCGTCATCTGCAACTTCGGTGGTATCTGCATTATCTGCAGATACCACAGCATCGCCGTCGGCAGCTACTGCAGTATCGCCATCGTTTACATCGTCGGAAATTTCCGCGCCGTCAGTTGCGGCAATTTCGATATCTGCATTGTCATCGTCGTATACCACCGCAAAATCGATGGATTCAATGGAATCAGCGGAAGATGCGTCAGCTGCAATATCGTCAGTCGCAACATCATCGACGGTCTCGTTTGATGCGGTCTCGGCAGTCTCGTCGACCACGGTCTCGTCGACCACGGTCTCGTCGAGGTTCTCGTTCTTATCATTCATGTTGTCGCTCATGCCTTCACCTCCGAGCGTTCCTCAAACAGTTGGTTCAGGTTGAAGCAGGCCACGCGCGCGAATGCCACGATGCCAAGCACCAGGCATGCGCCCAAGCCGTACCAGATCACGTTCCACACCGAAGCGGACGTCATCGACACAGCCTGCCCGCCGGCCCATGCGGTGCCGATCGGCTTCGCCAACAGCGCGCCCGCAACCAAACCGACAATCCAACCCGGAACCGTCATCATGAACGTTTCCAGCATGAACTGCCATCCCAAACGGCCCTTGGTCACACCTGTGATCATCGCCATGCCGATCTCATCGCGGCGGCCGCAAATCGCAGCACATGCAATCAATGCCAGCAAAGCGATGCCACCGACAATCGTCACGGCAATCAGCATGATGCGCGCTGCCGAAGCGGCGGAATCAAGCGGCTCGATCGACTTCTTGTAAGCGGTAAGCGACGGCGAGGTGATCTCGTACGTCTTCGTGTCCAACTTGGCCTTCTTCACCAAGCGCACGAACGTGTTGTAGGTGGAAGGATTCGCCAGCGAGAAGATGATATTCAGATTCGGAATGGCCCATCCCGTGGCCTCCGTCGTGTCAAGCCCGTTCTTGGCGAAGTTGATATACGTCGTGTAGATCACGTTCTCACGATTGTCCTTTGCGTATTTCGCGTCGGAACCGTTGCCCTCAGGCACGTCGCTGTCGTATTCGTAAATGCCGCGCACGGTGAACGTGTATGTGTCGGAAGCCTTCGACGGATTGCCGACCGTCACCTTGTCTCCGACCTTGAGATTGTTCTTATCGGCCAGCGCCTGCGAAATGAGTACGCCGTCGCTCTGCGTCTTATAGCTCAGATGCTTGCCTTTGACTACCTTGTAGTAGCCGTAGTCGTTGATTTTCGCGGCGTCCAACGTGTAGAACGCCTGCAGGGTCAGGTTGCCGCCGGTCTTGTCTTCGCTGGTGTCGTTTTTCGCGGCGATCGCCTGCAACGACTTGCTTTCGCGCACCGGCACCGATGTTGCCAACGTGTAATTGAAGGTCACGTTGTTGCTCTGTGCGGCCGTTGCATACGTGCTGTACTTTTCCCACGTCAAATACTTGTCGGTATAGCTGGAATCGGCACCGTCGCGCTTGGCTTGTGTTTGCGCGTTCGGCCGAATCACCGCCGTGGCTTTTTGCGACTGGTATGTTTCATTATTGGCGGTGTCGTCGGCTCGAATCACTGCCAAGTCCACGGCAGCCGAGAAAGACACCAGTAGTGCGAGTAGGGCGATTAGCGCGGTGCGCCATTTGACGCGACCAAGCGCCGCCCATGCGTTCTTGAGAACGAACATGCGGTACTTCTCCAGTTCTCTGTTATAGCGCGCCGGCGCATGCCGACGTCAGCGTTGGCCGGGACGCGCGCTCCGCAGCAAGGCAGGCCCGTAGCGCATGATGCGTCCCGTGCAATCATCTTGTGCTTCCAACGTGATTGTTTTCTTGCGCAACACTGTTATACCCCTGCATGAAGTCTGAATGATTCCTGAAAAGTGATTTCAGAGAATAAGCGTTGAGCATGGTTGCGGCACTCGCTACGATGGAATCGATGACTTCCGAACAGATTACGAATACCGGTTCCGTGTCGGGCGATTGTGGCTCGGCTCAGGCTCGTGCGCGAACTCATGTGCAGGCTTATGTGCAGACTCAGGCTCGGCAGAATGGCTCGGCCAAGGATGGTTCGGCTACGAATGGTCCAGCCAGGAATGATTCGGCCAAGGGCGGTCCGTCCGGGCGGAAACATGGCCTGCAGCGGTGCCACGCGATGCTGCGTCCTGCATCGCGTCACGCGTTATTGCCGTGGCTTACGTCGATTATCGGCGTCGCGTCCGCACTATGCCTGGTGATTGCGTGGTTCCCCTCCACGGTGTGGAATACGCCGATCGTCAGCAGCGATGCCCCCGCGCATTACTATTTCATTCACCGTCTGCTTGACGAGGGATTGGGGGCGGCTCTGCATTTGTGGCCGCATGATTCGTTTTATCCGCCGTTGTTTCACATCTGTGCTTACCTTGTGATTAAGATCGCGGCGCTGTTCGGCGTGCAATGTTCGATCTACGCGGCATTCAATATCACGTGGATCATTGCTTCGGGCGTGATTTTCCCTGCCGGAATGCTGGTATTATGCAGGTATTTCCTGCAACGTTGGAATCGCGGTAATCCAATTTCCAATCCAATTTCACGTATTTCTCAAGCATCGTCTACGTCTGAATCGTCGTCCGTATCTGAATCGTCGAATGTTTCAAATCAGCAGGTATCGTCAGCTGTGAATCGGCAATATAACGTCACTTTCGACGCTACTTTCGTTCTGCAGAATCTGATTGGACTGTTCGTGCCCGTGCTTGCCGTCAGCTCGGTGTGCCACCCGTACGGACTGCTGAATGCCGGTCCGCTGATCGCATTCGGTTTCGCCACGTCGCTGCTGCCGTTCCTCATCGCCGCCACATTGCGCTTGTTCGATGCGATCGCCGCGCGCGAGCATATAGCAAAATGGCTTGCGATCGCTGCTGTCGCAGGCGTGGTTTGCCTCGTTGCGCACCCGCGTATCGCATTCACGTATGCTCTGATTCTGGTGCCGTTCATTGTGCTGCGCTTGCCGTGGAAGCTGATTCTTGGCGCGTTCATTGCCATGTGCGTCGGTGCGGTGGCGTTTGTGGCGTTGATGCTGACGTCGTTCAAATCGGACCGTTGGGCGAATCCCGATTCCTGGTTCCATAGCCATCAGCCGTCCAAGAATTTGTGGGAGTCGATTTCGTTCTGTCTCACGGATGGGCTTGACGGTTTTCCTGCGATTCTGTTCGCACTGTTGCTGATTGCGGGAACTGCGGCCGCTTTCGTTTGCGCTTCCCGCCGCGCGGCTGCGCGTGCTTCGGATTCGTTTTCGTCGGCTGCTTCCACTGTGGTTCCCGTGGCTTCTGCTGATGTCGATGTTGATGCTTCGACTTCTGATATTGCGGTTTCCGCCGCTGATTCCCCGGTTTCCGTTTCCTGTCCGCCACCTGCGTCGCACTCCAACGCCACTGATGCCGCGTCCGCGTCGTCCGAATCATCTCGACTTCGTCGCAACGATCGCCTGCGTGACGTGATTGCGTTGACGGCCGCATTCCTGCTGGTCGCGCTGGTGTATGTGTGCACGGTCACGCTGGTCGGCGCGTTGCCGAATATCATCAGCGCTCCGTGGTATCGCGATGAAAACCGTATTATGACCATGCTTCCGCTGGTCGCGCTGCCGCTGCTTGTCATTGGAATCAACGCTCTTGCCGAATGCGTTTCCGCGTGCGCCGCATCCGCTTCTTTCGCTCCTTCTGCATCTTCCTTTTCCACGAAGAATAGTGCTTCTTCCGTTCCTTCCCTTTCTTCTGCGTCTGCTGTTTCTTCCGTGAAGAACGCTTCTTTCGCTTCCAATTGGATCGTCCTAATCGCCGTATTCCTTGTGATTGCGATACTTGCGGTTTCCGCGCAGATCGTATGCCCATCGCGTTCCGCGGCTCGCGACACGATCATCGCGCATTCCAGTCTGAACCAAAGCGACCCCAACGAGCAGCTCACCGAGCAAAAGATCGCTGTGCTGCGCAAGGTCACGGAACGTACGGGCACCCAGGCCACCATCATTTCCGATCCGTTGAACGGTTCGATGTATGCGGAGACGCTGTTCAACGCGAACATGCTGTATCCGATCATCAATGCGCGCACCGATGTGCCATCCGCTCCGTTCGGCAAAGTGGAGACCGCGTTTGCTTCCGGCGATGCGCAGCAGGTGCTCGGCACGGTATGTCCGCTGACCGACGCTCCGGAATACTTCCTTACGATGGGCGACCAGGCGCAGAGTCTGCAGTCATTCCCGTATCGCGCCCAGTACGATTCCTTCCACAATGAGGAATTGATTGATACGTATGTGGATGGCGGCACGTTGGTGAAGGTTGCCGATTATTCGCAATACGGCCAGGGTTGGGCCCTCTACCGTTTCGGTTGCACCGATTAATCGATTTTTGGCTGCGCTGCCTTGTTCTGCCGTCGCTTGCACGCGCATATGCAAAACCGCACTTTCGATCAGTTGGGATCTGAATGTGTTCAGGACAACGATCGGCGGTGTGGTTTCGTTTATCTGCTTTCTTCTGTTTCTCCTATTTCAGCTTTCGGCTGGGAGGTTTTCTCGGATGGGTTGGCTTGGGGGATGGGCCGTAAACGGATAGTGTGGTTGCGACACGCCCGGATGTTGGTTTGCGGTGAGGTGTTTCAGGGTTTTCCGACGGTCTTTCGCTACGCGATGGCGTCCGCAGCCCGTTTTCCCGTGTTTTCGACACGCCGACGCTTTCCAGTGTTTGCAAGGGTTCCAGGGTATCTTTGGAAGGGTCGATTTGCGTGGAATGGGATTGTGCTGTAGGT
>ERZ791611.921-NODE-921-length-23239-cov-3.224206_pt1 | contig 23239 bp, 19 predicted proteins | sample MGYA00510275_ERZ791611 | MGnify/ENA primary metagenome ERZ791611 (study PRJEB30046, sample SAMN00791912) | human gut metagenome | study: EMG produced TPA metagenomics assembly of the A metagenome-wide association study of gut microbiota in type 2...
GCTCTTCCGATCTAATATCGTAAGTATCTGCTTTTGCTCAACACCACCATCAACAACCGTGGGCTGAACAAATAAAGATTTTACGAGAGAGAATTTATGATAAAGTCGCAGACTCTGCAAAGAGTTTGCGACTTTTTTGTTGTTTTTATGCGCCAATGTTTGTTTTTATCATGTTTTTTGCCTTATTTTGCAACATGATAAAGAGGTTATTTTCCTTTGTATATGCTTTTTCGGTCGGTTTGACGATGGCTTTCGGGCAGCAGGCCGACTATGGCAAGTTGTCGCCTTGGGTGCAGGATATTGTGGCCGAGCAGTGTGAACGTCCTCCCCAACGTGTCCCGGGGCGGACGGCCAAACCTGTTGACAATCGGCGGCTCACGGCCTTTGTCCGTCTGACCGACAGTCTGTCAGTCTCTGCGTTTGCCGACAACGATTGCCGCTCGCTGGCCCGTTTTGGGGATGTCCACATTGTCAGCATTCCGCTCAGGCGCTTGGCGGCATTGTCTCTTCATCCAGATGTGGTGCGCATCGAAACCCGCCAAGGCTCCAGCATCATGCTCGATGTCACTCCCGGGTTTGCCAACGCCTTGCCTGCCTATGCCGGGACGAATCTTCCACAGGCCTACACCGGCAAGGATGTTGTCATGGGAATCATGGATATTGGCTTCGACCTTACCCATCCTACCTTTTTTGATGCTTCCGGAACCGACTATCGCATCAAGGCCCTTTGGGACCAACTCACCACCGACACAGTGGGCAGCCGCTTCACGGTGGGCAACGACTATGTGGGGCGCGACCGCCTGCTGGCCTATGGTCACTCGCGCGACGGTCTTGACCAGACTCATGGCACCCATACTACGGGCATCGCCGCCGGCAGCGGTTACACCACGCCCTACCGTGGCGTGGCCTACGAGAGCGACATTTGTCTGGTGGCCAATGCCACGGGAGAGAATGCCCGGCTCATCGATTCCGCTGATATCTACAAATATACGCTTGCCACTGATGTCCTCGGTTTTAAATACATCTTCGATTATGCTAAAGCTGTGGGAAAGCCCTGTGTCATCAGTTTCAGTGAAGGCTCGCCTCAAGATTTCCGTGGTGACGATCTGCTTTACTACTATATGCTTAGAAAACTCGTTGGCCCCGGACGCATCATTGTTTCCTCAGCGGGCAACAATGCGCTGAACAACGGTTATATCTCCAAGCCGCTTGGGGTGAAAAGTCGTGGTGCAGTGTTGCGCTCCGACCGCCAGAATGCCAAACTTACACTGCGCACAGCCGGTAGTGTGACGCTGCGTCTGGTGGTTGTTGGTGAAGCTACGGCCGACACCATAGCCTTTTCTTCAGCCGATGTGCGTTCCAGACCGGCTTCGGTGTTGCGCGATTCGCTTCCTTTGCCGGGTGGTCAGTTGGTGCTTTCGGCCCGTGGTTATAGAAATGTCTATGACTCCACGCAGACCGTGGTCGATGTAGAACTGACTCGCCCCGGCAACTTCAATGCTAATCCGTATATCACGGTTGAGATGGTAGGGGACAATGTCCAATCCGAACTCTATGCTGCCGGCATGAAAGGCACCCACTTTAAAAATCTTGAAGGCATTGATGGGCTTGACGGTGCAGAAAACACCCACAACCTCAATTCCCCTTCCACCTCGCCCGATGTCATCTGTGTGGGGGCTACCTCTCATGTCAGCTCCTATATAAATATGTATGGTCATCTCCGCACGGTAGACTTTGGGGCCAACGGGCTGCGTAGTGCCTATTCCTCTCAAGGCCCCACCTATTATGGCCGCGTGAAGCCCGATGTGGTGGCTCCCGGCACCAACATCGCTTCTGCATACAACAGTTTCTATTACGAAAGCCATCCTGATGCCTACGACAACAAGTATAATGTCAAGACGACTGTCGATTTTCAGGGGCGCACTTATCCGTGGAGCTACAATTCCGGCACCTCTATGGCCTCTCCCGTTGTGGGTGGGGCTGTGGCCCTTTGGCTTCAGGCCAAGCCCGATTTGACTCCTCGCGAAGTGATGACCCTGCTCAAGCGCACTTGCACGCACCCCGATCCTTCGCTCACCTATCCTAACAATGCATACGGCCGTGGGGCAATTGATGTCTATGCCGGTCTGCTCGATCTGCTTGGACTCACCGGTATGAAGGGGCTCTCCGGCCACCAACCCGCCGGGGCCCGTGTCGGCGTGGATGCAGAAGGCGTGCTTACCATTCGGTTGGATGCCCCTGCGTCCCACCCATTTACAGTGCAGGTGTTCAGCGTGTCGGGCGCAAAGCTCCTCTCCGCCACCATGACCGCCGGGCTCACTGCCTATCGGGTGTCGCTCGCCGGCCTGCCCCGCGGTGTCTATGCCGTTCAGCTCAACGGCGAAAAAAGCATCAAAGGGTCGTCGCTTGTGAGGAGATAATCCTGCTTTCCCTATTCCCCATTTGTAGGTATTTATGCCAAACCCTCATTTTTAGGTATTGCATGGATGCAAAAAAACTCCTATCTTTGCACACGTAAACGATTAAGAGATACGTAAAAGATAGATTAGTTATAGATTGTGATTAGTCGTAGTCACTAATAAATATAAGAAAGTTAGATAAATCTTGTTCGCAAAATTCATAATGTTTTTGTATAATATGTAATAGGCTTGTCGTGAGATAAGCCTTTTATTGTTTTATGGCTGATTGTCAGTTAGTTATAACTATTAACTGTAGCCGGAGACATTTAGGCTGAAATGGCTAAAAAGTGCCCCGTAAAAGGCGTTTAAGAACCATTTTAATAACTATTTTGGGGTATGAAGTTTGGGTTTCGAGGCCTTTTTGGTGGCTGCGGGGATAAAAATAAGGAGCGTGTGCGCGCTCCCTTTGCCGGTGCAAAGATACGATGCGGAAAGTGGGAATGTAAATGAGGGTGGATATTTATTGACAAAATAATGGGGAATGCCGGTTGCCGGATGGAGTGGATTCCCCGCCGTCACCGTGGGGAAATAAAAAGGGGACATTCTTTTGTGTTTCCCCCGAATTGCATTATCTTTGCATTATGAAAGTAAAAATAGACTGGAAGAAAGCTGTCATCTTTCTCATTGTGGCAGGTGGATTGTATTTCATCTTTGAGAGTTTTGCCATGGCGCTTGGCATCATCCTCATCCTTTTTGTCATTGATTATTTCATTGCCGATAAGATGGATGACCGCCGGCGTCGGAAGGAACGCGAAGAGGAATAGCGGACGGCAGACCCGAAAGGAGATAGGGTAGAGGTGTCTGTGATGATGTCTGGAAATGAAAAACGGATATGGATAAGCTGATTGAACTATATACAGAGTGGGCCGGAGCAGAGCCGGCCGGAGTAGAGAAATTGCCCGTACAGGGGAGCAACCGTGCATACTATCGTCTCACGGATGCCGATGGCATGAGTGTTGTGGGCTGTGTGGGAACCAGTCGTGATGAAAACCACGCATTCATCTACTTGGCACGCCATTTTGCCAAGCGCCGGATTCCCGTGCCCAAACTGCTTGCCGTGAGTGGTGATGAACTGCGCTATTTGCAGGAAGACTTGGGAAAGCAGTCGCTCTTCGATGCCATCCATGGGGGGCGCGAAGCCGGAGGACGGTATAACCAGCGGGAGAAACGCTTGTTGGTGAGTGCCATACGAGAACTGCCCAACATACAGTTGCGTGGAGCGCGTGGTCTCGACTGGTCCAACTGCTATCCGCAGCCGGAGTTTGATATCAACAGTGTGCTTTTCGACCTCAACTATTTCAAATATTGTTTTCTCAAACCCACCGAGCTCGATTTTCACGAACTCAAGCTCGAAGCTAATTTCCGCCTTTTTGCCAAAGACCTCACTTCCGAGCCGATGGACAGCTTCCTTTATCGCGACTTTCAGGCTCGCAACATCATGCTGGATGCGAACGACCATCCTTACTTTATAGATTTCCAAGGCGGACGCAAGGGGCCTTTCTATTATGATTTGGCCTCTTTTCTCTGGCAGGCATCGGCCAAATATTCCTTTAAGCTGCGTCGCGAATTGGTCTACGAATACTACGATGCGCTGAAAAACTACACCGAAGTACCCTCCGTCCGCCATTTCGTCAACCGCTTGAGCCTGTTCGTGCTCTTCCGCACCTTACAGGTGCTCGGGGCCTATGGCTTTCGAGGTTACTTCGAACGGAAAAAACATTTTCTGGACAGCATTCCGCCCGCTATCCAAAATCTACGTGATGTCTTGAAGATGGGGGAGAAGGTGTTCCCTTATCCCTACATGTTGGAGATGCTTCGTCGTCTAACCGAACTCCCTCGGTTTGCCCAGCTTGAGCAACCAGCGGTGAACCGCGCCGACGGTTTTCGGATAACGGCCCAAAACATTTATCGTGCTCATCCGCAGGACGGGCCTGCCACCTATTCTAAATACGACGGCAAAGGCCCGTTGGTAGTGCGCGTCTACAGTTTCTCCTATCGCAAAGGTATTCCTGAAGACCTGTCCGGCAATGGTGGTGGCTACGTGTTCGACTGTCGCAGCACCCACAATCCCGGCCGCTACGAACCTTACAAGAAGTTGACCGGACTTGACGAACCGGTTATCCGCTTCCTTGAGGACGACGGCGAAATCCTTCAATTCCTGGAAAGCGTATATAGGTTGGCCGACCATCATGTGAAGCGTTATATCCAACGTGGTTTCACGAGCTTGATGTTTTCTTTCGGCTGTACGGGTGGCCAGCATCGCAGCGTGTATAGTGCCCAGCATTTGGCCGAGCATCTTCACAATAAGTTCGGAGTGGAAGTCATTGTCAATCATCGCGAGCAGAATATTTGTCAAGTGCTTGAGGCAAGATGACAGATTATGATAGGAGGTGTTGTAGGAAACGGAATGTCTCCAAGAAAATCATTTCACGACTGTAGCATTTGTGGCGATAACGGATAATTCGGAGTGGATGTACAGCTTGTCTTTTTCGAGACGGCACACATATAAGGTGGATTTCCGATGACAATATCAAAGCCGTCTTTCGCTCGACATTCCAGATTGTTAAAAAAGTGTAATGACCGGGAAATGGTAATTGGCAAAAGGGGGTAATTGACAGAAAATCATTACCTTTGCAACCAATTTGGAGGAGTTGCGATTTCATGGAAGGTTTGAGGAAACTGCCGATATGAACTTTGCAATATAATTCATTTCACAACAAACATAAAGTCTAACTTTATTAATTAAATTTATTTATTCACATTATTTATGTCAGATTTAAAGAACGTAAAGCCTTTGGATGACTTCAACTGGGACGAATTCGAGAATGGCGCAAACGCCAATGTCAGCAAGGAAGATCTTGCTAAGGCTTATGATGAGACTTTGAACAAAATCAGCGAAAATCAGGTGGTAGAAGGCACTGTGATTTCTGTTGACAAGAAAGAGGTTGTGGTGAACATCGGCTACAAGAGCGATGGTATCATCCCTGCTTCGGAATTCCGTTACAACCCTGAGCTCAAGGTTGGCGACAAGGTTGAAGTCTATGTAGAAAACCAGGAAGACAAAAAAGGTCAGCTGGTACTCTCTCACAAGAAGGCTCGTCTCAGCAAGAGCTGGGAACGTGTCAATGCCGCTCTTGAGAACGAAGAAGTTATTCAGGGCTACATCAAGTGCCGTACCAAAGGTGGTATGATTGTTGATGTGTTCGGTATTGAGGCTTTCCTCCCCGGAAGTCAAATCGACGTTCACCCCATACGTGACTACGATGTATTCGTAGGCAAAACAATGGAGTTCAAGGTTGTTAAGATCAATCAGGAATTCCGCAATGTCGTTGTTTCCCACAAGGCCCTTATCGAAGCTGAGCTGGAAGCACAGCGCAAGGAAATTATCTCTAAACTTGAGAAGGGCCAGATTTTGGAAGGTACGGTAAAGAACATCACTTCCTATGGTGTATTCGTTGACCTGGGTGGTGTTGACGGCCTGATTCATATCACCGACCTTTCTTGGGGTCGTGTGAGCGATCCTCACGAGGTTGTTGCCCTTGACCAGAAAATCAATGTTGTTATTCTTGACTTCGATGAAGAGAAGAAGCGCATTGCCCTCGGTCTGAAGCAGCTCACTCCGCATCCTTGGGATGCACTCAGTGCAGATCTCAAGGTGGGCGACCACGTAAAGGGTAAGGTTGTTGTGATGGCCGACTATGGTGCATTCGTAGAAATAGCTCCCGGTGTGGAGGGTCTTATCCACGTTTCTGAAATGTCTTGGAGTCAGCACCTTCGTTCTGCTCAAGAGTTCATGAAAGTAGGCGACGAGGTGGAAGCTGTTATTCTCACACTCGACCGCGATGAACGCAAGATGAGCCTTGGTATCAAGCAGCTGAAAGAAGATCCTTGGGAGACCATTGAAGTGAAGTATCCTATTGGCAGTAAGCACACCGCCAAGGTTCGCAACTTCACCAACTTTGGCATCTTCGTAGAATTAGAAGAAGGCGTTGACGGTTTGATTCACATCTCAGATCTGTCTTGGACCAAGAAAGTCAAGCATCCTTCCGAGTTTACCACCCAAGGTGCCGACATCGATGTTGTTGTTCTCGAAATCGACAAGGAAAACCGCCGTTTGAGTCTCGGTCACAAGCAACTCGAGGACAATCCTTGGGATACTTACGAGACGATATATACTCCCGGTTCCGTTCATCAGGGTACAATCACCGAACTTATGGACAAGGGTGCCGTTATCACTTTGGCTGAAGGTGGAGAAGGTTTTGCCACTCCCAAACATCTTGTCAAGGAAGATGGTACTCAGGCACAACAGGGTGAAACTCTCGATTTCAAAGTTATTGAATTTGTAAAGGAGACTAAGCGCATCATTCTTTCGCACTCTCGTACATTTGAGGAGGGTAAGGATGATATCAAGCCTGCAAGAAAGCAGCACAGCAACAAAAAGAGCTCCAATGAGACACCGACTATCAACAATGTTGCAGCCGGCACTACTCTTGGCGATCTTGATGCACTTGCCAAACTGAAAGCAGAGTTGGAAAAAGGTGAGTAATCACCAAATCTTGTATATTAAATCAGGTAGGAGGTAAACACTAATTATAGGTGTTTATCTCCTACTTTCTTTCATGTCTGTCGACATCCTGCGTCGCTATACAGGCAATGCCCCATCATTGTCATGTATTCGTGGCCCCCTCCCGATATAATGGCTTTGTCTTTATTCTTATCCCGACTTCATTTACACTAATTGTTCTGAAAGACACCAAACTTTCACTTGTATGGTCAAAAGCTTCAAACTAAACGACATCGCAACGGTACGCTATTCAGTGCGGGACTCTGAATAAATACCGCTAAGCAAACTCGTATAATCAACGAAACGGTCAGAAAGGATCCGATCTAGCCCACGGCAAGGTGTATGCTTTGAGCATCGTGGAAGTTTTTGACATTATAAAAACCGCTTCGTCCGGTTTCGTAGGGCACATGCAGGCCTACCCCCCAATCAAGACGGATGACGAACATCCCCATGTCGTAGCGGATGCCGACACCTGTACCGACGGCCATCTGGCGAAAGAAATTCTTGAATTCAAACTGTCCGCCCTGACGGTTGTCATCTTGGTGGAGCGTCCATACATTGCCGGCATCAAGAAAAAGAGCACCATAGAGGTCGCCAAACAGTCGGGGACGATATTCTAGATTAGTCAACACTTTCACATCGCCGGTTTGGTCAATATAGGAGAATCGGCCTTCGGAAGGCACATACTTGCCGGGACCGATACTCCGCACATTGAAGGCACGCACACTGTTGGCTCCACCCACATAAAATTGCTCGTAGTAAGGGGCCTGAGAGGCATTGCCATAGCTCCACACCACGCCCACATTGGCATGGGCGAGGAACGAGGAGTGCTCGGAGAGCCGCCACCGCTTGACGAAATCAGTTTCCACCTTAAAGAACTGTGCGAACGGATTTTTAAACATAGTTTTGTTTTTCCGACTCCATTTTTCTCCAAATGCGGCATAGATTCCGCTGACAGCATTGCCCGCTTCGCTCACGCTGATTTCCCATGTGACGGGGTTGCGCAATTCGGATGGGCTGATGTGACGATAGGTGTAGCTCATCTTGGGAATAAACTGGTCGCGCATGGAAATTTGCAAATAGGGATTGGCCAACAACAAACTGTCGAAAGCGGCGGTCTTGCTCTGCATGTATTCGTAGGAGAGGGTGAGTGGACTGAATGTATGATGAGAACTGGCCGTAGTCCACCAGTCGTAAGTCAGTTCGCCTGACACCACATGACGCTTGAAATAGTCTGCCCGATTAAGCACATTGGTTGACGCCTTGAGTGTGGTGGTGGGCGTACTATAATATTGTCGGGGACGGCGACGAGGACGAGCCTCACGACCAACTATGGTGTAAAAAAGACTACGCGGGGTGAGCAAGCGGGGCATGACAACAGAAGCGTCAGCGCCATACTCATAAGAATTGAAGCCACTGGATGAGCCTTCACTTTTATGTCCGGTTTGCCATTCATACTGTCCATGCACATTGACATCCAACTTTTCACCTCCATGGAAGGCATTACGCTTGGTGAGACCCAACACCATTTCAGGTCCCATGCGACCGGAAGTCTTGCCTTTGGCGTTGGCTTCGACATAAAAGTCATAGGGACGATCGAAAACCAAGTCGAGGGTGAGATCGAGACTGTCACACGTGGCTGATGTGTCGCGTGGTGTGAACGTGAGAGTATTGTAGCTGAAAAGGCCCATAGACTGAATACTCCGACGACTCTGCTCCTCTTTGTCGCTACTGTAGGGCATTCCGTGATGCAACTTCACATCGCGCAAGATGGCTCCCAGACGGATGGGAGGACGGCGCCCGTTGTAGCGGACTGTAAGAAAATGCCAACGGGTGGAATCGCCCAACTCTTCCATTATTTGTTTGCGGAAATTGATGTTGATATTACCAATATACCACTTATGGGTGGCACGCGGACTGAGGCTGTCGGCCATAACGAGACGCAGGGCTACCTTACCCGGCACATTGACAGTGTCGGCCAGATAGGAGGCGTAAGAATTGTTGTAGTAGTAATAGCCGTCACCACGAAAAAGTTTGGTGATGCGCCGGCGTTCCGACTCAAGTGTCGAGACACTGAAAGGATCACCCTTGTGCAACAAGGCATTGGCATGTGTATGGGTCATCAAGCTGTCGGTGGCCGAAGGAAAGTTCTCATACACCACCGTATCAAGTGTCCATAGGTGGCCCATGTCTACTGTATAGGCTATTTTTGCTTTCTTTGGATTATGTCCCGTAAGGATTTCGTAATTTACCTTGCCATTGAAATAACCAGACTTTTTCAGTTGTGATTCGGCAATGGAAGTGCGGAGCTCGGGCCTCACTTCTCCCACCAGCTTGGGACGGGAGCCGAAAGTCTTGGCTATCCATTTGCCCATACCATTGTCAGATTGTGAAAAGGCATTCCACACCCAAAGGCGGACGGGAAATGGAGTGCGGTAATAACTGCTCCCAAACAAAGCTCCGTTGGGAGCTGAAGCAAGCACATATTCCATTTCTTCTTGTGTGGAAGTTGCATGGTTGTTGGTCTCGTAGTTGACGTATGTTATCTTTTTTAATCCTGTGAACAACTGTTCGCCTTCAGGAATGGCACTGGTGGTGGAACACGACGCCATCAGGGCTTCCCCCAACACCATCGCCATAAACACATAAATATAATGTCTGAATTTCATTTACTCGTCATCTGGTTATCTGTTCTTTTGCTTTTCCGGAACGGTCATCGCTCCACTTTTTACAGTATCTTTGGAGACTTGTATGGGGGGCAGTTGTGACTTCTCTTTTCTAAATCGGAAAATATCTCTGAAATGTAAAAGCTTACGACGCCACATAAAGCCGATGCCATACTCTCCAATCCTACCTTCAAGCCAATCATAAGTGCTGTTATCGTAGAAAGCACGCAAATATTTGCTTGAGTTCTGGTCAAGACGATATTCCAATTCCACATTATCGAAAAATGAATTGTTATGGTTATTTTGGTCAAGTTCTGCACCGGTGGACACCTGTCCGCCAACTATTACACTCAGTCGGTTGTTCCACAAACGCTTGGCAAATTTGAAATTATAGTCGGTGTGCAGGCCGCCGGCAGCGTTAGTGGAATTGTCGACGGTCATACCCAGATCAAAGCCCATAGAGCGTATGGCCGACCCGGCAATATTGTTGATTTCGGAATTGAGGAAACTACTGAGGGCACTGTTCATCGAGAACGAACTTGTGTTGCCGTCAACAAGATACATGCCTGAAGCCAACATTGTGATGGCCACTTTTCCACGCTCCTCCACCGACATGGTATTGAGTTCGTCTTGAATGGACATATCATTAGGTGCTGAGATGATAAACTGAATGCCGGGATGGGTGAGGGTCTTTGAGAGTTTAACACCACACTCGAAATCGACAGACCGCCCAGAGCCGGTTCCACTATTGACAGAAGCCTTGACTTCTTCCGTGGCTGTGATGTTCAGTTGCGGGTCGTAAGGATCACCGGTAAACTCAATGCGACTGCCGTCCTGAATACTGAAAGTCTTGAGTGGAATTACAGGCAACGAATATTTCATCTTGCCATTGTTGAGCGTATAGCGGCCGGTGAGCTGCAGATTGTCGGAAGGATTGTACGACATTCTAAGTTCTCCACCTCCCATCAGATCGATATAATTGGAGTGGTCGGCATTGAGTGCACAAAGGATATGGGCCGACTCATCGATACCCACACTCATCGCCATGTCAAGGCCTTGGGGCTTAGGCCGGGATATGGGCTGAATCTTCTTATCTTTGAAATTAATGAACTTCACCAGTTCGTCAAGTTGATTGTCGGTGGTGAGTTCCGACTCCCGAAGTACGTAGGTCATGTCCGTAGTTCCCAACACATCAAGTCGTCCGCGCATCTGCAAGTTGTCCAATGGACCGCGCATCATGCCGAAAAAGTTCACAAAAGCCTTGCCGTATGCTTCTGAGCGGTAGTTCTCTTTGGCGGCTATGAGCTGGAAGTTTTCGGCCCTCATCCGCACATCAAGCACCATGCGATCAAGATTGGAAAAGTCGAAATCGCCTGCGATGTTGAGCGGGCTGGAGTTATTAGCAAACATCTCGAAGTTTTCGAAGAGCAGATGGCTGCCCACAATGCGTACAGGGTCGTTGGCAAAGCGCATCTCTACGCCATAGGGAATACTGAAGAGGTGGGCGGAATCAAGGTAGACTTCACCGTTTACTTGTGGTTGCTTCAAAGAGCCTTTCACATCAAGTTCGCCTTCTCCATATCCTCGCAGACCCATCAACTGGTTGGGAATGAAGCCGTTGACAAAATGCAGTGGCAAGCGTTCGAGTCCAATCTTGGCGTCAAGATAGCCGTCGCCGTCAGAGCGATAGGTTCCTTGAAGGGTGCCCACCTCCTCGTCTTCATACAGCAGCCGCCCGTCTACATAGTGACTGCCGTCAGCCTTTGGCATATACACAAATTCGGAACTGACATTCCCCACCGGAGAATGTTCGTAAACAAGATTGTTTATTGAAATATTGGAAGAAACTGAAAGCTCTTTTGCCGTTTGAATGGCATGGAAGTCACCATCCATAATGCCCGAAACATCCGGAGTGTAAGGAATCACAGACAGAATTTTATCCAAATTGAATCGGTGAAGACTAAGCGTCACGTCTTGTAAGGCATCGGTATTGTCATCATTGGTGAACACATCCACGCCGGCTCCGTCGGAGGCCTGCAACTGCAATTTGGCTGAAACCCGACGGTTGTCAGCCAGGAAGAAGTAGTTGTCACTATTAGCCTCAAATCGTTTGTATCCTAAAATCGGACTGGTATCGGTGAGGGAGAGACGCACCCCGTCGGCCTCCATCGTGGCAGCCATCCCCACATCGAGCCCCAGCCTATTATTGATGTCGAATATACGAGTGCGCAGGTCGGAACCTGAACGTCCCAAAGTGCCTGAGACGATGGCTTTAAAGGTATATTGGGGATTGTTCTTGTTGTTGATTACTTGCAGATTATAATTGAGCACACTGTCATTGGAGGAGAAGAGGGCCCTGACGGTATCCAACTGCACACCGGAATAGACCAAAGAGTCGGCAGACAAATAACCGTCAAGTCCTTTCTGCGGCGAGGAAGTCAAATCGGCTCTGACTGACTTGTAGAAACAGCCATAACGCTCAAGTATATGGCAAATGAAATTGTCTCGCCCCGTATCAAGATAGATGCGCACAAGTGGAAAACGATGACGCAAGGCTATCTGGTCTATATGGCGGGCCTTTAGTTGAATTTGGAAGTCGTTTGACAACCGGGTAAGTTGGGATTGCAGGTGGCGATAGCCGCCACGGGCATCCATATTGAGGTGGAAGTCACCACAATCGACAACGGCATGGGTGGTGTCGCGACGGGTAAGCACATCCATGACCACGTCTTCCGGTCGGTAGGCCATGCTATCAGTCCACACGGTGATATCGCTCACAAGCCCCCGCACCAGATAATAGTCCTTCATGTCGCTGCCCACATCAATGTGTCCACACAACGAAGCTACGATGGGCGTGTCGCTGATGCGGAGATGAAAGAGGTCTATTTTGTCGAGATCGGCCGACACCGTTGCTTGCAAGTGCTTTACATGGGTGAGTGCCTGCACACTGAGCCGCCCCTTGAGTAGGGCGTTACGACTGTCTATGAGAGCGTTGATGCGTCCACGCGCCACGCGGGCTGTGGCATCGATATGGTCTAAATTGTATCCTCCAAAGTTGAATTGTTCGATTTTTGCATGGGCTGTGAGGCGTGTCTTGGGGGAGAATAAATCGGTTCCCACGCCCTCTGCTTCCACATAGCCGGTAAAGGGATGGAGTCCTTGCCGAGGCAAGAAGTGTTGTAAGGGTAGAGCGTGGACTTGGAGCTTGGCTTGATAGGCCATGCGCGGGACATCCATCCGGGCCGATCCGGCTACTTGTCCGCCACCTTCACGAGCGATGAAACGAGCAGCATAGCATTGCCCGTCGACGCTAAAACTTCCCTCAGCTCCAATACCTCGCGGAATGTTGATTTGCTTCATCAATGCCGGATCGAGCAGAGATGTAAGGAATGCCAAATCAAATGTTTTGGCGTCAAACTTCACCTTAGCTCGCATCTTATCCACCGAAGTGAGATTCCCCGCCCATCCATCGGCTTTGAAACGGAATGCTGTCGGAAGACTCACTTGCAGCCCTGCAAATGACAAATGGCGCAGATTGCCTTTCATGGAACCGTCTATGCGGAGCGGATAATTAGGCCAACGCCGACGGAAATCCGTTGGCATGTCACCGAGAAAACGCATGAGGTCTTGTTTACCGATAGAGCCGTGCAGAATGGCACGGAGACGGCCGGGAACTGTATCGGCGAAAGTGTTCAATTCCATATCCACATCGGCCTTCACAACAGACTCGGTGGTTTGTACTTGCAGGTCGGGTAGTCGTAGGCGGATGCTGTCAAGCAACAGTGTACCTGTGAGCGTTTTCACCTTAATGCCGCTCTTTTCACAAAAGTGGCCTTTATGGATGCGGATAGCCAAGCGCGAATCGCAATAGCTGAACGAGTCGGCCTGCAAATCCAAACTGTCGAGCAATAAATGATTGAAGTCGAGCCCTTTGGTCGCTGTGGCAAAGTTATTGTCGTAAGCCGCATGTCCCCCAAGCCAATCGACTTGCCCCACCTGATAGAGTCCTTTATGCAAATCAAGGAACACACGTCGGGCATCGGCCTCTGTGAAGAGCGTATTCACTTTGAGGGTGTCGCCGGGCAAATGGAGGGTGAAATCTGTGTTGCGGAGTTTAAGATGAGCAATGTCGATTTTCCAGAAGTTGGTACTCGGAGTCGTATCTTGCTTTACGGTGTCGCTCAACTCCACAGACAACCATCCGTTGGCCACTAAAGCGTCATCTACCCGCACTTTCTCCTTCCCCCAATCTATACCATGGGCTTTTAGTGAAAGACGGGAAAGCTCACCCTTAATACGCGCTTCATGGATGAAATTGGTGGTGTTGACCTTCATCTTTCTGAAGTCCAACTCATCCACCATGACCTGTTTGCTGAATAACGGCAACACCTGCACATCGACAACGAGCTTGGCTATATCGGCCACCGTATCTTTTATCTGCGGAATGGAGTCATTGCAACGGACAACTTTGATGCCTTCCACGCCCAAATCAAGAGGAAATTCAAGATTCACATGAGACACAGAGACCTCCATTCCCATTTTCTCAGAGGCGTATGAGGCAACCCGCTTTACCGCCCAATTCTGCACAGGAGGGAGATAAACCAGTATTGCAAGAAACAGAAAAAAAAACATAGGGGCCAAAATGGCGCCCCCAATCCATTTCAAGGTTTTCGTCATAAGCCACACAGGAGGTAATCCGCTAAATGGGGATAGATGTTATAATACTTGCAAAGTAAATAAAATTTGCGGATATGAGAAAATAATAATGCAAGTTTTTTATATGAAGAACACTATTCCGGAGAGAACGCCTTCCATAAAGCATCGGCAGGAAGCGGACTGACGGCGGATATTGTTTCTTTCGAAACCGGATGCACAAACTCTACCCGTCGTGAAAGCAGGGAGATGCCTCCATCGGGATTGCTGCGGGGAAAACCGTATTTCAGATCACCCTTGATGGGGCAACCGATATGTGCCAACTGGCAACGTATCTGATGATGGCGTCCCGTTAGGAGATTTACTTCCAACAGACAATAATGCTCGGAACGACTGATGACATGATATTTCAGAACCGCTTTCTTGGAATTAGGCACCTCATGGTCGTAAGCATAACTTTTATTCTGTTGCTCGTTGCGCACAATCCAGTTTTCAAGCGTCCCTTCTTCATGCATTGGAGCATCTTTCACGATGGCCCAATAGGTCTTGTGTACATCACCGTTGCGAAACATCATGTTGAGCCGGGAAAGGGCTTTTGAGGTCTTGGCAAAGACAACCAGCCCGGACACGGGGCGATCAAGACGATGCACCACGCCGATAAACACATTACCCGGCTTCTGATACTTTTCTTTGATATATCGTTTCACGGCCTCGGACAAAGGCTCGTCACCCGTCTTGTCACCTTGGACAATCTCACCGCTTTCTTTGAAAACGATGATCAAATGATTATCTTCGTAAACTAGTTTCAAATCTCAATGGAATGATTAAAAGAGATTTCCCCTCTTCGCAATCAAAGAGAGGAAATCCCTATTATTTGGAAATAATGTATTGGCAAATTACATATTCATGCCGCCGTCTACCTGAATCACCTGACCGCTTACATAGCTCGACATGTCAGAGGCCAGATAAACAGCCGTGTTGGCGATATCTTCCACATTGCCGCCACGACGGAGTGGAATCTTGCCAATCCATTCCTTGCGGATGTCTTCAGGCAATGCCTGGGTCATGGCTGTATCAATGAAACCGGGAGCGATTGCATTGGCGCGGATGCCCTTGGGGCCCATTTCCTGGCCGACACTCTTGGCCAAAGCTATCATACCGGCTTTGGAGGCGGCATAATTGGCTTGTCCGGCATTGCCATGGACACCTACCACGGAGGCCATATTGATGATGGAACCGCCACGCTGACGCATCATCAAAGGCACACAGGCATGGATGAAATTGAAGGCACTCTTCAAATTCACAGCTATCACTGCATCCCACTGCTGTTCTGTCATACGAAGCATGAGGCCATCCTTAGTGATACCTGCATTATTGACGAGGATATCTATCGATCCAAATTCTTCCTTCACCTGTTTCACCACTTCTTCGGTTTGGGCAAAGTCGGCAGCATTGCTCGCAAATCCCTTGGCTTTCACACCTTTGGCAGCAATCTCTGCCTCAGTAGCTTTCCCGTTCTCATCAATCACGAGATCGGTAAAAGCAACATTTGCCCCTTCTTCGGCAAACTTCAATGCGATGGCCTTTCCTATGCCACGTGCGGCACCTGTAATCAAGGCCGTCTTACCTGTCAGTAATCCTTTTGAGTTCATAAATCGTTTATTTTCAATTATTTACATATATTACAATTTGATTTGCTGAAAAATTGCACCAACGTACCACCTTTCGTTTGTACTAAATATAAGCAAAATATCGGTTGCTACATTTTTCATATCTCTATACCCTGAGAAGTCCGACTACCTTGTAAACCCCAAAAACATCACCTTTGTTTACTTCAAAGTCCGGATATTCAGGGTTAAAAGAAACACATTTAAAAGTATCGCCATTATCGTATAGGCGTTTTAGCACGGCACCGTCTCGGGTATTAAGCACATAGGTTTTACCCCATTCGATAGTGTCATATACTTTTTTGATAGCAATTTCGTCGCCGCCCTCAAACTTTGGCTCCATCGAATGTCCCTTGACAATTATCGTACAGTCATAAGGCGGGAATGCCCTAATAATAGGTCTTTGTTCACAATCGCTTGATTTAATGCTATCAGAGAACCCCGCGAGAACCCCGGCAGCAGCCGCCATCGGAATACGCGGACGTGTTTCGTCGTTTGCGTTTGGCTCAAAGTCAGTAACCTTGCTACTTGGCGCATGAACATCACCCACACCATCCATAAGCCATTTAAGGCTTAAACCGTAGGCATTGGCAATCTTTTTAAGGGTACCAACCGTTATCGTCTGTTGCCCTTTGAGCATCTTGCCAAAGCCCGACGGATCAATGTCAGCCCCTTTCGCAAAAGTTGCGGGTTTGGTAAGTGCATCGTATTCGATGTATTCACTTAGCCGTTTAATAATGTCTTTTTGTTCCATAGGGTGTAAAATTCTATAAATTTCCGTTAAATACCGCTAATTAAATATGGAAATTATTGGTAATACTTGGAAATTCCAACAACTCCCATTACCTTTGCGCAGGATATAAGTAAGTAACCAATCGCGGACATAAAAAGACTGTCGGACTCTAAGTCCAACTATCGAATAATGACCTATTGCAAATATACGGCAGTTTTTCTTTTCCGCCAAAGGTATAAGTAAGTAAATAAGTAATTTTAACTATGACCTTCTAAAATTGCGAATAATGAAAACAGAAAAAGTAACACGCGAAGATTTGCGCAACATGCAAATGGGCGAAACGAAAGTGTTTGACTTGCCTAACGCCCAAGCTTGCGACAACGGTAAATCCGTTGCCTATCAGATGCAGAATTTGTTAGGGTGTAAGTTCAGTATATCCACTGACTACACAAGCAACAGACTAACCATCACCAAGAGTGCCGTATGATTATCGATAAGCCCGAAGTAACCATCACCGGATTGTATAATCAAAGGCAAGCCGCCGAAGCCTTACATATCAACAGACACACTTTAGCCCGATACGAAGCAGACGGTTGTATTAAGTTCCGTGTCCGCAAAGCTGGAAAAAGCAAGGTAACGACCGGCGCGGAAATCATTAAGTGCTGGCAAGGCATGTACGTAATCAAGTAAGCGCTATGAGAGAATTATTAGAAGTCTTTGAAAAGGACATTGCGCAGGAAAATTTCACACACCGCGAAATCGTGATTTACGGTATTATAGCACCGTTAGTCCTAATCCTGATTTGCGGTTTAGCCGAATATATCAAATAACTTTTAAGCATTATCGAATATGAAAACAATTTTAGTAGCTTACACAAACGAAAAATTGACTATTGAACAAATCAATAGCCGTAAAATGCAAAAGTATTGCTTTCGCACAAAAGGCGAAATAAATATTGGCGACGTGTTAAAATCTAACAATTATGAAAAGACTATGATTGTTACCGATGTAATAGACACCGACAAAAGATTCTACAACACACAAACGGGTGATTTGACTAACGAAATTACATCTACCAAATGCTATCCCATCAAGGAATTAGTAATACGTGAAAATGCGGAAAACGTAATATACGCAAGCAAGATTAGAAACAACTAAATAGACATTATGAATATGAAAACAGATTTTAGCGTTAGCGTGCAAATCAATATCGGAATAACGCCTGAAGTTGTACAACTTGTTACGGCCATCTTGACAAACAGACAAACAGCGATAGTGGCAATGCCAACTCCGCCAAGTAAGCAACCCGCAGACAAAGTACCCGCCCCGAAAACGAAGCGAGGCACATTTACTATCAAGTCAGTGGAAACTACCGCCGAGAAAGAACCGGAAGCCGAAACAAAGACGCAGGCCGAAGAAGCGCCGGCAGCGAATAAGCAACCGAAGCTTACTCCCGAATCGGCAGAGCCTGAAGAACTGACCGAGCAGGACATTAGGGAAGCGATGCACCGTACCCGCCAACGTATCGAGGGCGAGGACTACAAGAACAACACCGACAGCGACGGTTATAAGAAGTATCATAAGCAACTAACGGCGCAGTTCAAGAACATTGCCGCCCTATTGGGTAGCGACAAACCAAGCACTTTGCCCGCCGACAAACGCGAATCGTTCATTAAGCAATGTGACGAATTGGTAGTAGAGAACGGCGAAGTAACAACCATTTGCCCCTATTGATTATGCCCGGACTACACGCAGTATTAAGCCCCAGCGCGGCCCATAGGTGGATGAATTGCACCGCCGCCCCGCGCCTTGAAGAAAAAGTAGAGGATAAGGGGAGCGCATACGCAGAAGAAGGCACTTTGGCACACGCTTTTTGCGCCAAGCACCTTAAAGAGTTTTTGGGCGTACCGACCAAAGACGAAGAAGCGGAAATAGCGCAGTTATTCGACAAGTACCACACCGGCGAAATGGACGAATACACGGAAACATATAAAGTAATCGTGTTGGAGAAGTTCAACGCCGCCCGCTCAAAGACCCCCGACGCTCAATTATTGGTAGAAGTTCGTTTGGACTTTACTAAATATATCCCAGACGGTTTCGGCACAGCCGACGCGGTGATTATTGCCGATGGGTGTTTAGAGATTATAGATTTTAAGTACGGAAAAGGCGTTAAGGTATCAGCCTACGAAAATCCGCAAATGAAAATCTACGCTTTAGGTGCTTACGAGGCTTTCAGTTTTGAATATAACATTAACCGTGTGCGTATGACTATCGTACAGCCACGAATCGACAACCTTTCAGAGTTTGAGATTACAGCCGAGGATTTACAGGCGTGGGCGGTTAAAGATTTGCAGCCGAAAGCCAACGAAGCGTATAGCGGCAAAGGTAAGCAGTTACCCGGTGAGTGGTGCCAGTTCTGTAAGGTAAAGTGCAGTTGTAAGGCTTTGGCGGCAATGTGCATAAAGACGGCGACCGAACACGCCAACCCGCTATTAGTGAGCAAAGAGGATATGGAAAGTATCGTTTTGCCCCAAATCGCCACTATCAAAACGTGGTTAGCCGGTATCGAAGAATATGCGTTGCAACAGGCTTTAAGCGGCGTTCAGTATGCCAGTTATAAGATTGTGGTAGGGCGTAGCGTAAGAAAGATTACCGACCCCGAAGCCGTGATGCAGCTTTTGGCAGATAATGGCTTTGCCGCTGAATCATACACCAAGCCGACCGAATTAAGGACTATTACAGACCTTGAAAAGTTGATTGGAAAGAAACGGTTTGCCGAGTTGTGCAAAGACTACATAGACAAACCACAGGGCAAGCCAACGTTAGCACCTGACAGCGACAAACGCCCGGCTTTCAATGCAGCCGCCGACGATTTTAAGGAAATCAATTTATAGTTATTCACAATTTTAATTCATTTCAATTATGATTAAACCGATTGTAAAAGATGGTAAGGTAGTGTTTGGGCCGTGCCGCCTATCCTACACCCACGTTTTCGCAAAGTACAACCCGGACGGAAACGCAGAAGATGGTAAGTATATGACAAATGTACTTATCCCAAAGAGTGAGAAAGAAACTATTAAGGCTTTGCAGGAGGCTATCGAAGCCGCCAAGAAAGCCGCGATAGTAGCCAAGTGGGGCGGCAAAGAGCCTAAAAAACTTGATATGCCGTTACGCGATGGCGACGAGAAAGAGGACGATATTTACCAAGACCACTTTTTCGTTAATGCCAAGAGCAACACACGCCCCGGCATCGTGGACAAAAACAAAGTGCCTATCGTGGACGAAGAAGAAGTATATAGCGGTGTTTGGGCCGTTGTATCTGTCACGTTCTACGGCTACGATGTTAGCGGCAACCGTGGCGTAGCGTGTGGACTTAACAACATTATGAAGTTTAAAGACGACGACCGACTGGGCGGCAGAGTATCAGCCGAAACCGACTTTGGCAATGTTGAGTTTGACGGCGAAGATGACGAAGATTTGTAAACTTAATCTTTTCTGTTCATACGATTAAAGTTAATTAGGACGCGCACCCGCCGCCGATGGTGAAGATGTGGCGGCGGGTGCAGAGAAAAGAGAAATGACAAAGACAATGAGCATTATAATAACTATCGCTATCCCGTTAATCGTGGCCGTAATCGTTACGGCCCTGATTATGGCGTGTCGCAGTCGCAGACGCGAAAGAAGTATTAGCCAGTTTAACCGCCAACACACAAGCCGATATATCCTTAACCGACTAAATCATCAAACCTTCACGAAAGCGGTAAATATCGTTATGGATTTAGTAAATAGCGACGGTACAGACATTGAAGTTATCTACAAAGACGAAGTAATTTTTAACGGCTACATAGACCGAGACGATTACGGTAACGACACACCACATTTTTGGTATAACAAGCGAGTTTTAGACGCTAACGGTATCAAGTATTAAACAACAAGAAAAATGCGAGAAATAGGCATAGACATAGAAACTTATAGCAGTAACGACCTTGTGAATTGTGGCGTTTACAAGTACGTTGAGGCACCAGACTTTACTATATTGCTTTTCGCATATAGTGTAGATGGCGGCGATGTGCAATGTGTAGATATGGCGCATGGCGAAACTTTGCCCGATGAAATCTTTGCAGCCCTCACAGACCCAACAATTACAAAAACGGCATTTAACGCCGCTTTTGAAAGAATCTGCATAAGTAAGTATTATGGTTTTGCCGAGCCGTTAGACCCCGCCCAATGGCATTGCACAATGGTACGAGCCGCCCGAATGGGTTTACCGCTTTCGTTGGGGCAATGTGGCGAGGTGTTGAAGTTTGAAGCCGGAAAGATGCAAGAGGGCAAGACCTTAATACGCTATTTTAGCATACCAGGCAAGAACGGCAGACACCTACCAAGCGACGCGCCCGACCGTTGGGAAACTTTCAAGAAGTACAATATACGCGATGTTGAGGTAGAGCAGCAGATATTAGCCAAAGTTCGCCGCCTGACCGCACCGACATTCGACGAAGAACTATATACGGCCGACCAAGAAATTAACGACCGGGGCGTTATGATAGACCGTGTTTTGGTAGATGCCGCCGCACGTTTCGACGATGAATATAAGGCGAAATTATTAGCCGAGGCGCAGCAGCTTACAGGGATGGAAAACCCCAACAGCCCCGCACAGATAAAAGAGTATTTGAGCCGTACAACAGGTTTCACTATCCAAAGCCTGAATAAGAAGAATTTAGACGATTTGGAAAGCCAACTTAAATACTGGCCAAAAGCACAGAAAGTTTTAGCCATTCGCCGCGAAATGGGTAAGACCTCAAATAAGAAGTATAACGCTATGCAAAATTGCGTTTGTGCCGATGGGCGCATACACGGACTTTTGCAGTTTTGCGGCGCGGCGCGTACCGGGCGTTGGGCGGGCAGATTGGTACAAGTTCAGAATTTGCCCCAAAACCATTTAGATAGTTTGGACTACGCCCGCGAGTTGGTGAAACAGGGCGATTTAGAAGAATTTGAACTAAACTACGCCAATGTTACCCAAGTTTTAAGCGAGTTAATACGCACGGCGTTTATTGCTGCACCGGGCAAGACATTCCACGTTTGCGACTTTTCGGCTATCGAGGCCCGCGTTATTGCGTGGTTAGCCGGTGAAGATTGGGTGTTGGAAGTATTTAGAAGTGGACGCGATATTTATTGCGAAACAGCATCCCGAATGTTCAAAGTGCCGGTAGAGAAGCACGGACAAAACGCAGAACTACGACAAAAAGGCAAAATCGCTACTTTGGCGTTAGGTTATGGCGGCGGTGTATCAGCGTTAGAAGCAATGGGCGGTAGCCGGTTAGGATTGACCGAGAAAGAAGAAAAGGAAATCGTAAATCTTTGGCGCGATAGTAACCCGCGAATCGTTAAGATGTGGGCTATAATCGAAAAAGCCGCTATGACAGCGTTAAAGACCGGCGAGAGCGTAACCGTACATCGTGGCATCGTAGTTAGTAAGCGTTGGGGTATGTTACTGATTACCCTACCATCAGGGCGCACTATCTGTTACCCACGCGCCGAGGTTGGCGCAGAGTATAACGACGGTTGGAGAGGCGACCACGAAATAATAGAGTACGAGGGTTTGAACCAGACTACCAAGAAATGGGGAAAGGTAAGAACTTACGGCGGTAAACTAACCGAGAATATAGTACAAGCCGTTGCCCGCGATATATTAGGCATCGTGATATTACGCGCCAAGAAAGCCGGTTTAGATATAGTTTTTCATATTCACGATGAAATAGTAGTAGAAGCAACCCCCGACCAATCTTTGGCAGATGTTGAGGCTTTATTTAGCAAACCGATTGAATGGTGTAGAGATTTGCCCCTGAAAGGTGCAGGATATACGACACCATACTATTTGAAAGATTAGCATATAATTTCACGAAGAAAACAAATGAAAAAGAAGCAATGACAAACAAAAACAACAAAAAAGAGCAGCCCCAAGCAAGGCGAGGGGCTGCCGTGTGCAGAAAGAGGTTTGAGATTATTTTTCCTGAAGATAATCCAAAGAGCTGAAGAACGTGATATGTTTACAACGGTTACACGAGGCGTGTATTAGTTTTAAATAATCAACAACTCCGTGTTGTGCAATTCTAACCCCTTTGTCATCTTCGTCATAAGATATTGCTTGGATAAGCAATGGGGAAAGTTCCATAACATTTCCACACATAGGGCATTTGAGACCGTTGGTGTTTTCTTCAATCTTTGTTTTAAGATAAGAAAAATCTTCTTTAGAAAGTTCCATAATAATTAAATTTTAAAAATTAGACGCTGCAAATATAGCAAATAATTCACGGCGGCGCACCACTTCATACGGTAATTTTAAGAATTAGACACTTTTAGTTTTACCGGTGCGCCGCCAATTTTACCAAAACCATAACGACGATATAACATGAAAGATTTAGAAAAACAAATCGAGAAATTCGAGAAAGAGACAGGCGTTAAGCTTGAAATAAATGACGGTAAGCCGTATTATG
>ERZ791611.922-NODE-922-length-23211-cov-14.253023_pt1 | contig 23211 bp, 19 predicted proteins | sample MGYA00510275_ERZ791611 | MGnify/ENA primary metagenome ERZ791611 (study PRJEB30046, sample SAMN00791912) | human gut metagenome | study: EMG produced TPA metagenomics assembly of the A metagenome-wide association study of gut microbiota in type 2...
CGCCTTTATTGTTAAGCAAGTAACCGCCTTCACCACGTACGGCTTCAGACATCAAGATACCGGTTTTACCAAGGCCAGTCGGATGGAACTGAACCATTTCCGGGTCTTTCAATGCGCAACCTGCACGGAAGCAAGCAGCCATGCCGTCACCAGTGGAAAGGTACGGGTTGGAAGTACGAGTCCAGAACATACGACCAGCACCACCAGTTGCAATTACAACTGCAGTTGCAGCGATCTGTTCTACTTTACCTTCCTTCATGTTCCAAGCAACAACACCGCCTACAGAGCCGTCGTCAGCTTTAACGATGTCGAGCAAGTACCAGTCCTGCAAGAAATGAACGTTCTGTTTCAAGCACTGTTCATATAAGGTATGCATAATTACATGACCGGTTTTATCCGCACTGTAGCAAGTACGCGGGTAAGCCTGACCACCGAAGTTACGCTGAGCGATTTTGTTTTCGTTAGTACGAGAGAACGGAACACCGAAGTAATCCAATTCTTTAATACATTCAGGGCAACGGTTGATGAAGAATTCAATAGCGTCCTGGTCACCCAAGTAGTCACTACCTTTTACAGTATCGAAAATGTGATCTTCGATAGTATCTTCTTTTGCCACATTGTTAAGTACACCGTTAATACCGCCCTGAGCCATAGCCGTAGCCGAACGACTCGGGAAAATCTTCGTAATAAGAGCAACACGCAAACCTTCTTGATGGGCTGCTTCCAAAGCTGCACGCTGACCTGCGCCGCCGCTGCCTACTACCAGAACATCAAACTGTTCCATAATTAACCTCCTAAACTTGTACCTACTACCTACAGAGTTCGTTACAACGGATCCGTTTACCGTATCCATCATATCCCATAGCTTGTTTCTTTATTATAGACTTTCATCTTCCTAATGTCCAAAATCAATTATGCATAATTAAAATTAGACGTTTTTGTTGATAATTATTATCACACGCCATTTTCCCTTGTTATTACTAGGTAATTAAGCTCTAAAATTTTCGCAAAACTTGATTCTATCCCTTGTTTTATAAACTTCGATGTATTATTATGTAATTATGCAGTGTAAATATTCGGTATATACGTTAATAGCGTGTTTCATTTTGAAATTAATTCTCATAACATTTTTATCAATTTTGACGTTTCGTCAAATTTTCGTCCAATCTATGCAAAAAAAACACAATTACACAATTTAGTTAATAGAAATTTTATACCGCCTGTCTATTTCTTCATAGACAGTTCATACCCATCCGCTATACTTATTGCATAGTTAAGTAATTCACTATTATAATAATAATTAATATAGCCGAGCTACCTCTATCCGGCGCATAACGCCAACGATACATATATTACTTTCAATGTACTTCGAAGGCCTTTCATTTCAGAGGATAGAGAACGCTCAATAATAAGGGAGAGGAGTTCCGATGTACTATGAAAATTTTGCTTGTTGAAGATGAGGAAATGCTCAATAACATTATTGCGAAGCGCCTCCGCGTGGAAAATATGGTTGTTGACAGCTGCTTTGACGGTGAAGCAGCCCTCGATTATTTGAACACCTCCGGTTACGACATGGTTATCATGGATATTATGATGCCGAAGCTGGACGGTTTGTCTGTGTTGGCGCAAATGCGCAAGGACGGCAATAAGACGCCGGTTCTGTTTTTAACTGCGAAGGACAGCCTACAGGATAAAGTTGCCGGTTTGAACGCCGGTGGCGATGACTATTTGGTTAAGCCTTTCGAATTTGAAGAATTGTTAGCTCGTATTTACGCTTTGACTCGCCGCAGCAACAACCAAGCGCAGAACGACCTTTGCATTGGCCCTGTGACGATTAACAGTCAAAGCCGTACCGTTACCTTAAATGGTAATTCCTTAGTACTTACTGCCAAGGAATTTGACTTACTCTATTATCTGATGAGCAATGCCAACATCGTGTTGTCGCGTCAGCAAATCCTTGACCATGTTTGGGAATACGACTATGAAAGCTATTCAAACCTCATAGATGTATATATTAAAGATTTGCGCAAGAAAATCGACTCCGGTGATGGTCCTAAGTTGATTCATACCGTGAGAGGTGTGGGCTATGTTTTCAAAGTGGACGAATAAGGACTCTGCCGACGAAGGATTTAGCTTTCGAAAATTTTTATCCGAACTATTCTACGAAGATCCTGACAATCCAAAAAGTAAGGGCTTTTTAAAGCGTATCCCCTTGGCGTATAAGCTCACCGGGTGGTACACCATCTTCTTGGTGCTAATGCTCATACTCTTGTCAGTGTTCATCATGCAGTTCACCCGCCTATGGGAAGACTCGGAATTACGCAGCGAACTGCAATCCAGCGTTATTAGTACGGCCGATAATTTGAATCGCTATCGCCCCTACGCTGACGGTGTCTTTACTGTTATATATACAGAGGACGGTGTGGCGGTAAAAGGCGCTGTGCCGGACGGCTTCCCGCCGGAAAGTATGCTGTCGCCCCATCGGATTACTGAAATAACAGTCAAAAACGCCACGTACTATTACTATGATGCGCCCATTGCAGACCAGGCCTTCCATGGCTGGGTTCGCGGGATTTTACCGGTAACTGCCATTAGCCGTAAAACCAACGTTATGATTTTAGCTTGGCTCTTTGGTGGTTTAATCTTCTTAGTAATCGGTACTCTCGGTGGATATTGGCTGGTGAAACGAGGCTTAAAGCCCATACGCAACATTACGGAAACGGCCGCCGAAATCGGTCGCAACCGCGACTTGTCCCGTCGTATTGAAGGGACACCGTCTACGAATGATGAAATCTATGCGTTGTCGCAAACGTTCAACACCATGTTGGACAGCCTAGAGCATTCATCGCAGCGCGAACGGCAATTCAGCTCTGACGTGTCTCACGAGCTGCGTACGCCAATCGCCATTATTCAAGCAGAAAGCGACTACGGTCGTTCCTATATTTCCTCCATTGACGAAGCCAAGGAAAGCTTTGAACACATTTTCAAGCAAAGTCGTTTCATGACCTCCTTGGTAACGCAAATGCTGGAAACGGCTCGTTTAGCGACGACGACCATCGAGTTTTTGCCTTATGATTTGACGAAGCTCTTAGAAGAAACCGGCGAAAGCTACAGTCGTATCAGTCACGATAAGAACATTACCTTATCCTACGACATCGCACCGGATTTAGTCAGTCTTGGCAACACGACGCTCATCAAACGCGCCGTAGGCAACTTGCTGGATAATGCATTAAAATTCACAAACAATGCCATCTCCTTGAAAGCTTTTAAGAAAGCAGACGGGATTCACGTTATCGTTAGTGATAACGGTGATGGCATTGCACCAGAAGAAATTACAAAGATTTGGGATCGCTTATACCAATCGGATACATCGCGTTCTAAGTCCTACTCCGTCGGTTTAGGCTTAGGCCTGTATTTTGTAAATAGTGTTGTAAAATTACACAACGGCACCGCATCGGTAACCAGTGAAGAAGGTAACACCGTATTCACCCTTATTTTACCGTCTGCATAGGCCGTAGCGAGAAAGGAGGTAGCGTGCTAACTTTAAATCGTAAGAAAAAACTGACCATACTAGTAATCTTTTTATTACTGGCTGGCACCGTAAGTGCTTACTACATAAGGGGCTATTACCAAGAAAAAGAACAAGCTACTCTGAATAAAGCACGAACCGATATGATTAAGGCGCAGGCTGCAGCCAATAATATAAAACTACTATCGGACAAAGAGATTAAAGATATTACCGCTGTTAACACCGGCGTTCCGTTAGATCAACTGACCTTTAAGGAAGTGTCTTTAATCACCTTTGACGACTTGCCTCATGAGCCGCCACCGAATGATCGCTATGGCGACACACCGCACAACGATACGTTGCCGAAAAATTTGCGTGAGGACGTAGCCAATAACAGTGTAGCTTCGTCGGCTACCGAAAAGGCTACTGCAGGCACGAAACCGGCCGACTTACCGCCGGATGCCAAAGAAGCGGTTAATCAGCATAAGGGGCAAGGCGACTACGATGGCGACAAAGGCCCTCATCGCGATGGCCCCCCAAATAATGAAATGCAAAACGCCACTGATAACGAAGGTAAACCACAGATTCCGAACTACAGTCGGACCCATCCGAATGAGCTTAGGAAACACCCGTTATACCGCATCGTTGCTAACTCTAACGGCATTACCTATGACTTACTCATCGATGCTGTAAACGGTCATATACTTCGTTCGACTGTGCGCTAAAAATTTTAGCTAAGTTTCTAAATTTCATTTTATGTTCATCTTTCTCTCTTATACTGTCAGTGTCAGATGAATTGGTAAATCCGTTACCCCATTCGGATTTACGTTCTCGTGATTACAGGGAACCACATCGAATCTGAATCCTCCCTGTTCAGGCGATGCGGGTGATCGTGGGCGTTCATTTGATTAACACTAACACTCCCCTTACATGGAAAGCAGGAATCCCTCCCCGGGTTCCTGTTTTTCCGTTTGTACCATAACCTCGTACGAACGAAATCAAGGGGGTACACACACTAACACAACTTTACCTTCACACACATAAAGCCCCTGGCTAAAAGGAATCTCGATTAGACTCCCTTTAGCCAGGGGCTTTATGCATTAAACACAAAAACGGCCGGCGCCGCTTTACCCAAGGTAAAACGGCACCAGCCGTAAACGCCAAACTATACCATGTCGCCCGTTGTACCGGCTACCAACTGGAATCCAGCTTCGCGGTACTTGGACACAACGTCCGGAGCTACCGTCGAATCCGTAATGATGCAGTCCACATCATCTAGGTGGCACACTACGATGAGGGATACTGTATTTAACTTCTTCGCCGTAGCAAGGGCGACCACTTCCGCAGCGCCCATAAGCATAATGCGCTGTAAGCCTGCTTCGTCTTCGCTGTAATTAGTACAGCCTCGTTCCAGATCAACACCGGACACAGCCAAGAAAAAGATATCCACTGAAAACTGACGCATGAACTCTTCGGTCATAACGCCAAAGAACGCATTCTCGGTGCGATTATACGTACCGCCGCAAAGAATAACGCGAATATTACTATCTTCTCGCAAAATCGATAATATACTTAACGAATTGGTTAACACCGTTAACCGATGGAACTTATGCAACAACGCCCGTGCCAACACTTCGTTGGTGGTGCCGGAATTCATAGCAATACTCATGCCGTCCGTAATGCGTTTCACCGCTACGGCTGCTACGTCTTCCTTTTCCGTCAAATCCGTTTGTTGTCGTTCCATGTAGTTGAGCTCCGGATATTTGCCGGTAGTAAATTTAGGCATCGCCACGCCACCGTGAACCTTACGGACTAGCTTACGATGGGATAAAACTTCAATATCACGGCGCACGGTTTCTAGGGATACACCGAGCGTATCCGCCAATTCCTTCTTACTAACCGTCCCCTTTCGGGTCGCAAGCTCTACTATTAGATTGTGCCGTTCTTCAATTAACATAATTTTCACATCCTCGGGCCTACTCCAGCCTAGTAATAATGATTTGTCACAAAAAACAACACCATAATCTGTCACGATGATGCCACACACTGCTTTCATGTCACCCTGACAAACCATCTCCTATATTATACGCTACCTAAATCCACTTTTCCTACCTATTAGTCAGTAATTTTTTAACTAATGTATACGCATTTAGCAAAAAGCACTGGCTAAAACGCCTTTTATTTCAATTTAAACATAGCACATTTACTATTATGCATTTATGGCAAATGTCTGTTTCGGTTGCATTCCTGTTTATTTGTATAGTAAAATAATAACGAACACTAAAATCTTCTATATAGCAAATGGCCGGTACAATCAATGGTGCCGAGCCCACTATATAGCTAATTCAAGTAACAACGAATAAGATACAAGCAAAAAAATGTAAAGGAGGCCATCACCTATGGCACAAGTAAATGAAAATTATTCTAACTTACAAGGCTCTTTCCTTTTTGCGAACATTAACCGCAAAGTAGCTGAATTCCAGGCTGCACATCCGGACGCTGACATTATCCGTCTCGGTATCGGCGACGTTACCCGTCCCCTCGTACCGGCTGTAATCGAAGCATTGCACAAAGCAGTTGACGAAATGGGTAAAGCCGAAACATTCCGCGGCTACGGTCCGGAACAGGGCTATGACTTCCTTCGCCAGGCTGTTGTAGAACACGACTACAAACCGCTCGGCATCGACATCGCTTTGGACGAAGTATTCATTTCCGACGGCGCTAAATCCGACGTTGGTAACATCCAGGAACTGTTCAGCCCTGACAACATCGTAGCTATTACCGACCCGGTATACCCAGTTTACCTCGATAGCAACGTTATGGGCGGTCGTTCCGGCAAAGCTGTTAACGGCATCTTCGAAAAAATCGTATACTTGCCCACCACTGCTGAAAACAACTTCTCCCCGGAGTTCCCGAAATCCCGCGTAGACATCGTATACCTTTGCTGCCCGAACAACCCGACCGGTACTGTATTGAGCCGCGCTCGCTTAAAAGAATGGATTGACTGGTGTAAAGCTAACGACGCTATCCTCATGTTTGACTCCGCCTATGAAGCATTCATCTCCAGCAAGGATACCGTTCACAGCATTTACGAAATCGAAGGCGCTCGCGAAGTGGCTATCGAATTCCGTTCCTTCTCCAAAACCGCTGGTTTCACCGGTACTCGTTGCGCGTACACCGTTGTACCGAAGGAAGTTCACGCTTTCACGAAATCCGGCGAAAAACAGCCGCTTAACCCGATGTGGAACCGCCGTCAGTGCACCAAATTCAACGGCGTACCGTACATCATCCAGCGCGCTGCCGAAGCTGTTTACAGCCCGGAAGGCTTCAAACAGACTCGCGAAGACATCGCTTACTACAAAGAAAACGCACGTATCATTCGTGAAGGCCTCGAATCCATCGGTCTTACCGTATTCGGCGGCGTAGATGCTCCGTACATCTGGCTCAAAGCGCCGGAAGGCATGACCAGCTGGGAACTCTTCGACTTATTGCTCGAAAAAGTTAACATCGTAAGTACGCCGGGCTCTGGCTTCGGTCCGTCCGGTGAAGGCTACTTACGCCTTACCTCCTTCGGTAGCCGCGAAAACACCTTGCGCGCTATTGAACGCATCAAAACTTTATCTTTTAAATAATCCGTCACTGTGATATACTCGTAAGGTAATTTCACAAGACGAAGTCGACAGTTCGCAATCCATCCTGTCATTAAACAAAACTAGGAAGCGGTTTTAACGTTAAACGGGTTTGCGCTTTTGCAAGCCCGTTTTTTTATTGCATTTTGAACGCTTTTCACTAAAGGAGGTGACGCTAATGTTTAATTTCACAGCCACTACCAAGCGACTTACCGTGTCCGCCATCGTTATGGCGCTGTACATCATCATCCTGTACGTGACGCAAGGCATTTCCTTCGGCGCGTACCAAATCCGCATCGCTACGGCCATGTACGCATTAGCTTTTGTCTACCCCTTCCTAGTGATTCCCATGGGGATTGCCAATTTACTGGCTAACTTCTTCTTCGGCGGCCTAGGCCCCATCGACATGATTGGCGGCTGCCTGGTGGGCATCATCACCACCTATCTCATCGTGCAAATTCGCCTGCGCCAGTGGCCGTTGCCTTTATTGGCACTGCCCATTTGGCTCGTACCGGCCATCCTCGTCAGCCTCTGGCTGTCCTACCTATTGCACCTGCCGTACACCATGCTCGTGTCGAGCCTTGCCGTAGGTCAATTGCCGCCGGCCATTGTTGGCGTTATCTTGGTAAGAGCTATGGTGAAATTACCAGCCTTCCCGAACGCCTACGGTGTTAAATAGCAATACTCGCGGCGCCATCAACGGCGCCGCTTTTAGTTAGCAAAGGAGTTCCCCCATGTTTACAGTCATTAAGCGCCTCGAAGTAAGCGCGTCCCATCATTTGGAATTAACCTATCCCAGCAAATGTCAGCGTTTGCACGGTCACAACTGGATTATCCACGTGCATTGCCAAGCAGAAGAGCTGGACGAAAACGGCATGGTTATCGACTTCGGCCACATTAAGGAAAAAATCCACGGCCGCTTAGATCACCAGAATCTTAACGAAGTATTGCCGCACATCAATCCTACCGCCGAAAACATGGCCAAATGGATTGCTGACGAATTAGGCCCCAAATGCGTTAAGGTTGTCGTCCAAGAATCGGAAGGGAATGTGGCCATCTATGAACGTAATTGAGTTATTCGCCTCCATCGACGGTGAAGGCACGCGCCAAGGCTACTTAGCCACCTTCCTGCGTCTTTACGATTGTAACCTGCGCTGCACCTATTGCGACACCACGTATAGCTACGGCCATGTGCCCTACGACATCTGTCACGTTGCTCAGGTGGCGACGGATATTATCGCCAAAGGCAACACGCGCTTAACCGTCACCGGCGGCGAACCGCTGTTACAGGAAGAAGATCTTCGTCAGTTGTTCCAGCTATTGCCGGCCGATTACGACATCAACATTGAAACGAACGGCTCTCGCATCGGCACCTTGCACGAAGGCGACGACCGCGTGTTCTACACATACGACTACAAATGCCCGGACTCCGGCTTCGAACAAGCTATGCATCCGGACCTCTTCAAGGTTCTTCGCCCGAAGGACGTCCTCAAATTTGTAGTAAGCTCTACCAAGGATTTAGACCGCATGCGTCAGCTTGTAACGACAAACAAACCACAGTGTCACCTCTTTGTGTCCCCCGTTTTCGGACGCATTGAACCGAAGGACATCGTGGCGTACATGCAGCGCTACAACCTGCAGAACATTCGCTTACAGCTACAAATTCATAAATTCATCTGGGATCCCAACCAAAAAGGCGTGTAATACGCTAACGCTGGTTGAGGCTGTTTATTTCAGAGACAACAGACATGCAAAAAGCCCCCATAATCGGTACTTCCGCTGCCACGGACAGTTACCGTTATGGAGGCCTTTTTGTTTTGTAGGAGTAGGTGATTGTAGGAGTTAGGCTACTGTGCAAGGGGGAACTTGCACAATAGCCGGTGTAACATCTAAGTAGTGTAACGTAACAATTATTCGGTTACATCATAGAAACCGCTCGGTTTTTCGGAGAGGTTAATGATGATGTTCTTCTTCTGGCTGTAGTGTTCCAACATGATCTTATGGGTTTCACGACCAATACCGGACTGTTTGTAGCCACCGAACGGTGCGCCTGCCGGAATGGAGTTGTAGCAGTTAACCCACATACGACCGGTTTCAATAGCTTCCGCTACGCGAACAGCGCGGTTGATATCGCGAGTCCAAACGCCGCCGCCCAAGCCGTATACGCTGTCGTTAGCCATCTTGATAACGTCAGCTTCGTCATGGAATTTAATAACAACGGCAACAGGTCCGAAGATTTCTTCCTGAGCTACGCGCATGTCGTTGGTTACGTCTACGATCAAGGTCGGTTTTACGAAGTTGCCTTTAGCCAATTCGCCGTCCGTTGCCTGAACGCCGCCAGTCAAGACGCGAGCGCCTTCCTTCTTAGCGATGTCAACGTATTCAAGAATCTTCTTAACCTGGCCAGCGTAAATCTGAGAACCCATCTGGGTGTCATCTTTCCACGGCAAGCCAACTTTTACTTTTTCGAAGTGTTTAGCCAAGGACGTTACGAATTTATCGTAAATGGTATCCTGTACGAAGATACGGGAACCGGCGCAGCATACCTGACCTTGGTTGAACAAGATACCGAGCATAGCGCCATCCATGGCCATGTCCCATTTAGCATCTTCGAAGAAGATGTTAGCGGATTTACCGCCCAATTCCAACGTAGCCGGGATCAAGCGCTGCGATGCAGCCTTGTATACGTCGAGGCCAACTTCGGTGGAGCCGGTGAAGGCCAATTTAGCAAAGCCCGGATGATCCAAGATGTACTGACCGGATTTGGAACCTTTACCGGTGATGATATTAACAACGCCGGCCGGCAAGATGCTCTTCAAGATATCGCCGAATTCCAAAAGGCTAAGGGATGTATGGCTAGACGGTTTGATAACAATCGTACAACCAGCGGCCAAAGCCGGAGCCAATTTCCAAGCAGCCATAAGGAACGGGAAATTCCAAGGAATAACCTGACCAACAACACCGATTGGTTCGTTTAAGATCAAGGACAAGGTGTTGTTGTCCAACATAGTAGCGGAACCTTCTTCAGCGCGGATAACACCGGCGAAGTAACGGAAGTGGTCAATAGCAAAGGCTACGTCAACAGCACGGGTTTCGCGAATCGGTTTACCATTATCATAGGTTTCAACCATAGCAAAATGTTCTGCATGGCCTTCCAAGGCATCAGCGATTTTAAGTAAGTATTCGGAACGTTCCTGCGGAGTCGTCTTTTTCCAAGTTTCGAACGCTTTCGTAGCCGCTGCCACAGCTGCATCAACGTCTTCTTTGGTTGCTTCCGCACATTTAGCGAGCAAGGAACCGTCTGCCGGGTTATACGCATCATAGGTTGCGCCGTCAGAAGCCGGAACCCATTCATTATTAATCAACAAACCGTAAGTTTCTCTCAATTGTACTGCCATAATAGTGCCTCCTCAATTGGAATCTTAAACTATTAAACATTTCTTCGTAACTTAACTGTTTTGCTTGTTTGCTTGTCTGATGATCATTCATATCATCTGCCTTGAGTATACTCTTTAAATTGAAATTTATCAATATACAAAGTTCAGATTTTTAACTCAGTTAAAACTTAAATTTATAATTAAAGTGAAATTAAGTGCCAAAACCCTTATTCCGACTGACTTTGTAGGCCTTAGCACAAATTGTCCCACCCAGGGACAAGAATAGACCCAATCATGTAAACCGTTACATGATTGGGTCTATATATCTCTAAATCGCTTTATTTAATAAGTTTGAATTTATAGTTATATCAAAAATCTTATTTATAAATTCTATTTGTCTTGCACGAGAGGCAAATAATCGCCATAGCCGGCAGCCTTCATGTCCGCCTTGGGGATGAACTTCAGCGCCGCACTGTTAATGCAATAGCGAAGACCACCGTCTTCAGCAGGGCCATCAGGGAACACGTGGCCTAAGTGGGAATCACCGGATGCACTGCGCACTTCCACACGCTGGCGACCTAAGGATAAATCCTCTTTGTACGTTACGGCGTTCGCCGTAATGGGGCGACTAAATGCCGGCCAGCCACAGCCGGAATCGAACTTCGCATCAGATACGAAGAGCGGTTCGCCGCTTACAATATCCACATAAATGCCCGGTTCAAACACAGTTTCGTATTCGCCGGTAAAGGGCTGTTCCGTTGCACTTTCTTGCGTAACGGCATAGGCTTCTTCACCAATGCGTGCTTTTAAGGCCGCTTCCGTTTCTGCTTTATACGCCGGATAGGTTCCTAACGGTTCCAACGCTTTATATAACTTTACATGGCAATAGCCGTTTGGATTTTTCGTCAAGTAATCCTGATGGTAATCTTCCGCCGGGAAGAACTGTTCTAAAGGCTTAACTTCTACCGCATACTCACCGGCCGGGTCCAAGAAGTTAATCACCGAATCGATGCGCACTTTTTCCTCATCTGACTGGTAATATAACCCGGTGCGGTACTGGGTACCAACGTCACCGCCTTGGCGATTTACGGCGTACGGGTCGATAATACGGAAGAAATGAAGCCATACTTCTTCTGCCGTGATGACGGCCGGATCAAAGGTAATAGCCGCCGTTTCGGCGTGCCCCGTATCGCGACGACACACATCTTCATAAGACGGGGTTTCCGTTTTACCGTTCGCATAGCCTACAGTTACCTTCAAAATGCCCGGAACGCGGCGGAAGTACGCTTCAACGCCCCAGAAACAACCACCGGCTACATATACGGTCGCTTCACGACCGTAAGGAATGCGAATGGCCGCCTTGGCATCCGTTATGGGCGCTGCCGTTGTGTGCACCGCACTCGTTGTATTTTCAGTATTTGACATACACGTCACCTCCATAAAACTCTCTCTCAAAGTATATATTCCTCAGTTACCATGCGCTCTCAAATCACCGGCACTGAATTCGTCTAACTTTATTTATTATATCGAAAATATTAGGTCTAGGAAAGAGTCAACTAAAAATTACTGTCAAAAAAGGCTGCTATGACAGCACACCTCCATAAATAGCAAGCGTAATCTATCATAACAGCCTAGATGTTACTGTATTAACTTTTACTTAGCCGCCGGTGCACTGGTCGGAATGGGCCCTTCGTGCTTATGACGACGCCATACGCGAAGACCGGCCCAGATTAAGAGCGCCCCCGTTACGAGGAACACATACTGAATGCCAACCACCGTGGTCACCGCACTGGCAAAAAGCGGCCCAATCATGCAACCGAACTGTTGCGCCGTGGTACTCATGCCGAATACGCGACCGCGGAACGCCGGTTCCGTATACAAGGTCACCGCCGCACTCAAGGACGGGTTGACGCCGACGATGAAACAACCCACCGCAATCTGCAATGCCCAGAACCACCAAATCCCGAAGGGTAAGCTCTGCAGCAAGAGGAAAATACCGGTACCGGTCAAGGCAAAGGTAATACCTCTGAAATAACCGCGGCGCTGGCCAAAGCCGGCCCATAGATTGGTCGTAATAACACCGGCCGCACCACCGGTACTTAAGATTAAGCCGGCTAACATGGCCGCGCCATCCATCGTACCTTGCATCTTACCTACATAGAGCGCCAAAATCGGCTGGAGCATCAAGATGGCCCCTTGCATGATGAAGAATAACAACAGCAGTTCGCGGAGAACCGGCTGTTTCTTCACAAAGGCCCAGTCTTCCTTCAAGGATTCGCTCTTCACACCGCCATCTTCGCTGGCTTCTACGACCGGTTCCTTAACGAAGAAGAACACTACTGCCGCCGCGATGAAGAGGAATACACCGGCTACGTAGAACACGGGGCGCATGCCGATAAGCGATTCCACAAAGCCGCCTAAGGACGGCCCAATAACGTTACCTAAGATAAGCCCGGTCTGGAAAATCCCTAGCGCCTTGCCGACGCGGTCCTTGCCCACACTGAGCGACACCATGGTCATCGCCGCCGGCATGAAGCCATTGGCAAACCCCATAAAAGCACGAGCCAAAAATAACTGCCACGGGCCCGTTACCATACCGGTCAGAATATAGGTAATACCGATTAGAATGGCTGCGCGAATAGCCATGGGCTTCTTGCCGCGCGTATCGGCCAAACGTCCCCAAACCGGCGCCATAATCCCTGCCACTAAAAACGTAACAGAGAACACCATACCAGACCAAATGGCCGCATGATTATCTGGCACACCTAATTCCAACAAATATACCGGTAAGAATGGCACCAACATCGTATAACAGATGGATAACACCGTCATACATATCGTTAAGAGCCACACATTTTTCATACCAGCTTCCGTAGATCCCACACTATTCCTTCTTTCCTAAACAAAGTAAAACTCCTTGAAATACAAGGAGTTTTCACCTATCGCTACATTCTGCAACACCAGCGTGGCATTGCAACCTACAGCCTATGTTCAAGGCCGGTCAATCGACCTAAAATTTTACATAATACACGGCGAAGCGTTCGTTCCTCTGCTTCGCTAATGCTCATCATGGACGCTACCTGGCTGGGCACTTCCGCTACGCGTTCTTCCAGCGCTAGACCGTCGTCCGTAATGGTGATAAGCACGGCTCGTTCGTCTTCCTTGGAGCGGCGCCGCGTCAAAAAGCCCTTCGCTTCCATTTTACGAAGCAGCGGCGTCAACGTCCCCGAATCGAGGTACACATGCTCACCCAGTGTTTTTACATTTAATTCTCTATGCTTCCACAGCACGCGCATTACGAGGTACTGTGTATACGTCAAATTTAACGGTTCCAATAGCGGCTGATACGTACGCACCATTTCCTTGGCGCACGCGTACAAGAGAAAGCTTATCGGCTTTTCCGCTACAGATACCCCTTTCCTCATATCAGACACTGAAATCTCCTTCTCACAATTAATTTGCTTGCAATCTAATTGTACAGAAACTTCTAACGGCTTGTCAAGCCATTAGAAATGCTAAAAGATATAAGAAATGCTAACGGAAAAAACGCCCCCTCGGACCTCCGAGCGCGCGCTTTTAACCGTATACCATTGACCAGCGACCTAAAGCTCGCCGGCCGGTTCAATACTAACTACATATCAAACTTCTTGTCTAATACATCCTGCAAGGTAACTCCGGACATGTATTCCCGGAACTGCGCCTGCATGTGTTCCCACAGCGGCAACGTCATACACGTTTTGCTGCGCGGACACTGATTCACTTCATCTTCCAAACAAGCCACGAGGGCGATGGAATCTTCAGCGGCACGTAAAATATCGTACACCGTGTAGTCCTTCGGGTCCTTCGTCAAACGATAACCGCCGTACTTACCACGAACGCTTTTTACATAACCAGCTGCGCTGAGACGAGCTACAATACCTTCCAAATATTTATCGGAAATACGTTGCCGTTCAGCGATTTCACGAATAGATACATTTTTATCTTTGCCGTTTTCCGCCAGATCTACCAAGACCCTTAAGGCGTATCGGCCTTTTGTTGAAATTTTCATGCTCATATACCCCTTTCAGAGTAGGAATTATAAATTCATTATAGCACAACATTTGTAAACGTCATAGGGCCGAAGAGAAAATTCTCAAAGAAAATTAAACCGCGCCATTCCTAAGAAACTCTTCTTTTTTGATAAAAACCATGTTATAATTAACTTCTAGTAATAAGTGATTCAATAACGATTACTTGGAGGTGTAACATGCTAGAAAAATTGTTTGCTCTCAAAGAGCGAAACACAACGGTGAAAGGTGAAATTATCGCCGGCGTAACCACCTTTATCACCATGGCCTACATTCTGTTCTTGGCCCCAAACATTTTAAGTCTTGCCGGCATGGATAAAAACGCGGTCCTCATCGCAACTGCCTTAGGCGGCGGTCTCGTAACCATCGCTATGGGCCTCTTCGTTAACTATCCGATCTGCTTGGCTCCGGGCGTTGGCCTACTCGCCTTTTATGCGTTTACCGTCGTACTCGGCATGGGCATCGCTTGGCAAACAGCCTTAGGCGCTGTCTTCATTTCCGGCGTTGTGTTCTTCATCTTAACGGTGACCACCATCCGCCAGAAGATCGTTGAAGGCATTCCGGCATCCATCAAGATTGCCATCACCGTCGGGATTGGGCTTTTCATTTCCATCATCGGTTTGAAATTGTCCGGTCTCATGACCGTAACCCTTTCCTTGTTGCCGGACACGGTAGCTAAAGTTGCTCAGACCCACGGCCACGTAACGCCGGGCGCTGAAGAAACCTTGCTCACCATGGGTAACTTAATGGATCCGCAAGTATTGTTGGCATTATTTGGCCTTATCTTCACGGCCATTCTCATGTCCCGTAAAGTTCAAGGCTCTTTCATCATCGGTGTTATTGTAACCTCTATTTTAGCCTTTGCAACGGGCAATGCGCAGTTGCCGGAACGCTTCTCCATCATCTCTGTACCGGACTTCAGCAAAGCTGCGTTCTTCCAGTTGGATATCCCTGGTGCTTTCCATCTTGGCTTGATTACCATTATCTTCTCCTTCACCTTCGTAGAATTATTCGACTCCATGGGTACCTTAATCGGTACTGCTACGAAAGCCGGTATTGCGAATCCGAAGGAAGGTAAATTCCCTGGCCTTGGCAAAGCAATGACCGTTGACGCTGTAGGCGTAAGCTTCGGTGCCGTTTTAGGTACCAGCACCATCACCGCTTTCATCGAAAGTGCAGCTGGTGTCGGCGCCGGTGGTCGTACCGGTTTAACCGCCGTAACCTGTGGCGTTCTCTTCATCTTGTGCTTATTCTTCGCACCGATTATGATGCTCGTACCGGAATGCGCAACGTCCCCGATCTTGGTGCTCGTTGGTGCTTTGATGCTCGAAGCCATTAAAGACATCGACTTCACCGACTGGACCGAAGGCTTCCCGGCATTCATGACCATCATCCTCATGCCGTTCACGTACAGCATTGCTAACGGTGTCGCTGCCGGCCTCGTACTCTATCCGTTGATGAAAATCATCTCCGGCCGTACGAAAGAAGTTCACTGGATCATGTATCCGTTGGCCATCATCGTTTTGATTCGTTATATTTGGTACTAATTCTAACAACCCAAAACTCTGCTGCCACAGAGTTTCTTACACATCGTTATTGAACTCACCGCAATTTTGGAGTTGATTGCAAAGCCAACAAAGGCGGGGCTACTAGGAAGTCTATCTTCCCGGTAACCCCGCCTTTTCGTATGTCTTTCTCTGAAATGACCAGCCTCCTCAGCGGCTAGGCCATCACCAGTTTAGTATACGTTTGTGCCCCTACCTATACGGCTTCGTCTATTCGGCTTCTACTACAATGCGTTCCCCGGTGCGCATATGCACAAAGGATAAGCGCTTCGCCCGCAGTTCATAGGTTACGCCTTCAATGGCTTCGCCATAGAGCGCATCACCTACGAGCGGATGGCCTACATGCGCCATAGCTACGCGAATCTGGTGCGTTTTGCCGGTGTAAAGGCGCACGTCTACTTCCGTGCCCGCTACGCCGTGGCACTCCGTTGTTGCTAAGGCGTTATAGGCGGTGCGCGTCATTTTACCATCGTCACGCACTTCATAGTGAATGCCGTCTTCACCGCGACCCATAGGCAATTCAAGGACCGCCGCGCCGGTTAACTCACCAACTACTACGGTGCGGTACCATTTCTCCATGGTGTCCGTTTCGATTTGGCGCTGGTAATAGCTTTGGGCCAAGCCGCTTTTAGCGATTACTAAGCAGCCGGAGGTGTCGCGGTCCAAGCGATTCAAAAAGCGCACCTTGCGACGAATGCCGTGGTCTTCAAAGTATGCCGCTACGCCGTTCGCAATGGATACTTGGTCCGGCGAATTCACCGTAATGCCTACCGGCTTGTCTAGGATGAGAAGGTCCTCATCTTCATAAAGGATGTGTAGCTCCATATCTACCGGTTCGTAGTCCAGCTTTTCCTTTAGCATCTGTAACGTCAGCTCATCACCAACCTGTACCGGCTCTGTGTGGCGAATGCGATGACCATTTAAAAGCACCTGCTTCGCGTCGAAAAGACGCTTCGTCGCCGCCCGAGCAAAGCCGGCGTGCTCTAGCCAACTGCCTACGGTAAGACCATCTGGCGCATCAGCCAACAACGCCGGCGTCGCCAATAAGGTAATATCGTCACTTCGTTTCGTTTTTCGTGTCATAATAACTCCTCTGGACGCGGTGCGCCCGTTACCGACTGCGCCGGCAAATACTGCAAAAAGGGACTGGGACGGCCCTGTCGATGGCGGCTATCTTCCTTAGCATAGGTCATGCACAACGTCTTTCGCGCCCGCGTTATGGCCACGTAAAATAACCGCTGTTCTTCCGGCAAATTTCCTTCCATCACCGCCAGCCGCGACGGGAACTCACCATCGCGCATACCGGCTAGGAACACATGGTCAAACTCACTGCCCTTTGCCTGATGGACCGTAATGATGGGGATAGCGCCGCTATTTTTAATGCGTCGGTCCGGTTCGCCCGCCGTCAACGCCGCTTCCTCTAAAATCCGCTGCAAACAGCCGCGGCCTGTTAGGTCCGTTTCCCGCTGTTCCAGTTCCGTTAAAATGCGATACAAATCGCGGATATTTTCAATGCGCGCTTCCTCGCGATGTTCCTTATAGTAAGCCACCACGCCCATCTGGTTCATAATGTACGCCAATAGTTGCGACGGCTTTTCCGTATAACTCTTACGGCGCAGCGTATCCATGCCTGCCGCAATAGGCGCGAACGCATCCTTATACATACTTATCAAGGCGCGACGCTTATCCACCGTAGGCTCAATGTTATGCTCAATGGCATAATTGAGCAGTAATCCCGTAGCGCGAATATCGTCTAAGGCGTTGTGCGTCGGTTTATGGTCGATAGGAAAATGGTCGCTCAAAAAGCCAAGCTTGTGGTTTTCTAAGCGCGGATAGAACCGGCGATAAATATCTAAGGTATCATAAACGGCGCTAAAGCTAGCAGCCGGTAAATTATACTTATGAAGCTGAGCCCCTAAAATGCTTACGTCATAGCCAACATTGTGACCTACGATAACAGCACCCTTAGAAAACTCTATAAAATCTTTCAGTACCACAGCCGGGTCTTCACCATGTTCTGCCAAGTATTCATCGGTAAAGCCATGAACCGCCGCCGATGTACCTACGGACTTCGTCGGTTTCAAGAACCGCTCGAATACCTCGCCTTCCGTGCCATCGGCATTAAGGCGAATAGCGGCGATTTGGATAATATCATCGCGCGTCGTATCTGTGCCCGTACTTTCTACGTCATACACCACCACGTTGCCTGACTTCAATGCCGACACCAATCGTTCGTATGGCTCTGCTTCAAAAATACGCAAATCAAGGAAGTCCGTCAAGCGTAAGCCAGCCTGCCGCGATTCTTCGCTTTCAATGGCCTGAATGCGGGCATCACCAATACCGGACACATAGCGCTTGATAATGCGCTTCGCGCTCATAGCGTCGTAGGGATTGATGAGAAGCTTAAAGTACGCCATGACATCTTTTATTTCACCACGGCGGAAAAACTTGAACTGGTCAATAATCATAAAGGCCCGGCGGTCATCTTCCGGCAGGCTTTCGTTAAGCTTATTGAAGAGCTGGCTTAAATACTGAGCCTGGCGGTTATTGCGCACCAAAACGCCTACATCGCTGTCCTTCGAGAGCTTGCGGATGGAGTCGAAAATGTAGGCCCCTTCCTTCCACTCCGTGGGAGCCGGATGAATAAGGATTGGCTCGCCGGGGTCCTTCGACGCGGCGTAAGGCTTTTCCTCATAAAAACGCTCCACCAGCTGCGGGAACATGCGCTCCAGCACAGCTAATGACGCATCGAAAAGGCTGCGGTTTGCCCGATAATTCTCGTAGAACACGATAGTCTCCGGATCAAACTCCGCCTTATAATCATCGAGCAACTCCAACGGCTTTGAGCCGCGCCACTCGTAAATCGTTTGGAAATAATCGCCGCACAGGAGCACCCGATTGCCGGTCCACAGCACCTTCAGCACCGCCGCTTCCAGCTCGCCCGTATCCTGCATTTCATCAACGCAAATATACTGGTACCGCTGCTGCCAGCGAGACGCCGTTTCCGGGTCATTGAAGAGACGACGCACTTCGGTGATAAGGTCCGTAAAATCCATGCCGTGCAAATCAGCGAGCGCCCGGTTATAGCCGGCAATACGTCGCGCACCATCCTTTTTGAAATCACTGAGGCCGGACTTAGCGATAAAGCTATCCTTGCCACCAAAGAAGCGAAGCATCACTGCTTCCTCTTCCTTTATAAGGCGGTCAATGGTGCGCTGCAAATCCGCTTCTTCATCATCGCCGTAATAATTCCACAAGGAACGGTATTCCTTCACGTGCGCTACAGCGGCGGCAAAGAGCATATCCTTCACGCCGTCCTGCTTCCACGGCAAGAGAATCTCTTTAGCGTCCTCTTCATCGTAAATGGCCGATTCGGCATATAAACCATCGTTGCGCTTACTTTCCTCGCGGATTACCTTATAACAAAAGCTGTGGAAGGTGCTTACCTCCACAGCTTTTGCAGACGAACCGGCGATGGTGGCAATGCGGTCTTTCATTTCACGGGAAGCTTTGTTGGTGAAGGTCATGCAAAGAATCGCTTCAGCCGAAGCCCGTCCGCTAGTGATAATATGCGCCACCCGGTGCGCCAACGTATTCGTTTTTCCGGTGCCTGCCGAGGCCAATACGAGCAAATTGCGGTCTAACGTGTTTACTACCCGTTGCTGTAATTCGTTTAACTGTGCCATCGGTGTCCTCCGTACGTTCTTACATGGTATGCCACAAAGCAAGCCCGATAACCGGCAACGGTCCAAACATGGCCGTCAACGCCCACATCATTACACCCATGTGTACGGGAATATTGAAAATCGAGGTTATAGCCAAGAAGGCGATATAGCCGGTTACCAAGTGGAGCACCACTTTTTTCACCGTATAGAACGCCAACTTAAATAACAATACTAACGCAATGATAGCGATTACGACTTGGGTCGTCACGCCGGTTGTGCTAGTAACGCCGCCCATTAACGTGCTGAGCATGCTCATATCCATTTGTATTACATCTCCTGTCGATTCACAACGGCGCCGCCCAAGGTGATTTCATCGGCGTATTCAATATCGCCACCGACGGGCACACCACGAGCGATACGGGTTACCTTAATGCCGCTGGGCTGCAAGAGCCGCGCAATATAAAGGGCCGTCGCTTCCCCTTCCACGTCGGGGTCCGTTGCCAAAATTACTTCCTTCACCGTATTGTCGCGAAGGCGCGCGATAAGCTCTTTGATGCGAATATCTTCGGCACCAATGCCTTCCATAGGGGACAAGGCCCCTTCCAATACGTGATATAAACCTTTGTAGTCGCCGCTTCGTTCGATGGCCATAACGTCACGAGACGTTTCGACCACACAAATCGTGGATTTATCGCGGCGATCGTCACTGCAGAACTCGCAAGGATTCTGGGCCGATAAATTGAAGCAAATGGAGCAGCGCTTCGTTGCCTTCTTCGCTGCTTCAATGGTCTCAATCAGGCGCTGTGCATCCTCTTCCGGTAATTCTACAATGTGGTACGCCAAGCGGCGTGCCGATTTCGAGCCGATACCGGGTAAGCGACGCAGCTCTTCCACCAAGCGTTCCAGTGCGTTTGTCATTAGAACATGCCCGGTAATTTCAAGCCGCCGGTAACTTTGCCCATTTCCTGAGCCATCATGTCGTCTACCTTGTGAGCGGCTTCGTTTACAGCTGCAACAATCAAGTCTTCTAACATTTCAACGTCTTCCGGATCAACGGCAGCCGGGTCAATCTTAACAGACTGCACTTCTTTTTCGCCGTTCATCACAACGGTAACAACGCCGCCACCAACGGAAGCGTCAACGGTGCGCGTCTTCAATTCTTCCTGAAGCTTCTGCATTTCTGCCTGCATTTTCTGCACCTTTTTCATCATACCTTGCATGTTGCCCATACCATTAAACATTTACTGTTCCTCCTTAGATTCTTCATCATCATCGATTATTTCCATATAAATATCGTGTCCCTCGGCGGCGGCATTCACCAGCGCGCCTAGCAACACAGGGTTATTCAATTCCTCCGGCGAGCAGTGGTCCGGATCCCACTTTGGCAGCGACCGTACGTCTACGGGATGTCCGTTAGCGTCGCGTACCGTCGTGTCCGTGGCGTCGCTAACCGCGGGTTTTCCCGGCGTATCTCCCATCGGTGCCTCGCTATCCTCGAAGCCGGATGGTGCCATTTCCCCACTGCCTGTGAAATCATCATCCTCAGGCGGTGGTGGCGCTTCCCACTCCGAAGCACCAAAATCATCCACGCCACTCATCGGGTCCGACGGGTCCGGCGTTGCCGTTGGCGCTTTCGGCTGCGGTGCCGACGGCGTTGCAGCCGCGGTAGCCGCTGGCGGTGCTACCGACTTCGGCGGCGTAGGTGCCGGCTGTTGCGGTGGTGGTGCCTGTTTTGGCGCTGCTGGCGCAGCGCTTGGCTGTACCTGCGGTGGTGCCGCTGCACCGGTACTATGCGTACCAGCTCCAATATTGCCCTTCGCCGCTTCGTGATACTGACGAGCAGCCGGAGCGGTTCGCTCTAAAATCTGTACAATCAATGGATAGCCCAGCACATACTGCATGGCTTCCGTAACCTCCCGAAGACGGTCCGGTACGCCAGCAATGCCGATAAGCCCGACGGCGCTAAAAGCAAACACGGCGCGACTTTCATCGACATAGATGAGCTGTGCTACATTATAAAAGCCAGCCGTAACATTCCAGCTTCGGCTTTTCGCATATTGTAACATATCGGCTTGTATTTTTCTATATGTATCCGGTTTTCGTACCTGCTGACCTACCACAACTTCATAATGTCTGGTCGCATCAGCATTGCCACCAAAGCCTTGTGACGTCGCTACGCGCTTCGGTGCCGGCGGTGGCGGTGCAGACGCTTTTGTTGGAGCCGCTTTACCAGGTGCTACAGCCCCAACAGGGCTACCGGCCGGATGACCGGGCGGTGTCGCGCCAGGCGGCATAGCTCCTGGCGGCATAGCCCCGGCACTGGGTGGCATCGTACCAGCTTGTGGCACCGTAGCTCGCGGCGGTACTGCGGCCGCCGGTGCGCTCTGAACCGGACTTGGCGCTCCGGGCGGTGGTGCAGAGAAGTTTATTTCACTAGGAGTCGCTGGCGGAGCCATAGTCATAGCCTGCGGCTGCGGCGCTCTATCGTACGGTTCCGGCACGCGGGCCCCACGCTGTGATTCCAGCTTAGCCACGCGATCTGCCAAACCATTTTCCTCACGGTCAAGACGCTGTTCTACGATAGATAAGCGTTCGGCCACGCTTTCCGACGTTAAGCGCACGTGAGCACACATAGCCAACAGGCCCGTTTCCACGATGATACGCGGATTATCGACACGCTTCGCATCGGCGGCAATTTGCTGCAAATCGCGCACGTATTTATTGAGCAATGCCATATCCGCATTCTGTGCCTGTGCTAAAAAGTCATCCTTAAACGAATCGTACACGCTCAGCTCTTCCGCATCAGGCAACACGCGGGCTACCAACAGCGCCCGAATGTGCTCAATAAGAGCCTCCAAAATCTGACGACTGTCACGGCCTTCGGCCAAGGCTTCCTTCATGGCGACTAACAGCGCCGCCCCATCACCTTTACACAAATCGTCATAGACCTTGATAATCCATTCTTTGCCCACAAGGCCAATCATCTCTTCCACAGTAGCCGTGGTAATAGAATCCGTCGCCATGCCGGCGCACTGGTCGAGGATACTCAACGCATCACGCAAGCCACCGTCCGCATGAACGGCGATTAACCGCGCCGCCTGTGGCTCTAGCGGCAAATTCTGCGCTTCCGCCACGTGGAGCAAATGCTCCGTAATGGCATCCGCCGTAATGCGGCGGAACGTATAGCGCTGACAACGAGATAAAATCGTAACCGGCAGCTTATCCGCTTCCGTGGTGGCGAAGATAAACATAACGTGAGCCGGCGGCTCTTCGATTGTCTTCAGCAGCGCATTCCACGCTTCATTGGTAAGCATGTGCGCTTCGTCGATGATGAAAATCTTCTTGCGCCCTTCTACCGGCAAAAACTTAACACTTTCGCGGAGGCTTCTGATTTCATCAA
>ERZ791611.925-NODE-925-length-23139-cov-3.138797_pt1 | contig 23139 bp, 14 predicted proteins | sample MGYA00510275_ERZ791611 | MGnify/ENA primary metagenome ERZ791611 (study PRJEB30046, sample SAMN00791912) | human gut metagenome | study: EMG produced TPA metagenomics assembly of the A metagenome-wide association study of gut microbiota in type 2...
CCAGCTTTTGGGACTGTCCTGAATTTATCGTAACAGGTTACAAACTCGAAATCGGGCACCCACCGGGAGCACCATTCTTTATGCTTGTAGCCAACTTGTTTTCACACTTTGCTTCCAACGCTTCAGAAGTAGCCCGCATGGTCAACACCATGAGTGCGCTGCTCAGTGCGACGTGCATTCTGTTCCTCTTTTGGACCATTACCCACCTCACACGCAAGCTGATACTTAAAGACTGGAGCGAACTCACTACCGGTAAGTTGATTGCCATCGAGGCTTCCGGACTTGTTGGCGCACTCATTTATACTTACTCCGACACCTTTTGGTTTTCGGCCGTGGAAGGTGAGGTGTATGCCTTCTCTTCAGCTTTTACAGCTGTCGTATTCTGGTTGATTCTCAAATGGGAAGACCATGCCGACGAGCCCCATGCCGACCGCTGGCTGGTGCTCATCATGTATATGACCGGCCTGTCCATTGGCGTACACCTACTCAATCTGCTTTGCATCCCGGCCATCGTATTGGTCTATTATTACCGACGGGTGCCCGATGCCAACCTTAAAGGCTCGCTCATGGCACTGTTTATCTCTTTTGTGGTGGTAGCGGCCGTGCTCTACGGTGTTGTTCCAGGCATTATCACCGTAGGTGGGTGGTTCGAACTTTTCTTTGTCAACACTCTCGGCATGCCGTTCAACACAGGTGAGATCGTCTATATCTTCCTCCTCGTGGCAACAGTTATCTGGGCCATCTACGAAACTTATACTGACAAAAACTTCAAGCGTGGCAATTTGGCATTCATTCTGGCCGTGTCCATGCTTGGCATCCCTTTCTACAGTTATGGTTGGGGAGCTGCCCTCACCGGTCTCGTAATTGTGGTGATTCTCTGGTTTGTACTCAACTACCGTCAGAAAAAGGAGAAAAGCCTCATCCCCCTCATCAGTGCGCGTGTGAAGAATACGGCCCTGCTCTGTATGCTCATGCTGATGATTGGCTACTCAAGTTACGCTCTCATCGTCATCCGCTCCTCGGCCAATCCGCCGATGGACCAAAACTCACCCGAGGACATCTTCACACTTGGCAACTACCTAAGCCGTGATCAATATGGTGACCGTCCGCTTTTCTACGGACAAGCATACACCTCGCAAGTGAAATTTGATGTCGACGGTAACATCTGCCGTCCCCATTATAAGGATGGTGCTCCCATCTACCAGCGTAAGGAGAAAGCAAACAAAGACGAAAAGGACTCCTACTTCATTGTAAGCCACAAGAATAAATTGCAATATGCACAAAACATGTTCTTCCCCCGCATGTATGACCAAGCACATGCACAGGCTTACGAGTCGTGGATGGGTGGTGTCGACGGCACGGAAGTTCCCTACGACCGATGTGGCGAAAATATCATGGTGAAGGTGCCATCCCAGTTGGAAAATATCCGTTTCTTCCTTTCCTACCAGTGCAATTTCATGTATTGGCGCTACTTCATGTGGAATTTCGCCGGCCGACAGAACGACCTGCAAGGTAACGGCGAACTGGAACACGGCAACTGGATTACCGGAATACCTTTCTTTGACAATATGCGGTTGGGGGACCAGAGTAAACTTCCTGACGATTTAAAAGAAAACAAAGGACATAATGTGTTCTACTGCTTGCCTTTGCTGCTTGGTCTGATCGGTCTCTTCTGGCAGGCCTACCGGGGCAAACGCGGCATTCAGCAGTTCTGGGTGGTGTTCTTCCTGTTCTTCATGACAGGACTTGCCATCGTCATCTACCTCAACCAGACACCCATGCAGCCACGCGAGCGCGACTACGCCTACGCCGGTTCGTTCTACGCCTACGCCATTTGGTGCGGCCTTGGTGTGGCCGCCATCATCGATTTACTCAAGAAACGCATACGGTTCAACGACACAGCCCTCTCAGGCATTGTAGCTCTGCTGGCCTTAATCGTTCCCATACAAATGGCCAGCCAAACGTGGGACGACCACGACCGTTCGGGGCGTTACACCTGCCGTGATTTCGGCCAGAACTATCTCATGTCGCTTCAAGAAAAGTCAAATCCAATAATCTTCACCAACGGCGACAACGACACTTTCCCACTTTGGTATAACCAAGAGGTAGAAGGCGTGGGTACAGATGCCCGCGTGTGCAACCTAAGCTACTTACAGACCGATTGGTATATTGACCAGATGAAGCGTCCTGCCTACAATTCTCCGTCGGTACCTATCAAGTGGCCACGCCTCGACTTCTGTTCGGGCACCAACGAGTATGTGGAAGTGCAACCCGGGCTGAAAAATGAAATCAAGAAGTTCTATCAGGAATATCCGGAGGCAGCCAAGCAACAATTTGGCGAAGATCCTTTCGAACTGAAGAACATCCTCAAGTATTGGGTGCGCTCCAAAGATAAAGACCGTCATGTGATACCCACCGATACGGTCTATCTTACTATCGACAAGGAAGCTGTCAGGAAGAGTGGCATGCTCATGGCTTCCGACAGCATCCCCGACCGCATGACCATTTCTCTGGCCGGCAAGAATGCACTCTATAAGAACGATTTGATGATGCTCGAAATGCTTGCCCAGTGTAATTGGACTCGTCCTATCTACGTGGCTCTCACCGTAGGACAAGAAAACTATATGAATCTTGGTGACAACTTCGTTCAGGAAGGTCTGGCCAACCGCATCACTCCTTTCCGTACCAATGTGCCCGGTGCCAAAAACTTCGACACCGAGAAGACCTACCACAATGTCATGACACGTTTCAAGTTTGGTGGTCTAAGCACACCGGGCCTGTATATCGATGAGACCACCATGCGCATGTGTTACACCCATCGTCGTCTGATGGCTCAACTGGCTCTCCAACTCATCGCAGAGCACAAGAACGACAAGGCCCTCAAGGTGCTGACAAAGGCAGAAAAAGAGATTCCATCCTACAATGTTCCGCTCAACTACATGGGAGGTAGTCTCGACATGGCACGTGCTTATGCGCTTATCGGCCAGAAGGATAAGGCCAAAGCCATGTTGCAGCAGCTGTTTACCGGTTCTGTGCAATACCTGCAGTGGTATCTTAGCTTGAATACCGACCGCTTCCTCCAATCACAGAATGAGTGCATGACCCACTTCTGGATCATACAGCATCTGATAGAAGTCTCGGAAATGGTAGACCACAACATGGCTGTACAGCAGACCAAAATGCTCAACACGCTCTTTACGCGCTATCGCAGCCTTGGCGGACAGTCGCTGGAATAAGACCACAAAAGGGAGAAAACCATGATTATCGAACAACCGGCAAAATGGTTGCGTTGGCTTTACCCCAAGGCGACTTGGAGGATGGGGAAGGATGAACATGCAGTCTATCTGACATTCGATGACGGCCCCATCCCCGAGTCCACTCCCTTCATTCTCGACACACTCCGCGAGTTCGACATCAAAGCAACTTTCTTCATGGTGGGTGAAAATGTGCTCAAGCACCACGACTTGTACAATCGTATTGTGGCCGAAGGTCATCAGGTGGGTAACCACACCTTCAACCACATCGGGTCGCTGCGCCACTGGGCACTCACCTATCACTTCAACACCGAGAAAGCCAACGAACTTATCCATTCTCATCTCTTCCGCCCCCCCCACGGATGGATGCGGCCGAGTGTCTATTGGTGGATGGCGCACAAGTATCAAATCATCATGTGGGATCTCGTCACCCGCGACTATTCCAAGTGGATGACAGCCCAAGATGTGCTCAACAATGTGAAACGCTACGCCCGCAACGGCAGTATCATCACCTTTCACGATTCACTGAAGAGCATTGACAAACTCCACTATGCACTGCCCAAGGCTTTAGAATGGCTGAAAGAACAAGGATATGAGTTCAAAATCTTTAAATAGCAATGACATCAAAGCTGAGGCCCTACGTCTCGGCTTTTTTGCTTGTGGCATAGCCAAAGCCGAACCGGTTGATGCCGGCGTGGCTGCCTCGTTCAGCCATTGGCTCACTGAGGGGGGAAACGCTGACATGGGCTACATGACCAACTACCTTGACAAGCGGCTTGATCCGCGCCTGCTCATGGAGGGGGCACGCAGCATCATCAGCGTGGCCATGAACTATACACCCGCTGCACGACCTGCAGAAGGAGAATACCAGCTGGCGGCCTATGCATTAGGGAAAGACTACCATGATGTTGTGAAAGACCGCCTTCGGCAACTGGCAGCCCACTTCGGATGGAAAGACGCACTGCACAACGAAGATGGGAATGCCCATAAATGCCGTATTTTCGTTGACTCCGGTCCTATTCTCGAACGCTATTGGGCTGAACGGGCCGGACTTGGATGGACCGGGCGCAACCATCAACTCATCATCCCTAAAGCGGGAAGCATGTTCTTCTTGGGCGAGATACTTGTCGATGTAGAACTCGACTACGACAGCCCCATGCCCAATCGCTGTGGCAACTGCCACGCTTGCATCGACGCATGTCCCACTAAGGCCTTGGGCAAAATATTCCATGCCGACCGTTGTCTGAGCTACCAACTGATAGAAAACCGTGGGCAGCTTACTTCCGAGGCCCAACAGTCAATGGGCGACACCATCTATGGTTGTGACCGCTGCCAGTCGGCCTGTCCTTGGAACCGCTATGCACATCCCAACACCATACCCGAGTTTCAGCCCAAACAAGAGCTGCTCAACATGACACGACAAGACTGGCAGCATCTTTCTGAAGAACAATACCGCTCCCTTTTCAAAGGAAGTGCGGTAAAGAGGGCCAAATATGCCGGACTCGTAAGAAACATAACAGCGGCGACCCTACAAGAGCACACGGTACAGGACCAGCTGCAAGAAGAGGAAAAACGTTCTTGACCACCACCCCTCCAAAATCAACAAACAAACAAGCATGACATGACCAATCAACTTGAAATCTCCATTCGCGACTTCTTCCATGACTTCGCCTCCGACATTCTTCTTCAGGCACATGCCGATTCCAACGATCCGCAAGCCGTGAAGATGGCCTTGCTTGACCACTTCGAGGAGATATACCCCCGATTTGCCAAAACCGAAGTCTTCAAGCGATGCTTCGAGAAAGAAGACCATGAATTGATGGTGGAAGCATATAAAAAGAATTTCACTCTCCTCCTACAAGGACACCTGCCATGACCGACCGACGACAAAACTTGAAAGATTCAACACTCTACCGGTGGATGCAGCACATCACTCTATGGCTCGACCAATATCATCTCGATGCCATAGCCGGGCTTGTCCCGGGTGGGATAGGAGATGCCTTTTCATCTCTGTTCTCCCTCGTCCATGTCTATTTTGCCGCATTCCGTCTGCGCTCTCTCCCACTCACTTTGGCCATACTCAACAACTGTCTGCGCGACCTTTTTCTGGGTTTGCTGCCATTCTATGTGGGCAATGTGATAGATTTCTTCCATCGGGCCAACAAGCAAAACATGGCCCTCATCGACGGTTTCATCAACAACGACCGCGACATCATTCGTGCCGTCAACCGTAAAGCCGTCTACTCGGGAATCATCGTGCTGACATTTGTTGCAGCTATCATTCTCCTTGTCAAGCTGCTTCTTCGGCTGACCGATGCCCTCGGAAGCATCCTGTTCAGTCGACAAAGCCCACATATTTTTCCCTTCCACTACCAATCAATATTCCACAACGTTCATGAAACAGTTTTACATCCTTGCAGTTCTCATCCTGCTGACTGCCTGCCACAAGAAAATCTACACACACGACATTTCCTTCAAAGGAGACACCGTAATCTATCAAGGCCGCCCCTACACCGGTGACATTTGGACAGACGACAACACTTCGGGCTTTTTCAAAACCGAAAACGGGCAGTTGCAGGAATTGACTTTCTTCCACCGCAACGGCAAAATGGCCATCCACATGAAAGTAAGTCCGCAAGGGGCACCTCACACCGAAATCTTTGACGACCACGGAGACTCACTCGATCTGGTCTCATTCCAACAGCACTATATGGACATCTATCTGAAAATGGCTATGGTGCAAGGAGAACTAATGCAAAAATAGCCTTGTTGACGTAGTATAACTCCTTGCCTGCCCATCAACCATCCACCTGTTCATACTTGCCTCTTAACCTCTTTGGAAGCCGTGAACGCACTATCATGTACGACTTTTCTATCAGTGTCTTGACCAACCTGTCGTCAAGCATTTCCAGATAAAGGTCGTTCCAATGTGTCTTGTTCAGGTGATAGGCCGGGCGGATGCCGTCGTAGTGCTCACGCAACTCCTCCCCCTCATCAGGATCGAGCTTCACGGCGCATACCGGTTCCGGTGCCTCCAATCGAATGTGAAGGAATATCTTGCCCTCAATGCGAAATATCAACCAGTCTGGACCGTAGGGCATATCCTCCTCCACTCCGGGCAATGCCATTGCATATTCCCTTACTTCTTCTATATTCATCTTCACCGTTGGTTCGTAAAACAAGGATCAATATTTTATCTACAACAAAGATAGAAAAAAGGATTATAACCTCCAAACACTTGACCTAAAAGTTATATTTGAGCTTTTTTAGTAGCATGTTATATGAAGTGATTTATTTTTTTATCTTTTATAGAAGATAAAAACAAGGAGAAAAGCTGTTTTTATCTCGTATACTTCACATACATTCTTATCTCCAATCATCTTAAATGCAATATTTTACAAGAAAATGTTCTCTCTAATTGCGATAATCTACCATGTTTTCAAAGCCTGTCAAAAAGCCCCCATGAAAAGAAAAATCTTCATTTATTGAATCTGCAACTAACAAAGTTGGCTAATTTTAGCTATCTTTGCATAAGATAGGCGGGCCCAAGCTTGCAAGATATAGAGTCGGCACCTGCCTTTAAAGCCCATTACGGGCCTGTTTTCAACAATCATCGACCATAGCCCATGAAATGTAAACCGGTATCGAAATATATCCTATACGTCGTTTGCATGTTGCTGCTCGCTGCTTGCAACAAGAGCGAACGGCGATATGTCATCGGCGTATCACAATGCAGCGAAGACATTTGGCGCGACAAACTGAACGACGAACTCGTGATGGGCACCTACCAGCACGACAACGTGAGCCTGAGGTTTGCCTCGGCCAATGACGATGACAGACTGCAAACGGAACAAATCAATAAGTTTATCGAAGACGGTGTAGACCTGCTCATTGTCTCCCCAAACCAGATACACACCATCACTTCCGCCATCGACAAAGCCTACAACCGGGGCATTCCCGTCATCCTGTTCGACCGCAAGACCGACTCGGGCAAGTACACAGCTTTTATTGGAGCCGACAATTTCGAGGCGGGCAAAACGATGGGCGAATACATCGCCCGCCAATTAGGGGGCCGGGGAAACGTGGCCGAGATAGCCGGACTCACAGGTTCTTCGCCCGCCATCGAGCGCCACAAGGGATTCATGCAAGCCATCGGCCGATACCCCGGCATACGCCTTATCGCACAACACCATGCCGGATGGCTAAAAGAGCGTAGCCAAATAGAGATGGACAGTATCTTAAACGAACACCACCACATCGACTATGTGTTCGGACAAAACGACCGCATGGCCATCGGGGCCCGGCAAACAGCCAAGAAACGGGGATTCAAGGACATCAAGTTTGTAGGCATAGACGCACTCCCCGTGCCGGGTGGCGGACTGGAAAATGTACGCGACGGCCGGTTGGAGGCATCCTATATCTATCCCACCCGCGGCGACCTCGTGCTGCAACTGGCCATGAACATTCTGGAGCATAAGCCCTACGAGCGCGACAACTATCTCAAGGGGGCACTCGTCACGCGCGACAATGCCCATGTGCTGTTGCTGCAAAGCGAAGAGATGAACAAGCAACGCAGCCGCCTCTACTCGCTCCACAACCGTGTGGACACCTATCTGGCCCAATACAACCATCAGAAAGTCTACCTGCTGTTGTTCTCCATCATCACCCTGCTGCTCGTAGGCCTCATCGTCTACATCTACCGAACCATCAACATGCGGCGCCGGCTGGAAGAAGAGGCCACCAATGCCAAGTTGCAGTTTTTCACCAACATCAGCCACGAACTGCGCACACCGCTCACACTGATAGCCGACCCTGTGGAGCATATCATCGACGACGACAACCTGACCCGTCAACAGCGCAACATGCTGCTCATCGTGCGGCGCAATGTCAACGTGCTCACCCGGCTTGTCAGCGAGATTCTTGATTTCCGAAAGATACAAAACGGCAAGATGACACTCACCTTGAGCGACTTCGACCTTGCGGTCTACATGCGGCAGTGGCTGGATGTTTTCGCCACCACAGCCGGAAAAAAGAAAATCTCGTTGGAACTGCACGCTGCTTCCCCACTGTCCATCCGTGCCGATATATATAAGGTGGAACGAATATGCTATAATCTGCTGAGCAATGCCATGAAGTACACCCCGGAAGGCGGCCGCATCACTTTCTCGGCTGTCACGGAGGGCAACTCCGTACATATCAGCGTGGCCGACACGGGCATTGGCATGACCAGAGACGAGGCGGCCCATGTGTTCGAACGCTTCTATCAGGTAAGACACCCACACAAGGGGGAACGGGTATCGGCTTGGCCATCGTGAAGTCGTTTGCCGAACTACACAAGGGCACTGTTGCCGTGGAGAGCGAACCGGGCCGGGGGAGCACATTCACCGTCACCCTGCCGCTGAAGGCCAAAGGTACCAACATCGTCGAAACCACAGAAGTCTATACCCCTGCCGAATATCCACCCGAAGACTCGGCGGCAGAAGACATTACCTCACAGGCCATGACCGAGAAGATAACCCGGCCGGGCGAAAAGGAAAAGCCCTCGCTGCTTGTCATAGACGACAATCCGGACATACGTTCCTATGTGATGACCCTACTGGGCAACGACTATAATGTGGAGCAGGCTGCCGACGGTCGGGAAGGTCTACACAAGGCCATGAGAGACGTGCCCGACCTCATCATCTGCGATGTGATGATGCCCGTGATGGACGGGCTGGAGTTCTGCCGGCGCGTGAAGCATGATGTCATCACGAGCCACATCCCCGTGCTGCTGCTTACGGCCCGAACCTTGGAGGAGCAACGCGTGGAGGGCTACGACTACGGGGCCGATGCCTATCTCACCAAACCCTTCAGCGGGGAAGTGCTGAAATCGCGCGTAAGAAATCTGCTGGACAACCGCAAGCTGATGAAGATTGCCTTCGCCGGCGATGGTTCCACGCAAGAGGAAAAAGCTGCCCCAAAAAGTTCGGAAAGCCTGTTTGTCGAGAAATTCCGCCGCATCATACAGGACAATCTGGCAGACCCGAGTCTCAACATCGACAAAGTGAGCAGTGCCATGGGGCTTAGCCGGGCTCAACTCTACCGCAAAATCAAGACGCTCACCGGCACTTCGCCCGTAGACATCATTCGCGAGGCGCGCCTGAAACGCGCCGACCGCCTGCTGGAGACCACCGACAAGAGTGTCTCCGAAATAGCCTACGAGGTGGGATTCTCTTCCCCCTCCTACTTCACCAAATGCTATCGCGAGCACTTCGGCCACACACCCAACGCCCGCCAGTGATGCAGGAAACATCCTCCGACATGTCAACCCTTTTCATTGGGCATTTGCATTCCCCCCCGACATTTTGTATCTTTGCACCGGCAAAGGAAGCGTGAGAGCGCTTCCTTTTTTTTAGCCTCCACCCTAAAGAGGTCTTTTCAGGTCCGAATGGTCTTGCAAAAGAGCCTCTTTTGGGTTCTCGTTCGGGCCGGATGAGCTTCCAAGTGTGGCTCTTTTGCGATGTCGGTCGGGCCGAGTGAGAATATTGATGAGCCTGATGGAACAAATGAGGCAGGTATTTTTGGCGGAGAAGATGAGCAAGGAAAAATTGCATGTAAGCCTTTTTCAAAAGTTTTAATAGTTCATGCTATATGATGGTTTTATCCCCTTTGTTCAGCCCCCAAACCCCTAACTTAGGGGACTTGGCCTCTTGTCCAATCCACTTTTTCAAAAGATTAAGCAGGCTTTCCTCCGCGAGGCCCTCCCCTCCTTCGGAGGAGCCGGGGGAGGCCTAAGCATATCCAAGAAATCTGAACGAAAGATCTTCAGGAGTATAACTATTCGTGAAACGGCTGTTATTTTCAGCCACATGAACGATTTTTAATAGTCTTTGATTTAAAATTTATTTCCTTCCGTTCATATTATCGATTACTTTGCAGCAGATTTTTTCGCAACTAACAATCACTTAACAATGTTTCTGATGAAAAACCTAAATCGAGTCTTCGTGAGTTTCATACTCACATTCGTTTGCATCATGACAAACGCCCAAGACATTAAAATCTCCGGTACGGTAGTATCGGGTGCAGACAATGAGCCCATCATCGGGGCTTCCGTCACAGAAAAGGGCACTAAAAATGCGGCCATTACCGATCTTGACGGCAATTTCTCTCTGTCAGCATCCACCGGTAGCACCATCGTCGTTTCCTACATCGGCTTCCAAACCGTGGAACTGACAGCCAAACCCAACATGAGGATTGTGCTCACGGAAGATGCCAAGGCACTGGACGAAGTGGTGGTGACGGGTTACACCACACAAAGAAAAGCCGACCTGACGGGCTCCGTAGCCGTGGTGTCGACCGGCGACCTAAAGACTTCTCCCGACACAGACCCCATGCGAGCCTTGCAGGGCAAAGTGCCGGGCATGACGGTCACGGCCAACGGTTCGCCAAGCGGAACGGGTACGGTGCGCATCCGCGGTGTCGGTTCATTCAACACCTCGCAAGACCCGCTCTACATCGTAGACGGCGTGCCGACCAACTCGGCCCTCAACTCTCTCAACGCAAGCGACATTGAAAGCATGCAAGTGCTGAAAGACGCTGCATCGGCATCCATCTACGGTTCACGTGCCGCCAACGGTGTCATCATCATCACCACCAAACAGGGCAAGAAAGGTGACAAGATAAAGATCGACTTTTCGGCAAATCTCACGGCACAGTTTTACACCGCCCAGTCGAAGATGAAGCTGAGCAACACCCAACAGTATGCCACCGCCATGGTGCAGGCGGCACTCAACGACGGCGTAGATCCTGCCGTCTATGCCAGCAACTATGGTCTGAACATCAACGCCGCTACCGGAACGCCCATCACCGTGTGGAATCCGGCAACCAAGCAGTATGCAAACTACACCGTGAACGGTCGCTTCGATGGTTACATCAACAGCAAAAAGACCATGAGATTCTCCGACACCGACTGGGTGGATGAGATTTCACGCACCGGCTTTGCCCGCAACTACAATGTGTCATTCTCTCATGCCAATGAAAGACACTCGGCCATGTTCTCACTCGGCTACAAGAAGAACGACGGTATCTTGAAGTACACCAACTTCGAGAATATCTCCGCCCGCATGAACGCTTCCTACAATCTCAACAAAAAGGTGACCGTGGGCGAAAACTTTACCGTGACTTATACCAAGCAAGTGGACGTCGCCCCCATGGAGAATGCACTCAAGATGGCACCCACCGTACCGGTATATGAAGAAGACGGAGTGACCTTTGCCGGCCCTGTAGGCGGCATGAGCGACCGGCAGAATCCTGTAAGAGAAGAATATCACAACAAGGACAACCATCTCGACTTCTGGCGCCTGTTCGGCAATGCTTTCATCGACATCAAGCCGATCAAAGGCCTCCTCTTCCGCTCCAATTTCGGCATCGACTTCACCACCTCGTTTATCAATGCGCTCACCCACACGTTCAAGTCTGACATTGTGAACAACAACATTGCGAAAACCAACCTCGGGCAGACAAACAACGTGAACTACACGTGGTCAAACACCTTGAACTATGGCTTCAATCTGAAAGACAAACACAACTTCTCCGTGCTGCTCGGTTCGGAAATCAACAAACAGAGCGTCGTGGACTTCAGTGCCTACTCTGAAGATTATACCTTTGAAGATGTCGACTACATGTGGCCTAATGCTGCAACGGGAACCATGAGAAACAGTGGTGCAAAGGTTGGCTACAGACTCGCTTCGTTCTTTGGAAAGATCGATTACAACTTTGAAGACCTCGTCCTCGCCTCCTTCACCATCCGTCACGACGGTTCTTCGAGATTCGGCAGAAACCACCGGTGGGGTACGTTCCCCGCCGCCTCGCTGGGTTTCCGCATTTCACAACTGCTGCATGAAAAGTGGATTGACGACCTCAAGCTGCGCCTGTCGTGGGGTAAGACCGGTAATCAGGCCATTGACAATAATGCCCAATTCGGACTCTACACAAGAGACTACGGACTGGGCAGAGAGACCTCAACCGCCTACGACCTCTATCTGAAAGGGTCCGGCACATTCCCCTCGGGCTACAGAGCCACCCAAACGGCCAACCCGAACCTGAAGTGGGAGACGGCCATACAATATAATATAGGCGTAGACTACACCCTCTTCAACAGTTCGCTCTACGGCAACATCGATGCCTACATCAAGAATGTAGAAGACATGCTCATCAATCCTGCCTATCTCGGAGCTATGGGCGAAGGCGGCGCCTCATGGTCGAACGGTCCCTCACTGCGCAACTGGGGTATGGAATTTGCCATTGGCTATCGCAAGACTTTCGCCTCGGGGCTTGGCATCGACCTCAACGGCAGCCTCGACTTCTTCCGCAACAGAGTGACCAGTCTGCCCGAATCTACTACCGGCTCTTATGCCCACACCACCAAGGAAAACCTTGTACAGTCACGCAAACCATACGGTTCGATTGTCGGATATGTTGTTGACGGCCTCTATCAGAATCAGGAAGAAGTGGCTGCATCGGGACAGGAAAATGCCCGCGTGGGCGGCTTGAAATACAAAGACCTTGATGGCGACAAGAAGATTACATCGGCCGACCAAACTTGGATACTCAATCCCGTGCCGGCTTTCTCCTACGGTCTCAACATTGCCCTCACCTATAAAAACTTCGACTTCACAATGTTCTGGCAGGGAGTTTACGATCAAGATGTGTACAACAACCAGAAATTCCAAACCGACTTCTGGAGCATTACCGACCCGGGCTCCAACAAAGGCAACCGAATGCTGGGTGCATGGACAACCGGCAACACCGGTTCGCCGATACCGGCACTGACCACCAACAACACTGCCGACGAAGGCCGGGTCTCCTCCTACTTCGTAGAGAACGGCTCCTACATGAAACTGCGCACGCTGCAACTCGGCTATAACATGCCTTCGGCCTTGCTCTCGAAATTGAAAGTGGCCAATGCGAGAGTCTATATCTCGGGGCAAAATCTCCTGACCATCAAGAGTAGCAGTCTCACTTGTTCTGATCCGGAAAATCCGAACTGGAACTATCCCATACCGACCTCCCTGTCATTTGGTCTGCAAGTAGGTTTCTAATCAACAACTTTTAACGCGTAAACAAAATGAAAAAGCTATATATTGCAATCTTTGCACTTGTTTTAGGAGTGTCGCTTACAGGATGCAACAGCTTCCTTGACTACACTCCGACCGCCGTGGTAGACGAAGACAAAGCCTTCTCTGACCCGGAAGGCATGGTCAACAGTGCCTATGCCATGCTCGGCGACTGCTGGTATCAATATCCCTTCAACCTCTGGCCGTATGGCGACATCACTTCCGACGACTGCCTGAAGGGGGGCTCGGGCGTGAACGATACCGACTATCACCCGTTTGAGGTGTGGACCAACATGACATCGACCATCGGCCCTTTAGATGAGTTGTGGTATCGGTTGTATGCTGCCATTTCACGCTGCAACAGAGCATTGGTGGCATTGGAGAAAAACGGGAACAGCCGGTTGGGCGAAACGACAACCCAACAGCGCATTGCCGAAGTAAAACTCCTACGCGCCCATTTCTATTATAAGTTGCTCACCGTCTACCGTAAAATACCTTGGATAGATGAGGATGTATTCAAAAACAACACTCAGGAAAAGACCCGCAACGACGCTTTCACCTATGAAGAGTTGTTTGGCAAAATCATTGCCGACTTCCAAACGGCCTATGACGTGCTCCCTGCAACACAAAAGGACGGGGGACGTGTGAACAAAATCGTGGCTGCGGCCTATCTGGCCAAATGCTATCTCAACCTCGCATGGGGTGACGGATATGAGAAGAATACGGGAGTAGATCACATCAACAGTGCCTATATGCAGAAAGTGGTGGACTATACCGACATCGTGACCCATTCACAATATGGCTATCTGAAGGACTATGGCGACATTTTCCTGCCGGAAAATAAGAACAGCAAAGAATCTATTTTCTCCATTCAATGCTCCGACTATAAAGACGATCACACTACTTATGGTCGCGGCAACTGGTCGAACACGCTGAATGGCTGTTGGGGAATATGGTCGTGCGGATGGGACTTCCACAAGCCGTCGCAGAATCTTGTCGATGCCTTTAAAACCAAAAACGGGCTTCCGATGTTCGATGATTTTGACAAGACTGCCGCCCACCCCATTAAAGACCAACCCAACAACCAGAAGTGGGATCCACGCCTGTTCCACACCGTGGGTATGCCTACTTTCCCTTACAAATACGAAAATGCCTACACCATGACAAAGGCCAACTCGCGTAATCCGAACGCTTACGGCTATTACACCTCCTTGAAAGAGGTTCCGCAACGCAGCAAGGGCGAGACCTATAACTATCCTTGGCAGGCTTTTGCCATGAACGAATACGTGTTCCGCTACACTGACGTGATGCTGATGAGGGCAGAAGCGTTGATCGAGTTAAACCGCCTTTCCGAGGCCGAGACCATCATCAACGCCATCCGCCAGCGGGCAGCCAACTCCATTAACAAGCACATCAAATATGCCGCCAACCAATGCGAGATAGCCCTCTACCCCGACTCCTACTTCCAAGACAAGGAGACTGCACGCAAATGCCTGCGTTGGGAACGCCGTCTGGAAATGGCCATGGAACATGAACGGTTCTTCGACCTACGCCGCTGGGGCATTGCCTCAAAAACGCTGAACGCCTACTTCAAGACCGAAGCCAACGACAAATACGACAATACGGAATATGCACAATACTACAAAGATGCACATTTCACACCCGGTAAAAACGAGTTCTTCCCCGTACCGTACAATCAAATCTATTATATTCCGGGGCTTTACACCCAAAACGACGGATATAATTAAAGCATAAATGAATAGTCCAAAGGCATTGTTTGTACTATAAAGGTGTACAAACAATGCCTTTTAACCAAACAAAAGTTCCATGCAACAAAAATGATAGCAAAAGAATAATTTTATCAAGCAGGAATATAATAGAAACGCTATCTTTGTACTCGAAGTGAAACAATACCCAAACAATCCATTTAAGTAAAAACCGCATGACAATCGTAAGAAAACTGTTATTTCTATTTATCTTTACCCTGACAAGTATGATGATAAATGCGCAAACTTCTCCAGGCGTGCCCCTATTTCTAAGCGACAACCACGCCATGTACAGACTGACGGCAGACGCGACATATCTGTTGCTGCCCATTGAGGAGAAAGAGGAAAATGCCAATGTCAATCTCGTGGTGGGCAATGAGACAGCACAGACTTTCAACGTGAAGCTGGCAGTAGACCACATCGACTATTTCGTCCCCCTTGACATCAGCAGATACAAGGGCAAACAAGTGTTGCTGGACATAGGCTTCAATGCCAACCGCCGTACCACAGGGGACATAAAGGACTATAGCTGCTGGAAAGAGCTGAAAACGGCTTCCACTTTCGACACCGCCAACCGCGAAAAGTTCCGCCCACAATATCACCACACCCCGGATTGGGGATGGATGAACGACCCCAACGGGCTTTTCTATAAAGACGGTGTGTATCACCTTTACTTCCAACACAACCCCTACGGTTCGCAATGGGAGAATATGAGTTGGGGACATTCCACCAGTCGAGACCTCATCCATTGGGAGCACCAGCCCGAAGCCATCATGCCTGACGCACTTGGCACTATTTTCAGCGGATGTTGTGTGGTGGATAAAAACAACACGGCCGGTTTCGGAGCCAATTCCGTCATCGCTATCTACACATCAGCCGGAAGAAGCCAGACACAGAGTCTGGCATACAGCACCGACGACGGCCGCACATTCACCAAATACGACAGAAATCCCATTATTACTTCCAATGTGCCCGACTTCCGCGATCCGCATGTGTTCTGGAACGAAGACACCAAGCAGTGGAACCTCATCCTTGCAGCCGGACAGGAAATGAATATCTACACATCGGACAATCTCGAGGACTGGACCTACGCGAGCAGCTTCGGCCACGACTATGGCAATCACGACGGGGTGTGGGAATGTCCCGACCTTGTGAAACTGCCCGTGAGAGGCACGAATGAATATAAGTGGGTGCTGATATGCAATATCAATCCCGGCGGGCCGTTCGGTGGAAACGCCACACAGTATTTTGTCGGGCAGTTTGACGGGCACAAGTTCACTTGCGAATCAAAGCCCGAAGTGACCAAATGGATGGATTATGGCAAAGACCACTACGCAGCCATCACGTTTGACAACGCTCCAGAGGGGCGCAATCTTCTGCTCGGCTGGATGAGCAACTGGCAGTATGCCAACAATGTGCCTACCAAGCAATACCGCAGTGCCAACACGCTGCCACGCGACATGTATCTTTTCAATGACGGAGGCGAAACTTATGTGGGTATGGAGCCGGCCAAAGAACTGCTTGCATTGCGCGACCGGGCGGTTGTGAAGGCATCATTCACACTGGGTAGCAAGACTTTCAAACAGTTGTTCAAAAATCCTACCGGGGTCTACGAAATAGTGGCCGACATCGCACCCGCGACCGGTTCCAAACTCGGACTCGTGCTCTCCAACAGCAAAGGAGAAAAGGTGACGATGACCTATAATACCGCCGACAAAACTTTCTCCATGGATCGCGCCAAGAGTGGAGACACCACTTTCAACGAAGCTTTTCCTGCCATGACGGTTGCCCCCGTTAAAGGCGGCGGCATCAAACGCCTACGCATCTTCGTTGACAACAGCAGCATTGAGGTCTTCGAAGCTGACGGGCGCATGGCCATGACCAACCTTGTGTTTCCCGCCGAACCCTATAATACATTGACTTTGACAAGCGACGGGCGCTGCAAGGTAAACTCATTCACGGTATATTCCATCAAAAAATAGCCTTATGAACAACACTAAAACTTTAAAACTCATCCCTGTGATGCTCTGCTTCTTTGCCATGGGCTTCGTGGACTTGGTGGGCATTGCCTCCAACTATGTGAAAGACGACCTGCATCTGACCGACTCTACGGCTAATGTCTTTCCGTCGCTCGTCTTCTTCTGGTTTCTCATCTTCTCCGTGCCTACGGGCATGTTGATGGACAGGATAGGCCGCAAGAAGACTGTACTGCTCAGTCTGCTGGTGACGTTTGTGTCGCTGTTGCTCCCCATCTTCGGCGAATCATACGGGCTCATGCTCGTTTCCTTCTCGCTGTTGGGCATCGGCAACGCACTGATGCAGACCTCGCTCAACCCGCTTGTAGCCACCGTCATACAGGGCGGAAACCTCGCCAGCACACTCACCTTCGGCCAGTTTGTCAAAGCCATAGCCTCTTTTCTGGCTCCATACATCGCCATGTGGGGTGCCACGGCTTCCATTCCGGCTTTCGGCCTGCAATGGCGGGTGCTGTTTCCCATCTACATGGTCATCGGTGTCATCGCCACGCTGCTGCTTTGGATGACTCCCATCACCGAAGAGGAACAAACAGAAAAGGCCTCTTCATTTGCCGAGTGCCTCAAGCTGCTGGGTCTGCCCGTCGTGTTGCTGTCGTTTATCGGCATCATGTGCCATGTGGGCATTGATGTGGGCACCAACACCACGGCACCGAAAATACTGATGGAGCGACTGGACATGAGCTTGAATGAGGCCGCTTTTGCCACCAGCCTCTATTTCATTTTCCGTACCATCGGTTGCCTCACGGGCTCTTTCTTCCTGCGGGTGATGAACAACAAGGTGTTCTTCATCATCAGCATTCTGATGATGGCACTCTCCATGTGCGGTCTGTTCTTCGGCACTTCCAAAGCCGTTCTCTACACAGCCATTGCCCTTGTGGGCTACGGCAACTCCAATGTCTTCTCCCTCGTCTACTCCCAAGCACTGCTTTCCGTGCCCGAACGCAAGAATGCCGTGTCCGGACTGATGATTATGGGACTCTTCGGCGGCACGGTGTTCCCGCTCATCATGGGCTTTGCCAGCGATTCCATCGGGCAGATGGGAGCCGTATTGGTGATGGCCGTGGGCGTGGTCTACCTCTTTACCTATATTCCCCAAGTGAAACATTAAAGAAACTTCAACAACAATGGAAACTATGAAATCGACAACATCGTATATCATCGGACTGGGCGAAGCCCTGTGGGATGTGCTTCCCGACGGTAAGAAACTGGGCGGTGCACCGGCCAACTTCGCCTATCATGCCGGCCAATTCGGCAACAAGACACTGGCCGTGAGTGCCCTCGGAGAGGACAAGCTGGCCGAGGAAACCCTTGCCGCACTCGACGAGAAAGGGCTGGAATATATCATGCCACAAGTGCCCTACCCCACCGGAACGGTGCAAGTGGTACTCGACGACGAGGGAGTGCCCACCTACGACATTCGCGAAAATGTGGCGTGGGACAACATTCCGCTGACCGACGAGATGCTCGCCGTGGCGCGAAACGCCCGTGCCGTGTGTTGGGGCTCACTGGCCCAACGCAATGTGGTATCGCGAGACACCATCCAGCAATTCGTCAAAGCCACCCCGAAAGACTGCCTCCGAATCTTCGATATCAATCTGCGACAGACCTTCTACACGAAAGAAATTATCCAGGAATCATTGAGACTGTGCAACATTCTCAAAATCAACGATGAAGAACTGGTGAGCATCGGCCGCATATTCGGTTATCCGGGTCTCGACATCGAAAACAAGTGTTGGCTCATTTTGGGCAAGTACGACCTCGACATGCTCGTGCTCACCTGCGGCGTGAACGGCAGTTATGTATTCACTCCGGGCACCATGTCGTTTCAGGAAACCCCGAAAGTGGAAGTGGCCGACACGGTGGGTGCCGGCGACTCGTTCACAGGAGCCTTCTGTTCAGCCATTCTGAAAGGCAAGTCGGTGTGTGAAGCCCACCGGATAGCCGTGGAGGTCAGTGCCTACGTGTGTACGCAAAACGGTGCGATGCCCAAACTGCCGGAGAAATATCTCGACAAAGTGCAGCCTTGCGGATAACCACACAGACGGGGACATCCACCTTGGTTAGGAGTTGCCCGTAATCACCATGAAAGCCCCCGAGCGTGTCATGCCGACATGTGCTCGGGGGCTTTTGTTTTTGCCCGTTTCCTTGTCCCGACTTTAAAGTTAACGCTTCCAGGTGGTTTAATGCACGGAAAACACAACTCGTTTCACCTATTTTTTGTACATTTGCAGCGTTGTTAGAATCCCAAGAACCATTTACATTACTAAAAGCAACAAGAAAAGATGGCAGACAAACGTTATGGTCACTTCGACGACGAACACCGGGAGTATGTGATCACCGATCCCAAAACTCCCTGGCCGTGGATCAACTATCTGGGCAATGAAGACTTTTTCTCACTCATTTCCAACACGGCCGGAGGCTACAGCTTCTACAAAGATGCCAAGTTCCGCCGTCTCACGCGCTACCGCTACAACAGCGTGCCAATGGACAATGGCGGCCGCTACTTTTATCTGAAAGACGGTGACACCATCTGGAATCCGGGATGGAAGCCGTGCAAGACTCCCCTCGACTTCTACGAGTGCCGCCACGGCATGAACTACACCCGCATCACAGGACGCAAAAATGCCGTCGAAGCCTCAGTGCTCTTCTTCGTTCCGCTCCACACTTGGGGTGAAGTGCAGAAGCTCACGTTGCAAAACCTCGGTACGGAGACAAAGACGCTGAAGCTCTTTTCATTTCAGGAATGGTGTCTGTGGAATGCCGCCACCGACATGGAGAACTTTCAGCGCAATTTCTCCACGGGCGAAGTGGAGGTCGAAGGAAGCGTCATCTACCACAAGACCGAATACCGCGAACGCCGCAACCACTATGCCTTTTATAGCGTGAATGCCTCCATCAACGGCTATGACACCGACCGCAAGACCTTCGTCGGCCTCTACAACGAGTTTGCCGAACCCGAAGCCGTGGTTGAAGGCAGGGCCCGCAACAGCTTTGCCCACGGGTGGAGCCCCATCGCCTCACATTATATAGAGGTGACACTCGCCCCGGGCGAAAGCCGCGATTTTGTCTTCCTTTTGGGCTATGTGGAAAACGCTCCCGAAGAGAAGTTTGCCGGCAAACAGACAATCAACAAGGAGAAGGCACTCCAGATGATTGCCGACTTCGACACCACGGCCAAGGTGGACCGCGCTTTTGACGAACTCAAAGCCTACTGGGACAGCCTGCTGAGTGTCTTCACGCTCAAGAGCGGCAACGCCAAACTCGACCGCATGGTGAACATCTGGAATCAATACCAGTGCATGATTACTTTCTGCATGAGCCGGTCGGCCTCGTTCTTCGAGAGCGGCATCGGCCGTGGCATGGGCTTCCGCGACTCCAACCAAGACCTCGTGGGCTTCGTGCATCAGATACCTGAACGGGCGCGCGCGCGCATCATCGACATCGCCTCCACCCAATTTCCCGACGGCGGATGCTACCACCAATACCAACCGCTGTCGAAACGTGGCAACAACGACATCGGGGGCGGTTTTAACGATGATCCCTGCTGGCTCATTTTCGGCACGGTGGCCTACATTAAAGAGACGGGCGACTTCTCCATACTCGACGAGATGGTACCGTTTGACAACCAACCCGGCTCTGAGGTGACGCTTTTCGAACATCTGAAAGTCAGCATGAACCACGTGCTCAACAATCTCGGGCCGCACAGGCTGCCGCTCATCGGGCGTGCCGATTGGAACGACTGCCTCAACCTCAACTGCTTCTCATGGGATCCCAACGAGAGCTTCCAGACCACCGAAAACAAGAGCGAGGGCTCCAAGGCGGAAAGTCTCATGATAGCCGGTCTGTTTGTCGTGACGGGCAAAGACTACGTGGAACTCTGCCGACATCTCGGCAAACACGAGGAGGCCGAGCGCATGGCACAGGCCGTGAGCGACATGGAGGAGGCCGTAAAGAAGCATGGCTGGGACGGTAACTGGTTTCTCCGTGCCTACGACTTCTTCGGCAACAAAATCGGGAGTCACGAAAACGAAGAGGGCAAAATATTCATTGAGAGTCAAGGCTGGTGTACGATGGCGGGCATCGGTCTCGAAGACGGCTTTGTGGACAAGGCGCTCGACTCGGTGAAGGAGCGCATGGAGTGTGAGCACGGCATTGTGCTCAACAACCCGGCCTACACCACCTACCACGTGGAGATGGGCGAACTGAGTTCCTACCCTGAAGGCTACAAGGAGAATGCCGGCATCTTCTGCCACAACAACCCGTGGGTGATTATTGGCGAAACCGTGGCCGGACGCGGCGATGACGCATGGAGCCACTACACCAAGATACTGCCTTCCTACGTGGAGGAGAAGCACCAGACGCTCCACAAAGTGGAACCCTACGTGAACTGCCAGATGGTGGCGGGCAAGGATGCAGCCCGGCCCGGTGAGGGCAAGAACTCATGGCTCACGGGCACGGCAGCCTGGATGTGGTACACTGTGTCGGAGTTCATCCTTGGCATCAAACCCTCCTACAACGGTCTGACGATTGATCCGTGTCTGCCGACATCGGCCAAGGAGTATGAAGTTTGCCGCAAATTCCGCGGTGCGGAGTATATCATAAAGGTGAAAAATCCCAAGGGAGTGAACAAGGGCGTGCGCTCCCTCTTCCTTGACGGACAACGCATGGAGGGCAACACGGTGCCTTTCAGCGAAGGCAGGCACACCGTAGAGGTTGTAATGGGATAACAGCCGGCGGCATCTTCTTCTGATAAGACAAGACAAGGCGAAGCCCCGCACCGGAATCATTTCCCGTGCGAGGCTTCCTGTTGGCAGACGAAGAAAGAGAATGGCCACCAATTTCATGGAGAAATTATGGTGTTAGCTGGTTATTAACATGTTACACATTAATCAATACAAAAACACATTAATCATAGTTCGGTCATTAGGATATCTCCGTGTTGTAGGACAGTGAGAAATCCTTTATCTTTTTCCATATCCTTTAGAATGCTTTCTTTGTTTTTTACGAAGTAAAATCTGCATTTTGGATTTATTTAACTACCCTATTAAGAAAAAAGAGAGGTAAAAATTGTTGTTAAGATAAAATTGTCATATCTTTGCCAAATAAAAGATAAAAGTATGGATGATACATCATTGTATACAATTGGCCATGGTCGTAAAACAATAGAAGAGTTCATAAAGGAGCTTGAATTTTTCCGCATATCATATCTTATAGATGTGAGAACTGTACCATATTCTAAATGGAGTCCACAATTTAATCAAGAAGCATTAAAAAATGAACTAAAAAAATATCTTAACATTGAGTATGTGTGGTGGGGTAATCCTGATCCAGAAAATGACATATATATTGGCGGAAGGGCACTTGGTGAAGATTGCTATGATGAGGACGGTTTTTTGGATTATAAAGAAATGGCCAAAGATTACCGTTTTAAGAAGGGATTGAAAAGATTAGTAATGGCCTCCAAAAAGCAATATAGGGTTGCTCTAATGTGCAGCGAAAGTGATCCATCAGAATGTCATAGAAGTAAATTGATCGGACGAGAACTTTACTTTCAATATAAGATTAATATTAATCATATTGTAGGATGTTGTAGGCCGGAGACAGAGACAGAAGTGATAAATAAGCTGACAAAGGACACATGGCCAGATATGTTTGATAGTCCAATGCCGACATTCAAATCTCGTAAATCTTATAAGAAAGTTTCTCAAATCGATTATCAGTATTATGATTGAAATTTATACTATAGGAGTTTATGGCTCAACAGAAAAGTCATATTTCGGGAAATTGATAAATTCCCACATAGACCTGTTTGTAGACATAAGACAACGTCGTGGTGTAAGAGGTAGCCAATATAAGTATGTGAATAGTAACTATTTACAAGCGAAATTAAAAGAAATAGGTATACCTTATCTTTACATAAAGGCTCTAGCTCCAACTTCTGAAATCAGAATAAAACAGAAAGAAGTTGACATGTTTAAGGGGGAGACTA
>ERZ791611.926-NODE-926-length-23098-cov-3.537256_pt1 | contig 23098 bp, 9 predicted proteins | sample MGYA00510275_ERZ791611 | MGnify/ENA primary metagenome ERZ791611 (study PRJEB30046, sample SAMN00791912) | human gut metagenome | study: EMG produced TPA metagenomics assembly of the A metagenome-wide association study of gut microbiota in type 2...
TGATGAAAATGTAGCTAAAGTAGTTCAAAAAGCAAAAGAAAGAAAAATTCCAATAAGAATAGGAGTAAATTCAGGCTCATTAGAAAAAGAGATATTAAAAAAATATGGAAGCCCAACTGCTGATGCTATGGTAGAAAGTGCAATGTATCATATTGGTTTGTTGGAAAAAAATAATTTTCATGATATAATTATCTCTTTAAAATCAAGTAATGTAAAAATGATGGTAGAAGCATATAGAAAAATTAGTCAAAAAACAGATTATCCTCTTCATTTAGGAGTTACAGAAGCAGGAACATCATTTCAAGGGACAGTAAAATCATCTATAGGAATAGGAGCTCTTCTTATAGATGGGATTGGTGATACTATAAGAGTATCTTTAACAGAAGATCCAGTAGAAGAAATAAAAGTAGCTAGAGAAATTCTTAAAGTATTAGGTCTAAGGGAAGCAGGAGTGGAGATTGTTTCTTGTCCTACTTGTGGAAGAACTGAAATAGATTTAATTGGTCTTGCCAAAAAAGTAGAAAAGGAATTTGAAAAGGAAAACCGTAAAATAAAGATAGCTGTTATGGGTTGTGTAGTAAATGGACCTGGTGAAGCAAGAGAAGCTGATTATGGTGTAGCTGGTGGAAAAGGAGAAGGAGTACTTTTTAAAAAGGGGCAGATTGTAAAAAAAGTAAAAGAATCTGAAATATTAATAGAATTAAAAAAATTGATAATGGAGGATGAAAAAAATGAAGGTAAAATATCTGATTAGTCTGTTAATTGTAACAATTGTAACAGGGTGTACTTCAATAAAAAGCAGTCATGAAATATCTCTTGATAAAATAGAGGGAAGAAAAATTCTTATTGTCAATTATAATAGAAATGAGATACAAAGTGTAGAAGTTAGAAATATATTTTTGGATTCAGGAGTGCCTTATTATGTAGAACCTGGAGAATATAGACTTTCATATACTGAAACACCAATGATAAGAGGAATTATGGATTTTTCTTTTAAAAGAGGAAAAGGAGATAATGGCAATGGTGGAGGAAGAAGTCATTTAGAAAGAAATATGACTACAACAAAGATAATAAATGTTCAAGATGATACAGTAGTAGATTTAGTAGGGAATAAATTTGAAATAAGTGTAGGTGGAAGAATAAATAGTAAAAAATCTTTTTAAAACTAAACTTTTTTCCAACTTATATCGTCTAAATAAATATAACAGTTTGTGAGGGATAAAAATATAATGGACTTTGATGAGATTTTTGAACAGTATTTTGATAGGATATATTACAAAATATTAGGTGTGGTAAAGAATCCTGAAGATGCCGAGGATATATCTCAGGAGGTCTTTATGAGTGTTTATAAGAATTTGAAAAAATTTAGAGCTGACAGTAATATTTATACTTGGATATACAAAATAGCAATTAACAAGATATATGATTTTTTTAGGAAAAGGAAAGTAGAGCTTGATATAAATGAAGAGATACTTGCTCTTGAATGTAACTCTGATGTAGACACGCCTCTTATATTAGAGGAACGGTTAAAAGAACTTTCTCTTCAGGAACGGGAGATAGTGGTTTTAAAAGACATATATGGTTATAAGCTTAAGGAAATAGCTGAGATGAAGGATATGAATATATCCACAGTGAAATCGGTATATTATAAAGCTATTAAAGATATGGGAGGAAATTAGTATGACACCTAAAGAAAGAGTAAGAGCTAATATATATAAAACTCTTTTAGAAGAGGAGAAAAGGAAGAATAAGAGAAGGGGAGTATTTTCATTATCTTTATTTGTATTAGGGATTTTTACAAGTTCTACTTATCAAATGCTTTTCAAAGAAGTACCTATGGCAGGTATGGATAAGTATGTAATTAATAGAAGTTTTGCTGATAGTAAAGCTATAAAGGAAGACATCACTTTGGATCATATTTTTAACAATTCAATTTTTGATGATAAAAAAATAGATTTAAACACAGATGATTTATTTGGATTAGAAGTACAAATTTAGTGGAGGACAGGAATGAGGAAATTTTTAAGCAGCGTATTTGTAGTTATCTTTTCTTCCCTAGTATTTGCCAATAATGATGGATTAGGGATTGTATCTGATGAAGATTTTAGAAAAGTTGGAGTTTCTCAAGAAAATATAGAAAAAGCAAAAGGAATGGTAGGAAAAGTAAGTACAAATTATAAAATGTTACTATTAGAAAAAAAACAACTTGAATTAGAAGTAAATAAATATGTGTTAGAAGGACCAGAGAGTAATCTTGAACAAATAGATAAACTTTTTGATAAAATGGGTCAAATAGAAGCTTCTATATTAAAAGACAGAATAAGAAGTCAAATAGAAATGCAGAAATATATAACTCAGGAACAATATATGAAAGCTAGAGATATAGCTATTAGAAGAATAAATGATGAACAAAGGCTGATAAACAACAAATAGATAGAATAAATGAGGTGTATTCAGTGAAAAGGATTATGCGTGCGATACTCATTGCAGTTACATTTGTTATGAGCAGCGTTGTTTTTGGAAAAGAAGTTTATGATGTTTCGTGGGATAAAACCACAGGAGAATATTTTTCATATTATTCAGATGGAAAAATATATGAGAAAGGAACTTATAAGAATAATAAAAGATTAGGGGACTGGTTTATATTTTATAAAAATGGAAATATGAAAGAAAAAATTTCATATAAAGATGACAAAAAAAATGGAGAATATTTCTATTTTTATGAAAATGGACAGTTAAAATATCGAGTTGTATATAAAGATGATAAAGAAGAAGGAAACTACATAATTTTTGATGAAAATTCTAAACTTCAAGAATTGGGACATTTTAATGACGGGAAAAAAACCGGAGTAGCTTTCAAGTTTTATGAAAATGGAAGAATAAAGGAAAGAATATTCTACAAAAATAATGGAGATGTAGTAAGATTTCAATATGATGATGATGAAGAAACAACAAAAGATATTTTCCCGAATAATAATTAGATAAAAATTGATGGACTGAGAAAGAATCAGTCCTTTTTTATGTTACAGTCTAAGGAAAATTGATTTTTTTATATGTTTATGATATAATTATAAAGTTATAGTGTGAAGAAGGAGATGAGAAATAGTGTTCGGAAAATTAGAAGAAGTAGTAAAAAGATTCGATGAATTAAATGAACTGCTTGGTTCCCCAGAGGTACTAGCAGACCCTAAGAAAATGATGGAATGTAATAAATCATTAAGTGACATAACTCCAATAGTTGAAAAATATAAAGAATATAAAAGAGTTATAGAAGATTTTGACTTTATTAAAGAAAATCTTAAGACTGAAAAAGATCAAGAAATGAAAGAGATGATGCATGAAGAGTTAAAGGAACTCGAAGAATCTATTCCAGAACTTGAAAAAGAATTAAAAGTGCTTTTACTTCCTAAAGATGAAAATGATGATAAAAATGTTATCATCGAAATAAGAGGTGGAGCTGGAGGAGATGAAGCTGCCCTTTTTGCTGGAAATTTATTTAGAATGTATTCAAGATATGCTGAAAGAAAAAAATGGAAAATAGAAATAATTGAAAAGCAGGAAATGGGTATAGGTGGAATAAAAGAAGTAGTATTCAGTATAAATGGATTTGGAGCTTATTCTAGATTAAAATTTGAATCAGGAGTACATAGAGTACAGAGAGTTCCTGAAACTGAATCTGCTGGAAGAGTACATACTTCTACTGCTACTGTAGCTGTACTTCCAGAAGTAGAAGATGTAAAAGAAGTAAAAATTGATCCAAGAGATCTTAAAATAGATACATACAGATCAGGGGGAGCTGGAGGACAGCACGTAAATATGACTGACTCAGCAGTTAGAATTACTCACCTGCCTACTGGTATCATTGTTCAATGTCAAGATGAAAGATCACAGCTTAAAAATAGAGAAAAAGCAATGAAACATCTAGCTTCTAAACTTTTTGAAATGGAATGTGAAAAACAAAGAAGTCATCGCCTCCGGCGACAAGCCCGAACTGCGCGTTCTCGCCGCGTTCGACACGAAGCGCCTCGCTGAATTCCCGGACGTCCCGACCCTTGGCGAACTCGGCTTCTACCCGAACTGGTACGGCTCCGCTCGCGCGATCGTGGCGCCTGCCGGCACGCCTGACGACGTGATCCAGTTCTACGTCGACGCCTTCAGGAAAACGATGGAGGATCCCGCCAGCATCGAACAGCACAAGAAGGCCGGTCTCTCCATGAGCTTCATGGACAACAAGGAACTCGGCGAACTCATCAAGAAGCAGGAGGTCTTCTGCCGTGATGAAATCGCCAAGCTTTACAAGTAAGTCGATTAATCCGAAAGCCTGATCACAGGCACGCTCCCGTTCGATTTGTCATCAAGTCGGACGGGAGCTTTTTATCAGACCACCGTTGAGCGGGGCCACCTTATTGATAATCCAGGTTAAGGAAGCTCTTCAAAACCCCGCTACAATTTCGGCCTACGAGGACTTTTGACTGTCAAATAGGACAAATAGTCGTTCGCCTCCTTGTTAAAAGGGTACTTTTGAAGAGCTTCCGTAAGGGAGATTATGACGAGGCGATCGAGCGCCGAAACCGAAACTACGTGGAGGCAGGCGAGCCGTGGACCGCGCTCTTCCGGCAGAGGAAATTCTACAGGACGACGATCGAGAAGAATGGCTTCTTTCCATGGTTGGGATGGCGAAGGAGAGGAGGCTGAACGCGGACGTCCCGCCTGATGCGCTCGTTAGGACGATGAGGGACTACAACGCGGGTGACGACAAGGCGTTCGACAAGGCCAGCGAGTTCTTGAGGCCGTACAGCAAGTCTCCCTTCTCGGCCCGCGTGGTGCCCAAGACGGACGGAACTTGTCGTCGGCGTGAGGGTCCACGACAAGTTCCAGGTCGTGAGTGAGGACGGCTTCCTCTTCATCGAGGGGCAATGCGGATGCAGTCATGCATGTCAAGTTTCGGCTATAGTGCGCTTGTCAGATATTTCGGCTGGGAGACACGATGGCCAACAACGAATATGGGACGACCTGGTGGGGGCGTCGCTGGCTCAATGCGCTTTCGGGCATTGACTACGAAAACCGCATTCCGCGCGGCAAGGATTATGCCGATGCCGGCAAGGTGCGCTCGCTTCGCATCGACGAAGAAAAGGGCGAGGTCAAGGCGCGCGTCACGGGACACTACGATCCCTTCTACGGCGTCAAGATTACGCTTCCGCCGATCGACAAGTCGGACGTGGCACGTCTTGTTGACCGTCTCGCCGAATCTCCTCTCATCGTGGCGCGCCTCGCCGCGAGAGAACTGAGTCCCGAAATTGCCGACATTGCCGAGTCGCTCGGCATTCGCATTTTCCCGACGAGCTGGAAGGATCTGGAGATGTCGTGCACGTGTCCGGATTGGGCGGTGCCGTGCAAGCACATTGCAGCCGCCATCTACAAGCTGAGCGAAGAAATTGATGCCAATCCCTTCCTGCTCTTTACGCTGCGTGGCATCGACCTGATTGCCGAAATGGAAAGCCGCGGCGTCGAGCTCGAAAAGGCAGTTGAGGCCGAGATGCCATCTTGGGACGATTTGATCCGAGGACTCGACGAACGAGACTTCGTCACTGACCTGCATCCGGATGGAGAATCGGATGCCGGGTGGCTCGAAGATCTGCGAAAGCAAACCTTCCGCACGTTCAAGGTTGACGGTGAGAAGATTCGCAACCTTTTTGCCGAGCATCCGGCGGGCTACATCCACGGCGACCTTCGTGCGCTTACGGGGCGTATCGTGAGCGAAGCAGGGAAGCTCGTTGCACATCAGATGCGTACCGTCATCGAACGCACGATTCCCGAGTATGACGAGGCTCGGCCGCTCATCGCGATCAATACTTGGGGGCAGCCTGTTGTGGACGAATCGCTCTTCTGGCGCGAACGACGCGAGAGCGGCCGCTTCATGCGCCAGGAGCTACGCGGACCGAGTGCGTCGGATCCGGTCGGACGAGGCCTGCACAATATGTTTTCGGGCTTCATCACGCATCAGAAGCTTTCTGAAGCGCCGCGCGAGCTGGAGGCTCTCTACGATGCCTGGCTCATCGCCGGCCGTCTCGTTGAGGCGGGCGCGGTCGTGCCGCAGATCTACAGGCCGATGGATGACATCTTCGCCGTGCGTTGGATTCCGGCCGTCATGGACGATGAAGTGAAGGCGGTCACCGAAGCCGTCGGCGCAGCCTTCTCGCACGTCGGTCCGGAGTTCCTTCGCATTTCGAAGGCGCCTGCTGCGATGCATCCGCTGCTTCTTGGCGAAATCGTGCTCGGACTCTTCATCCAGAGCTACATCGTCGCCGCATGGCGCACCCATGTCGACGAAACGGGTGACGCCGTTCCCGAGCATCACGCGCTCTTCGGGTGCGAACCCGTCGACTGTGACGGTGATTCCGCCTTGAAGGCGGTCGGGATGCGCCTTGAAGGCTGGGTCGCGCCCGTCTTTCTCAAGACCGAGTCGCACCGCGTCAAGGGGATCGTCATCGTGCACGACTGGGTTGCGGCAGCGACGGCCGCAAAGCGCGAGGGCGGTGACGATGTTGGCGCGCGGGCAGGAAGCGCGACCTTGGCGGCGATGTTCGGTGCGCGTGAGGCACAACCTGAACCTGTACCGCTTGAGTGCCCGACATTCATTCCGTATCAGGGGGCGGACGAGGCCGAAGAGCCGCGCTACGACGAAGCGATTCCTGAAGACGTGGAGATGCCGGACTTTGACCCGCATCAGGCAGTCGCCATCGAAATGCGATTCTCGGTTGACGGCGGTGGTGCGCAGGAGAGCGTTGGACTCGCGGACATTCTCGATCTGCCGCAGCACAAGGCGCTGCGCTTTGACTGCCTGAAGCTGATGTCGCGTCTTTCAGGCTACTGTCCGGAGCTCACGGAGCTTCTCAAAAACCGCGCCTCGACGACGGTTGTGCCGCTTGATGAGTTGGCGGACCTCCTTTTCAAGGCAATCCCGACGCTCAATCTACTCGGCGTGCAGACCATTTTGCCGAGAACGCTCCGGAACCTCTTGCGCCCTCAGGCGACGCTCGATCTGGATATGAAGGAGAATGTCTTCGAAAGTCGAGGTCTTTTCGACATCGTCGATGCGATGACGTTCGACTGGCGTCTGGCGGCGGGCAAGTACACGATGTCGGAAGAAGAGTTCGAGTGGCTCTCCGAGCAGGCAGGGCGCATCGTGCGCTTTCGCGATGCGTACATGTACGTCGACAAGCGGCTCCTGAGTTCCATTCGCCGCGAACTTCACGGTCAGCGCAAGCTCACGAAGGCCGAGCTCATCCGCGCTGCGCTCTCGGGCGGCATCCGCGCCAACGGCGTGCGTTTGAGTGCACGCCTGCAGGCGGCTTTCGACAGGCTTTTTGCCGAAAAGACGTTCGATGTGCCCGATACGATCCAGGCGACGTTGCGTCCCTATCAGGTGCGAGGCTATTCCTGGCTCATGCGCAATCTGCGCGCGGGCATGGGGGCCATCATCGCCGACGACATGGGCCTCGGCAAGACGCTTCAAGTCATCACGGTGCTCGAAAAGCTGCGCCTCGACGGCGAGTTGGATGTCAAGCAGGTGCTCGTCGTCGTGCCGACCACGCTGCTCGCAAACTGGAAGCGTGAGATCGCGAGGTTTGCACCGAACTTGACGGTATCGCTCTTCTACGGCCCCAAGCGTGATCTGGCGGAGGCGACGGGGGACGTTGTGCTCACGACCTACGGCAGCCTTCGCGGCTCGATGAAGGCGCTCGAGCACAAGCATTTCCGCCTTGTTGTCATTGACGAAGCGCAGGCGATCAAGAATTACAAGACGGCCGCTTTCAGGCATGTCCGCGAGCTCAAGACAGAAGGCTTCATCGCCATGTCGGGCACGCCCGTCGAGAACGGTCTGATGGAATTCTGGTCGATCATGGAGGCGTCGAACCCGGGCATTCTTGGTTCGAGCACATCCTTCAGGCAGGACTATGTGTATCCGATCGAAAACGACCACGATGCCGTCACCGCCGATCGGTTCAAGCGCATAACGGCCCCCTTCATGATGCGCCGCCTCAAGACCGACAAGTCCATCATCGACGATCTGCCCGAAAAGGTTTCCATCGATGAGTACTGCACGCTCACGAAGGAGCAGGTTGCGCTCTACAACGAGGTGGTCAAGCGTTCCATGCGTCTTGTGGAGGCCAGCAAGGACACCTTCATGCGCCATTCGCTGGTGCTGCAGATGATCATGCAGCTCAAGCAGATCTGCAATTCGCCTGCGCTCTTCGAACCTGCGGGCGGCTTCGAGGATCCGAGGCTTTCCGGCAAAATGTGCCGCCTCTTCGACATTCTTGAGGAAATGCAGGCCGCCGGCCGCAAGGTGCTCGTCTTCACGCAGTTTGCACAGATGGGCATGCTCCTTCAGGAATGGATTGCCAACGAAACGGGTCGTCGCCCACAGTTCATCCACGGCGGCCTCAAGCCGAATGCGCGCCAGACAATGGTGGACCGATTCCAGAATCGACGCGATGAAAACGTCATGGTGCTGACGCTCAAGGCGGCGGGTTCGGGTCTCAACCTGACGGCTGCGTCCGTCGTCATTCACTACGACCTCTGGTGGAACGCCGCCGTCGAAACTCAGGCCACGGACCGCGCCTACCGCATCGGACAACAGTCGACCGTCAATGTCTACCGCTTCATTTCGGCCAATACCTTCGAGGAGAAGATCAACCAGATCATCGAAGAGAAGAAGCGCCTCACCGAAATGACGGTCGCAACCGGGGAAAGCTGGATCGGGGACCTCTCGAACGAGGAGCTCGCCCACGTCTTCAACATGGCCGTCGATGAGGAGGACGAAGGGCACTTTGCCTGATTGCTTCCTTCAAGGGAAGCGCTACCACGACCTGGTCCGGGGAAACGGCTGACGGCAGACCCTGAGAAGAGCGTGAGCGTCGAGCACACACTCTTCTCAGGGGAGCATCACGCACTCTTGTCTCTGATGAAGGCGCCGGGATTCCCGCCGCAGGAGAGGAAGAGTACGTCGACGGCTCGCGTGCAGGCCACGTAGTAGAGTGCCTCTTCGGCGCGCAGAAGCAGGCGTCTGGTGGCGGCATCGCGGTCCTGGAGATCGCGCGGGGCATGGGGGAACTCGCCTTCGTTCATGCCTGCGACGAACACCACCTTGTACTCAAGCCCCTTGATGCGATGCATCGTGGAGAGACGGATGCCGGGCAGTTCGGGGTCATCGGGAATGTCGCGGCTGATGCGGCGAACTTCAAGGCCATGGCCCCGAAGAATCTCTTCATAGCGGGCGAGCATTTCGTTCGTACGCACGGTGATGCAGATGTCGCTTGAATGGTAGGCGCGGTCACCGCTCGTGAGGGTATTGATTTCTCCGCAAATCCAGCGGCATTCCTCATCGACGCCGGAGCAGATCTTGACGATGGGCTTGCGGCCGTGTCGCAGCGAGGCGTAGCCGGTCTTCTCGTCTTCAGCGCCTTCCATGTCGTCGACCGTCTTGTTGCGGTAAACCTGTTCGGCCTGAACGCGGATTTCATCGGTCGTGCGGTAGTTCACGCGAAGCTTGTTGGAGCGACCGCGGATTTCGATGCCGCAGCTGCTGAAGGCGACAGGCTTGGCATAGATTCGCTGGTGCGCATCGCCGACAAGGAACAGGTCGCCTTCCTTGAAGGGCTCGTCCTTGGAGATGTCCCTCGTGAGCGCGCGAAGGAGGCGGAGCGTGTCGGGCTTGAAGTCCTGGATTTCGTCACAGACGACGGCTCGGAAGAGGCCCTCAGGGTAGGACTTCTGAAGGATGTTGATCGCTTCGCAGGCTGCGTCTTCGGGCGTCACGGCGTTGGCGAGGCTGAGACGAATGCGGAGCTCTTCGAAGACGGGCCAGATTTCCTTGCGCTGAGCACGGGTGAGGGCATTGCCTCGGCCAGTGCGGGAGGCGAAGAGGTAGTCGCGTGCCGTGTGGCAGTGCTGTGGCAGGACCACCTGCTCCCATTCGTCCTGATAGAAGGCGATGGGGAAGCCGAGATGCATGGGGATCTTGGCGATGGCCGACTGCCAGGCGGCGTTGTAGATGCCGTCCGAGCCGCCGGGATAGACGATGCGATGGCCCTGTCCGTTCTGGGAAAGGAAGGTCGCGAGCCAGGCGTCGAGATTGAGGACCGTAATGCGCTTCATGTCCTCCCGGGAGCAGATCATGCGAAGCTGGGCCTCGACGTCCACGGCGAGGTTCTTCGTAAAGGTCGTGAAGAGCAGACGATCCGTCGAGAGCCAGTCGGGAAGCTCGACGAGATGCTTGGCACGATGAAGCGCGACGACGGTCTTTCCGGTGCCCGCGCCGCCCGTGATGCGCGCAGCGCCGTGCCAGCGTCGGTCGACAAGCTTGCGCTGGGACGGATGCAGGAAGACGCGCCACTGCGCGAGCGGCTGGTCCATGATGTTGCGCAGCTCCTCGTCGGTCTCGACGATGCGGAAGTGCCCCGCGTCCAGAAGACAGTCGCCGGTTTCGACGACCGCCTGCTTGTCGGCGATGTCCTCTTTGTAGGCCTCGACGATTTTGGCCCACGGTTCGCCCTGAACGTACCAGGTGAGCATTTCGTAGACGCGGTCGGGCAACTGGGCCTGTATGCGGACAAGGTCGTCCTCGGACTTGACCGAGCGGATGTTGGCGAGGCGGTCCTTCGGAAGGCCGATGTCGAGGAGGTCGTCATTGCTGAGGGCCTCGAAGACGGGAGCCTGGTCGAGCGGACCCGCGGAGACCGTCATGGTGTCGGCGATCTCATAGACCTGAACGGAGCGGGTGCGCTCGTTGGTTTCACAGAGATGGGTGTCAGCCCATTCCTGAGCCATGGGATCGGGACCCGCCCAGAGGGCAAGAAAGAGGTCACCGATGCGCTTCATGATGATGGAGATGCCGCCGTCAAGACGAACCTGCTCGTACACGGAGGCGCCCGTCAGGGTCTTCATGCTGACGGCGCTGCCCATGCGAAAGCGGGTGATTTCGGTGTAAAAGGTCTGACGGGCCTTGTCGGAGAGAAGGGCCACTTCGCTGAAGACTTCGCGACCGACGGCCAGACGCCGCATTTTCTGTTGTGCCATTGTTCAAATCCTTTGTTGTTAGTTGTTGTTGCTGTTGCTGCTGCCTGTGGCCTTGACGGACTGAGAGAGACGCTCCGGATCGACGCCGAACGGGAAGACCCTGATGCCGTTGACATTGGTCTCGGCTTCACCTTCGAGCCATGCGACGGCAACCTTTTGCTCGGGCCAGTAAAGTTCGAAGACAAGTTCACCCACCTCGTGCGTGGCGGGATCCTCATATTCGCACCCGATTTCGGGCACGGGGAGGTCAAGGATCTTGAGCTTGTCAACAAGTTCCACAAGAGTCTCATCAGGGAGATCATCAGGGTCGATGTCGTCCCAGGCGTTGCCGGACGGCTCGGAGCCGACCGTCGAGTGGTCGGCTGGTGGCATTCCGGTGAACAGGCCGAACATGCGCTGGGGCGCATGGTTGTCCTTGATGTACTCGATCGCGGCTGACCAGGGTTGCTGGGCCAGCAGGTCTTCAGACGCATTCGTGGGATCAGCAACGGGCAGGAGCGCAATGGGTTGGGCAAGCTGCATGATGTTTGCAATGGCCCAGAACTGCATTAGGGACTGCGCCTGGGGGCTGTTCGTGGGCATTTCCTTGTGCTCGGTGTAGAACTCAGGGTTCGCGCCGAGAATGTAGGAAAAGTTGCGCACAAGGCTCCAGGCGCCAGGAAGCACCGACGAATCCTTTTTGACATCCATTTGGGCGCCGCCCTGCTTGAGAATGCTCGTGACGGGGGCGGCGGAATCAAGCTTCTCGACCGTGCCTGTTCCAAAGTAGCCGCGCGAGAGAAGGTCAAGGGCGCAGGCGTCCTTGGTGGCCTGATCCGGATCGTTGAGCCAGAGAAGCAGCCTGTCGAAGTTGTTTCTGTCCGTAGACCAACGGGCCCTCAGGTCAGCTTCGCTCGGAAGGGGGAGTTTCTGTCTAAGAATCTCGTAGCCTGGAGCGGAGTTTCTGCTGAGCAGGTTCGGCACATCGGGTCTGTTTTCATCCTCCAGCGAGCAGGGCAGGTCGTACCAGCCGAGTGTCCAGACGCGGTAGCCGGCGTTGATGAGGCTCTGTCGTTTCACGAGGTCTTCCTGCACGGTCGGGGCGTGGAACTGCCAGCCGTCGAGGAACACCGCCATGGTGAGGGCGGGTGTGCGCTCGGAGGCGTGTGCAGGGCGGAAGACGAAGTCAGGCCGGCTCGGGTGGAAGACGTTCTTGAAGTCCTCCTGCATGACCATCTGCCACTGGCGGCCGGACTGCATTTCGATGAGAAAGTCCTTGCGGCCTGCAACCGTGCGCTCGACGGCCGTCTTCACGAACGGCTGGCTGTTGCGCAGTGAGTTGATGAAGTTGCGCTCCAGCTCGCTCTCACCCGGCCAGAGATCGTCATCATCGGCGGACGAAGTGCGGGCAACGGAGTCCTGCTGTGCAAGGATGAGGCCGAGCACGCGGATGGCGGCGGACTTCGAGATGAAGGGGCGGGTACTGCTGTCGCGGTGCTGGTAAACGCACTGATAGCATCCGTCCTCGCTGCCGCAGCCGCATTCGGTGATGGCCTTGTAGGCGGTCTGTAGGAGCGTAAAGAGGTTGTCCTTGTCGGAGAGAAGCTCCTTGAGGTAGCCCGTGCCGCCCGGCACCGTGTCGTGAATGAGAATGTAGCGGCGTGCGATGTGGTCGAACTTGTGCTCGACCATCGGGACGATTCTCAGATGGTCGACGGAGCCGTGAAAGTAGCGGCGAAGCCCCAGGTGCAGGGCGGCTGCCAACGAGTGCATCGTGGTCTCGGGAGACTCGTCGTTCGTGAGCGGTACCTTGATGCGGACGGCTTCGCTCGTGAATTCACGATAGAGGATGAGTCCGTTGATCCAGATGTCGTCTGCATCGGGACTGTCGACGAAGGGGCAGGAGGCCTCGTGCTGCTCGGGGCGGACATTGCGCTTCGTGTTCTCGTCGTTGCGCAGGCGGCCGCAGCCGCGGCAGACGGAGAAGCCGTTGCCGTTGATCTTCGTCTGGGCGATCCTGAATTCGGACTCGACTTCCTCGGGCATGCCGAAGTTGAAGTCACGAAGCGTCACGGCCGAGATGTACTCGAAGCGGAAACCGCCGGGAATGCTCTTGTTGGCGAACACATGGCGTTCGGCCGTCGAGCTGATGCTGCTGAGGCTGATTTTCTGCTGTTGCAACGGACGGCGCTCCTCGATGTTGTCGACGATGCGGTCCTTCCTCAGGTCGGCCCAGGCGTAGACGGTCTTCACCTTGAGCGCATTGCGCTCCTGGCCGTTGCTTCGCCACTGCGGGTCGCCGCATTCGGGACAGGCACTGCTGACGGTCGTGTCGTTTTCCAGAATCGCATGCTGGCAGCTCGGGCAGAAGCGCCACTTTTCGGTCTTCTCATTCTCAAGCTGCACCTGGTCGATGTGCATGACGTATTCGTCGACGAAGAAAGTGTTGTTCGGGGCGATTTCAAGAAGTCCCGACGAAGCGGCGCGCTGGAATTTCAGGCGCTTGTAGACGTTTCGCTTCGAATCGTCCTTTTTCACGGGATCCTGCCGGTCTGTCGAACGTGTCCTGATGCGCGTGATGATGCCGTCGAGCTTGATGCCCTCCTCGGGGAAGGCGTAGTTCGGCAGAAGGCCTTCGTCGGTAAGGACCTGAAGCGTCTCCTTGTTGACGTACTCGCGGTTGATGAGGTCCTTCCAGGCCTCCTCGAGGGCCTGCTTCTCTTCGATTTCGGACTCGGTCGCCTCATCTCTGGCGCCCTTTTTCTTTAGATCCTGAACGTCCCTGGCAAGCTGCTTGGCGGAGCGCTGGGCCTTTTCAAGCTCGGATGTCAGCGTGGAGAGCTTGCCCATGATTCGGTCCTCGATCGAGGGAACGAGGGAGCCGCCGACGAGGGAGGCGCGCAGGCGTTCTTTTTCGGCTGTGCAGAAGATGGACTCGCCGGTCTCTGGGCGGACGAAGGCCTTGCAGAACTCGTTGAGAATGTGGTCCGTATGGTTTCGCACGTAATCGAAGAAGCCGCGCGGAAAGCGGTCCGGCGTGTACTGGTCCTGATTGCAGTTGGTCAGGACCGAGCTGATCTTCTGGGGAATGGACGCGTTGACGATGCTGGACATCCAGTCGGTGAGTGCGTGCGCAAGCAGCTGGCGGTCAATCACGGCCATGGCGTGCAGGAAGACACCGGGAGCGGGCACTGAACCCGCAAGCATCTTGTCGGGATCGGTCCAGAAGTACTGGGCATGCGGATTGTTGCCGCAGATCGTCATGGCGAGCGCATTGCCGTCGCGTCGACCGGCACGGCCGATGCGTTGCAGGTAGTTGGCCTGCTGCGGCGGCATGGACGCCTGAAGGACAGTGGAGAGGTCGCCAATGTCGATGCCCATCTCGAGCGTTGGCGTGGCCGAGAGGAGATTGACGTCCCACGGCTCGTGTCCCTTGCTGAAGCTGTGCTCGATCAGACCGCGCTCGGTGCTCTCGACGTTGCCCGTATGCTCCCGCGCCGTCGTGCGTGCGGGAGTGCCGAGATAGAGCCCCGAGGACTCCTCGACGTCCTTGATGAAGTGTTCGCGACCGCCGCAGCTCTTGGAGAGGCACGGCATCTGGCGCCAGAGACGGGCATCTTCGGGCGAAATGAGCGTCCATCGGCCGCAGTGAGCGCAGACGGCCTTCTCGAGCTTGCGCGCGATGGTCCAGGCGGACGGATTGAGCAGGTAGACGGGGGTTGCATCGGTCGTCGTCATGTACACGACGTTCATGAGCCCTGTCTTCGTCAGCACGTCGAAAAGACGTGCATAGGCTTCGTCGACGGCGGCAAGCACATCATCCTTGTTGTAGGCGGCTGACGCGGCGAACCATGTCTCGTACCAGTTTTCATGCCTCCCGGAAGTCAGAACGGCGTCGAAGAACCCTGACGACTTGCGGTTCAGGCTCGAGGGCATGCGCATGACCAAAGGAGCCGGCGGACGGAAGTTCTTGCCGTAGGTGGGAAGCACGCGGCTCCTGTTGAAGTACAGATAGTCGTTGCCCGTCTTCACGAAGCTCATGAAGTCTTCAAGACCGGGAATGCCCGTGAGGTCGAAGGCGCCGCGGCTCTTCTGGTGCATCAGAAAGCCCGTGATGAAGCTCTCTGTCTCTTCCCGAGTGATGCCGCGGCAGCCGCCGACCTGCTGGTCCAGAATGGGCTGCAGGCTGGCAGCGGCTTTCTGCACGAGGTCGGAGCGGGGTTCGAGTGCCGCAATGCCGCCAAGCTCAAGCGTACGGCCTGCATGGGCTCGAAGTGTCAGTTCAATGAAGACCTCCCAGCGCAGTCGCGCCGCGACGTCGTGAGAGAAGTCATTCCATTCGTCACGCGGCGTTTTCCCGTTCTTGCCCGTCTTGCCCGAGAACAGGTCTTCGAAGAAGGCGTGGGGATCGTCGGATAGGACGGGATCCGTCTGCTGATGGGGGGTGCTCCGGTCTGAAGCGGACCGGTTTTCAGGCATGCCGCTCGATGCCGCACGGAACTTCAGCCAGGGGCGGCGCCACATCATGTCGGATGGGGTGAAGGTCGTGACGAAGCGGGCGAGCGCAATGTCGTCCGCGTGATTGCCCGTGAGTTCGGACCTTCTGCCGATTCGTTCCTTCCAGTAGTCGGAGAGGTCGGAAAGAATGTTGAAGAGGGACATCGGATCCTTGGCGGGATCCGAAGAGCGTCGGCTCGTGGCGCGATTGTTGTCGCGAATGAGGCCGGCGACCGCCTGACGGATGGTGTATGTGTAGCCTCGAGCCTGCATGAAGCCCGCCCTGTGCGCAGCGTCCTGGACGCTGTCGGAGAAGGCGATGAGCTTGGGGTCAAGGTTGGCGGAACTTGAATTGAGGTGGCCGACCATGGCGGATGCGAGCGTGACCGCCCGGGCACCGAAGAGACGCATCGAGTTGACGGATCCGCAGCAGGGGCAGTTGTCGGAGCGCTTGGCGCCGGCGCCAGCCTCGTTGGTGTAGTCCTTCACGGTGTCCGGAATCCAGACGACAAGATGGCCGTGGTCTGCGCCGCAGATCGGGCACGCCTTGTGATAGGCGGCTTCACGGCTCGTGCTCGGATCGAGCCAGAAAATACTTTTGTCGTTCTGACAGAAGGTGAAGAGGTGCCTGGGGTGTTTTTTGATCGCGTCTTCGTAGTCGTCTTCTTCGATCGGATAGATGAGCCTGACGGTGTCACTCTTGTCAAACCACGCACGGTAGAACTTGTGGTGGCTGGAGCTCACCTTCTTGTCGACTTCTGTCACGGCGCCCCACGCCGTTGCATTGCAGTCGCGGCAGGTAAGGATCGGAAGCGTGAGCTCGTCCTCGTCCTTCTTGTCTGCATTGGGCAGCAGGCGGGGATGACGGCTGACGGTCGCCACCATGTTGGAGAGCTCTCGGATCCAGAGCTGCATGCGGACGTTGAGGAAGGGCAGCAGCCTGTCGTTCTTGCCGACAAGACGGGCCAGGGAGACAAGGGCGACCAGACTTCTGATGACGAGCACGACGTCGTCAACCGAGACCTTCGCAAGCGACGCAATGACCTTGTGCCATTCGAGCGCAAGGTCGCGGACGTGAATGATGGTTTCCTCACGGCTCATCAGGCGCTGGAAGGCGTCAAGATGCGGAAGAAGTTCGGGCAGCTGGCGGGCCGTGTCCTCAAGATAGCTGGGGGAGACGGGAGACAGGAAGCGCTCCTGCGGGAACCAGCAGAGGAGTGCGGTCGAGACGTAGTCCTCGACGGAGGCGTCCTGCGGCAGCGCGCGCAGCGCGGAGACGGCGGCCGCGTCGGGCCATTGGCCCACGGTCCGGCGTTCGCCGAAGCTGTCGAAGTATTCCTGCGCGGACAGGCGGTCCTCCTGAATGATCGAGGCAGGATCCGAAAAGTCCGCATTGAAGATCTCGGACGCGTATTTCTGAAGGTCGGCAATGCCGTTGTCACCGCCGAGCGTGGCGGAAGTGCCGACACAGGCGAGGCTCTTCCCGAGATTGAGGAAGCTCCTCAGACGCCTGATGAGACAGGCGAGGTCCGTGCCCTGAGCACCGTCGAACGTATGCAGCTCGTCGACCACGAGATAGCGCAGCGTGTCCGCGGTCGTGGCCTGCCAGAGGCTCCTGTCCTCGTCGCGCAGGAGCAGGTAGTCGAGCATCTTGTAGTTCGTGAGCAGGATGTCGGGCGGATTCTGCCTCAGAACCTTGCGGTCCGTGATGCAGACGTAGTTGCCGCCGTCGTCGCTCATGCGGCGTGACTCAACGCCGGGTGCGCCCGTGTAGAGACCGACCGTGGGGAGCATGCCCTTGAGGCCTGAAGCCTTGGCGTTCCTGTTGATCTCAAAGCAGAGCTTCGTCAGACGCTTCGCCTGGTCGGAGGCGAGGGCGTTCATCGGATAGATGATGATTGCCTTGATGCCCTTTCTCTTCTTCTCATCATGCTCTTCATTGCAGTGAAGGATGTAGTCGAGAATCGGGTAAAGGAAGCACTCCGTCTTGCCGGAGCCCGTGCCCGTTGCCACGATCGTGGACTTGGGTTCGGGTGCCTTCAGACGCTCGAATGCAGCCATCTGGTGCTTGTACGGCGTGAAGTCATTGCCGATCTGATACACATCGCCTGCCAGAAGCGGAAGTACTTCCTTCGTTTCAACCTCGGACTTTCGGAAGGGGCGGCGGATTTCCAGCCAGGGCCCCTTCACAAGGTTTTCGCGATCGTCGACGAACGCATCGACGATCGTCTTGTCCTCCTTTCTATCCGTCATAAAGCCGGGCGTGGAGATCGGGAACTCTCTGTTGATGAAGGAGAGCAACCCTTCCTCAATGTCTCGTTCCACGATGCTCGGAATCATGGCGTAGCTTTTCTGTCCTTCCCGTTCAGCCATTATTTTTCTCCGTTATCGGCGATGGATTCGTCCTTCTCCCAGCCGAAGCGTTCGGAGAAGACGCGCCAAGCCGTCTCATAATCTTTCTCGCGGTCCATTTTGAAGAACGGCGCAACGTAGGTCACGGTTCTCTCTTGCGGCTCATCGCTCATCGTCGTGTCCGGGAAGGTCTTCGAGACCGTGCCGGACTTCATGTTCTTCACATTATCGAAGCCAAGGCCGCGCTCATCACACTTCTGGCCGTTGATGGCATACGTGATGCCTTCGGCTACATCCTTCGAACGCGCCTTGTTGGGAAGGCCGACGCCGGGCAGGCCTGCGTTTGTCGTGAAGACAATGCGGCCGTTCTGGTCGTACCACGTGTTTTCCTCGTAGCTGCGCATGACGCGGAAGCGCATGCGGTATAGCGTCAGAAGCTCCTTGAACGTGAGTTTCATCGCATGAGCAGTCAGAACGTCAATCTCAAGCAAAGCCTGCCTGCGGCTCAGGTCCGAACGAAGGGCGTTGTTGCGCTGCCAGGTCGGCGTGAGGTTCTGGAACCAAGTGCAATCGAGTCCGGCGGCATTTTGAGTCCACTGATCGTCTTTCCATTCTGCTTTGAAACACTGTTCCCACAATTCGGCGTATGGAGTGGTCAGACAGTTCAAACAAAGAGTTCGTACAAATGCACAGGCGGTGGATTGATCGTACTCTATGAAAGGTAAGCTGGATATCAGAGAAGGTAACAGATTTCCTTTTCCCATTTGTCTAACAAGTGCATCAAAGGGAATGGAGGAAAAATTAACCGTTATTGTGATGAGGGTTTCCAAATTGTTCGTGGCAATGCCGTTCACACTGTCAATCCAAGCTGTCCCGGGTGGAATTAACGCAGAGGTCAAAGTGCGCTCTGAGTCAGTGCCCACCATGCGTCGGTAAGCCACTCGCCAATGTTGGTCGAAGGGCCGATATTTATTCGTTCCTTTTGATTTCTCTCCATTTGTTCTTTCGTATTCAGGAACCTGATCCCATTCGCAACAAACTTGTCTATTGTTGTAGTCTTCGTCAGAAATGTCGCCTCGTTCGTATTTCGATCGTGGAATGAAATTATCAGGAATTGCTTCAAGATCAATAGGTGCCCATGCCTTGTTGGTTGAACATTTTACAAAAGGAGTTTTAAACAAGGGAGATCCTACTGACAAATGCGGTCCATTCAAGATTAGTGTTGAATACTTGTTCGGTGTTTTTGTGCGATGGCTAGAAAATTCTCGAATTGTTCCGTCAACTCTTGCTGTGGTTTCATTCCACATTGATGAAATCGTCAATTCGTCACTAATGCTGTTCAAACGATGAGGAAAGGCTCCAAATTTCTCGAGGATGGACAGCATGGATTGACAATGGATGTTCGGAAGAATGGGCGCTTCTAAGTCGCTGTCGAAAATTTGAGCGAAAGTGGCGATGGTGGCATCATCCAAACGGATGATTCTGTCTTTGTGACCAATGGTGTTCCAATTGCCTTCACTGTCGGTGATGCCCTCGGCAAAACCAGTACCGTCATGAACCAGACATTCCTCAATCGTTTTGGGATGGAATAGATTCATGATTGCTATTGCTTGAGCTTTAGAGGTCTGATGTCCATAAATAGTCAAGCCGAATACAGTATGATTGTCGATCGGGAATAGCTTAAGTTCGTTTCGAAAGGCAAAGATGCTACGCAACCGACGGTATACATTTGCCCGCAACTGAACGGCCTTGGTTTCCGTGAAAACTGTCAACGGATGTACGAAGCCTTGCACGCCTTCTGAGGATGTGTTTTTCCAGGATAGGGGAAGAAAAACCTTAAAAAGGTCCATACGACAACTTTCGAGTTCAGGATAGTTTGATGAACTACCGCAGAAGTTTTGAGTTCCCGCTGCTTCGATGTATTCCCTTCTCCAGGATTCCCCGAGTTCCGGGTGCGCATCAATGAAACGGACATCGTCATGGACAGTAGAAAGCAACAGTTCACGAATATTTGAGGCGCTTTCCTTGTTGAAGAGAATGTACGGCAAGTAATCACCGACTACTGCTCCTGAGTTCCATGCGGGAACACGCCACGGCGGATTGCCCAACGTGATGTCAAAGCCAAGCTCGCTCCCGTCCGACGTCTTGTACAGAATGTCGGCAAAGCGCAGCGGCCAGTGGAAGAAGCGCAGGCGGTCCGACACTTGACGGGAGATGCGGATACGGGGGTTGGCATCGAGTTCAGATTCAACAAGGTTGCCCTTGGCATCCTCTGCAAGACGAGAGCCGTCCAGATCAAGGGTAATCTGACGCGTCGGCGCGCTTTCCACACCGATGAATTCACTCGACAAGATGAGCATCATGTCGGCGATGTACTCGGCGCGTGTCGGGAAGCTGTCCGCTTCTTCAATGGGCCAGAACCAAAGCGAGCACCAGTAGTCCATGGCCGTGCGCAGACGTGAGAAACTGCCGGTTTCATAAGAGCCGTCACCCATGCGGATTTTTGCGGCGAGCTCATTCTTTTCCTGATAGGAGAGAACTGTGCGCTCGGACGCAACGTGCCCGTAAATGGCATACGGGTCGGTCGTGCTCAGGCGGATCTTGGCCAGGTCTTCGGCCCATCTGCCCCAATGCTCATCAACCATGGCACTGAGCCCTTGCAGGATCTCGAGTTCATTTCCCGACAAGGCTTTGTTGAACGCCTTGACCTTTTTATTCAGCGTATCGATCTGAGTTTTGTAGACCTTCTTAAAGTCTGCGTCTTTGTAAGTTGCCATTTCGAAGTCCGGCAGCAGGAACTGCCAGATTTCATCCTCGCCTCTTGTGCCGGAGAGTTCGTGGGCCGCGCTGATGCGGATCTTTTTGCCGCCCTTTTCGTAATCGACCTTGCAGACGCGCTTGCCACAGCCGATGATTGAATTGCCGCTGTGAAGCTGCAGGCCGAACCACGGCACGAACTTGTCGGACGAGAGCGCATTGAGCCACAGCGAGACTTGGGCAAGCTCGACGGCCACGGGGTTCAAGTCGACGCCGTAGACGTTGTTGTCGGCGAGGTACATCTTGACCTTCTGGAGCTCCCGGTTGTAGTCCTCCTGAGAGAGTCGCTCATCCCGGGCCTTCTGTGCGTGTTCCATGTACTTGACGGCGAGCTGGTTGACGGCTTCGTTCAAGAAGGTGGCGGAGCCCAGTGCGGGTTCGGCAACGCGGAGCTTGAGAATGCGCTCGGCCTTTTCCTTTTCGGTCGGGAGCTTGTCGATGACCGTCTCCCAGTATTCCTTGAGAACATACTTCACAAGGCACTGCGTGAGAATTTCAGGCGTGTAGTAGGACGCTGACTTCTCGCGTTCACGGCCGGTCAGACGGTAGATGAAGGTTTCCTTCGGATAGACCTTGAGCTTTTTTTCGCCGAATTCGTTGGTCTCGTAGACCTTCTGCTCATCCTTGTAATGATCGGAGTCGATCTCCTCCTTCGTCACGAAGTAGCCGGCTTCGAACTCGTCGGACTTCGACGGATCGGCGGAGACTTCGTACAGGTCTTCCTGAGCGAAGAACCCGCGATAGGAAAGCAGTGCTTCGTAAACGGCGCCGAGCTGATGGATGCCGAGGTGAGCGTAGGAAATGCGCCCGCAGTTCTGACGGCGTCCCTTGCCGACGGAGGAGAGGCTCATGAGGCGGATGACCTGCTGGAGCGTCTCGTTGGTGAAGACGACCTTGTTGAGGTTGGGCGTACGCTCCATGTCAAAGAGCGAGCCCTTGAGCGGACGGATTTCAAAGGTGGCGTCAGTCGTGGCCGCACCGAATTCGAGTGCCTGATGCGTGTCGTCTTCACTGCAGAAGGGAGTTCCTTGCGAATAGAAGGAGACCAGCATGGAGATGGAGTCGTGGAAGTAACGGCCCTTGCGGTCCTCTTCGGTCAGCAGGGGCTTCTGTTCCAGGTCGCGAAGGCTTTCAAACGAGTAGCCGGATTGGAAGGCATCGTTTTCGGTTGGTGCGTAGGCAAGGTCGGGACGCGCCTCGACGAAGAGCAGGAAGAGAATGCGGTACATGTAGCGCAGGCATTCCACCGTCAGATCGTTTGCGAACGTTTCGTCGCGCCTGACAGTCTTCTTGTCGCGGCGGGCCTTCTCAATGATCTGCGTGGCCGCTTCGTTGCCCAGCAGTTCGATGGCTCGGCGAAGCGAGAGCTTGAGCGATTCGGAAACGCCGTAAGCCTGCTTGTGCGCATCTTCATCAATGCGGTCGAGAAGTACGGTGCCGTTGCGGTTTTCCATGCTGCTCTTGGCGAGAAGCGCGGCGGCAAGCGAAAGAACGCGGTCTTCACGACGAGAGAAGAGCTCCTTCCAGTCAAAGCGCAACAGGCTGTGACGGGCGAACTTCGTACGGTCGATGAGAAGCCACGAGCGAGGGGAAGCAAGAATCACCCAGCGTGGCGGATTGTCGCAACCGAAGACGTGCTTTTCGAGAATCTTGTTCCAGTTGTCTTCAAATTCTGCCGTCACCTTGCTGTTGAATCCGGGCAGGTCTTCGAACTGGGATCGGGAGACATGCATCTCAAGCGGGTCGAGTTCGTCGTCAAAGTCGACGGACCTGCCGTCAGGCAGAGCCTCAAAAACCCAAAGGTACGGCTCGGCGGCCTTGCCTTCACGGTGTAGCGCGCAAAGCAGGGGAAGCGGCATGTGGTCGTCACCGTTGACGAACGCAGCCTCCGGTGTTTTCTTGATGTCGAGCTCCAGACATCGGCCGATGGCCGCGGCAGCAGAGCGCCACCCCTGCAGACGCTGCTCTTCATCCGACGTTTCGGCAAAGGCATCGTTGAGCTCGTCAAGGAGAGCGCGGGCATTCATGCGGAGAGCGCGATTGGGGGCATGCTGCCAGTCCTTTTCGCCGGCGTCTTCTGCCTTGGCCTTGTTTTCAGACTCAAGCTTCGCCCAGGCATCAAACTGGTCCTTGAGCGAATCGGCCAGACCTTCGGAAAGGAAGTAGGCGCTGTAATACTCGTTTTCGTTGTTGATTCCGGTCCATTCCATGACGTGGATCCTTTCCGTGGTTAGAGAAGCTGGTACTGGGAGGCGTCCGCACCTTCAGCGACATTTTGCTGCACGACCTTTCCCACAAACAGTGCGACAACCTGAACATAGGGCTTGTCGTCCAGCGTGTAGGTGTCCTTTGTGTAGGTTTCGGCTTCCTT
>ERZ791611.927-NODE-927-length-23087-cov-5.255514_pt1 | contig 23087 bp, 20 predicted proteins | sample MGYA00510275_ERZ791611 | MGnify/ENA primary metagenome ERZ791611 (study PRJEB30046, sample SAMN00791912) | human gut metagenome | study: EMG produced TPA metagenomics assembly of the A metagenome-wide association study of gut microbiota in type 2...
GGAAATGTTATCAGCGAACAGAATGTAAACTACGCACTTGCTCTTTTGCACGCCCCCGACGAATACGCGGGCTTCACGATGGCTCTGCTTCGCATGCTCGCCTTCAAGCCCGCAGGCGCGAGAGCCGTGACGCGCGTGCCCGCCCGTGATGCGGGCAGGGCGCCCGTTCAGGCGCCCGCCTCCGTGCAGGCCCCGGCGTCCGCTCCGCAGGCCCCTGCGGCAGTTCCTGCTCCCGCTGCGCCCTCAGCTGGAGTACAGACCGTGGGCCGAAGCTCGGGCATGCCTCCTCTGCCGCGTCCCTCGGCGCCTCCTCCCGGACTCGCGGGCCCCGCCGCCGGGCAGCTCGACGACGACACGCCTCCTTGGGGAGAACCCTCCGCCAGTTGAGTACGCTCCGGAGATTCCCCAGAGCGGTCCCGATCCGGACCGCTCGGAGTCTTCTCTCGACTGGCGGTCGATCATTGCAGGAGCAGGACTGACGGGACCGCTGCGCAACCTCGCCGCTTCGGCGCAGGTGCTTGAGCTCACCCGAAGCCACGTCAGGCTTCGTCTTCGCGTCGCGGCATTCGCGACCGAAACGGGCCGCGAGCTTCTCTCCCGCGCGCTTTCGTCCTATTTCGGAAGCCACTGCATGGTGGAGTTCGAGGTGGGCGACGTGGCGGGCGGCACCGTGGCCGATCAGGAGGAGCGCGAGCGCGAGGAGGCCCGCAGGGCCCTCATCGAAGGGTTCCGCAACGACCCCTTCGTGAAGCAGGTGCAGGCGCTGTTTCATGGTACGATTGACGACACTACCGTCAAGGCGAACACCGACTGACGGCTTGAATGATTTTTTGAATAAAGGAACACAATATGCGTGGATTCGGCGGCGGCATGGGCGGTCTCATGGCTCAGGCTCAGAAGATGCAGGCCAAGATTGCCAAGGTGCAGGAGGAAATCGCTGCGATGGAAGTCGCGGGTGAGTCCGGCGGCGGTGCCGTCAAGGTCGTCATCACCGGCAAGCACGAGTGCAAGAGCGTCGTGATCGATCCCTCGGTCGTGGATCCCGAGGACGTCGAAATGCTTCAGGACCTGATCCAGCTCGCCTTCAACAGCGCGCAGACCCGTCTCTCCGAAATCTCCGAGGAGCGCATGCGCAAGGAAGTTCCGCTTCCTCCGGGCATGAAGCTGCCGTTCTGATCAGCCTGACACGATCCGAACGCTGACAAGCCAACAGCCGTCGATGCCGAAAGGATCGGCGGCTTTTTTCTTCAGGAGCTGCAAGATGCTGCGAATTCCACAGTCCTACATTGACGAGCTGCTTGAGGGCGACTGGGCCCTTCATGACGTCACGACCGAAGGAATGGGCCTCAAGGGCGAGTACGTCGTCACCGCCTGGCCCAAGGAGACCGGTATCGTCGCCGGCATCGAGATCGCCGAGCGCGTCTTCAAGACCGTCGGCCTCAGGACCGAGATGCTCTACGGAGACGGGGACCACGCCTTCATGCACTCTCCGATCCTCCGCGCCTGGGGCACGCCCGAGCAGCTTCACGCCACCTACAAGGTCGCCCAGTGCGTGATGGAGTACTCCACGGGCATCGCCCGCCGCACCCACGAAATGGTGAGCATCGCGCGCGACCGCTGGGGCCGCATCCAAGTGGCGGGCACCCGCAAGCACTTCCCCGGCGGCAAGATCCTCTCGATCGCTGCGCTCAGGGCGGGCGGCGGAATCATCCACCGCGCGGGCATCTCCGACTCCATCCTCGTCTTCGACCAGCACAGAACCCTCACGCGCAATCCCGTCCATGCGGTCCGCCGCCTCATGGCGATGGAGCCCGAGCGCAAGGTCTGCGTCGAGGTCGACACGCCCGAGGACGGCATGTTCTGGGCCGACAAGGGCGTGCACATCATCCAGTGCGAACGCTTCACGCCCGAGGTCCTCGCGGCCTTCGTGCGCGAGGTGAAGGCGAAGCACCCGCACGTCGTTGTCAACGCCGCAGGCGGCATCAACGGCGACAACGTGGGTGACTACGCGGACACCCGCTGCGACGTGCTGGTCACGAGCTGGCCCTATTTCGGCAGGCCCGCCGACATCAAGATGAGCTTCTCGCCCGCGAATCCCAAGCCATGAGCATCCGTCTTTCCCCAGCTGTCGAGAGTCTGGTCAAGGCCCTCGGAAAACTTCCGGGCTACGGCCCCCGGTCGGCCCAGCGCGCCGCCTTCCATCTGCTTCAGAACAGGGATGAGTCCCTCGACGAACTCGCCGCCGCCGTCGAGCGCGTGCGCCGAGGCGTCGGCCGCTGCCGCCTCTGTAACACCTTCACCGAAGGGGACATCTGCCCCGTGTGCCTTGACGAGGAGAGGGACCCTGGACTTCTCTGCGTCGTGGAGAGCACGGCGGACCAGATGGCCCTTGATGCGTCGCTCGCCTGGCCCGGCTACTACTTCGTCCTTTCGGGGCGCCTGAGCCCCGTCAACGGCATCGGACCCGCCGACATCGGCATGCCGCTCCTGCTCAAGCGCGTGGGGGCGGGCGTCGAGGAAGGCGTGCTGCGCGAGGTCGTCGTCGCTATGAGCTACACGCCCGAGGGCGACGCAACCGCCTACTATCTGATCGACGCCCTCAAGAAGCGGTGGCCGCAGCTGCGCGTCACCCGCCTTGCAAGAGGCCTGCCCGCAGGCATCGAAATCGAGTACACGGACCTGAGCACGATCGCCAACGCGGTCTACGCCAGAAGGGATGCCTGAGAGGTCGTGCGAGGCCCCTCGGGCCTCCGCCCGACGGCGGCAAAACCGAGTGCATTTGTCGCCAAAAACGACCATTGTTGAACCGTTTTCGGATGAAAAGGAATTACTTTTCCTTCGTCCGATTTCGGACAATGCGACTAGGGTTTTCTGCTCAGACAAGGAGCGGAAAAGGGCTCTCCCGCCTACATAGAATGACAGGGTTCCCAAGCCCGTTTGTCGCTAACGGCTCAGCTAGACAATAGGGCAAAAAAAATAAGAGCCTCGAGACATCCAGATGCACTCTCTCTTCAAAGACCCGCGCCCCGAAGCCGCACTCATTCTTTCGGACGGCACGGTACTCCTCGGACGCAGCTTCGGTGCGAGCGTCTCCAATGTTGCCGAAGTCGTCTTCAACACGGCGATGACCGGCTATCAGGAGGTCCTCACGGATCCGTCCTACACGGGCCAGATCGTCACGCTCACGGGCGCCCACGTCGGCAACGTCGGCGTCAACGCCCAGGACCGCGAGGGCGGCGCAGCCGTTCATGCCGCAGGCCTCGTCGTCAGGGACGTTCCCGCCGTCCACTCCAACTTCCGCTCTGAAAAGTCCCTGCCCGACTACCTCGTCGAGCAGGGCGTTCCCGCGATTGCAGGCGTGGACACGCGCCGCCTGACGCGCATCCTCCGCACGAAGGGCGCCCAGGCCGGCGTGATCGTCGTCGCCCGCAACGGCGCGCTCACCGAGGACGAGATCGACGCAGGCCGAAAGGCCGTCGCCGCCTGGAAGGGCATGGCGGGCCAGGACCTTGCCAAGGTCGTCACCTGCAAGGTTCCCTATGAATGGACCGAAGGCGCCTTCAGCATGAAGGCCGCGGACGGCAGGCCCGGCTTCGTGACGCCCGCAGAGCTCCCCGTTCACGTCGTCGCCTACGACTTCGGCGTGAAGACCAACATTCTTCGCATGCTCGTCGAACGCGGCATGCGCGTGACCGTGGTGCCCGCGCAGACGCCCGTGGAGGACGTGCTTGCCATGAACCCCGACGGCGTCTTCCTCTCCAACGGCCCCGGCGACCCCGCCCCCTGCACGTATGCCATCGAGGCCGCCCGCGAGATCATCGCGAGGAAGATTCCGCTTTTCGGCATCTGCCTCGGCCACCAGATCATGGGGCTCGCCGTCGGCGCCAAGACGCTCAAGATGAAGTTCGGCCATCACGGCGCGAACCATCCCGTGGTGGATTTGCGCTCGCGACACGTGTACATTACGAGCCAGAACCATGGTTTTGCCGTGGATGCAAAAACGCTTCCCGCCAACGCCGTGCCGACACACGAATCGCTCTTCGACGGTTCGCTGCAGGGCTTCGAGCTCACCGACGCGCCGGCCTTCTGCTTCCAGGGTCACCCTGAAGCCAGTCCCGGTCCGCATGACATCGCCCCGCTTTTCGACCACTTCCGCGAACTGATCGAGAGGCACAGAGCAGCCTGACCGTCCCCTGAGCTCCGCACAGACTCAAAGAGGACCAACATGGAAAAAGCAAACGTTCTGGCCGCACTCAACGACGCACGCGATGCGCTCGACGCCCTGATCTCCAACGAGAAGACGATTGAAGCCGTCGTGGCGGCGGCAGGCCTCATGGCGGACGCCGTCGAGGGCGACGGCAAGGTGATGAGCTGCGGCAACGGCGGCAGTCTCTGTGACGCCATGCATTTTGCGGAGGAGATGACGGGCCGCTACCGCAGCAACCGTCGTCCCTACGCAGCGCTTGCGATTTCCGACGCCTCGCACATGGCCTGCGTCGGCAACGACTACGGCTACGAGGAGGTCTTCTCTCGTTATGTCGAGGCGCACGGCCGTAAGGGCGACGTGCTTCTTGCCATCACGACGTCCGGCACGAGCCGCAACATCGTCAAGGCGGCCGAGGTCGCCCGCAGGAAGGGCGTCAAGGTCGTTGCGCTCACGGGGCGCGACGAGACGCCCATCACCGCGCTTGCCGACGTGTCCATCGTGACCCCGGCGGGCCGCTGGGCTGACCGCGTGCAGGAGCTCCACATCAAGTGCATCCATATTCTCATCGAGCTCATTGAAAGGCGGCTCGACAAGCAAAACTACGAGTAAAACATGCCCAAGCGTACAGACATCAAGTCCGTTCTCATCATCGGTGCAGGCCCGATCATCATCGGTCAGGCCTGCGAATTCGACTACTCCGGCGCACAGGCCTGCAAGGCCCTTCGCGAGGAAGGCTACCGAGTCATCCTTGTGAACTCCAATCCGGCCACGATCATGACCGACCCGCAGACCGCGGACGTCACCTACATCGAGCCGATCACCTGGGAGGTCGTCGAACGAATCATCGCCAAGGAACGTCCCGATGCGATCCTGCCGACGATGGGCGGCCAGACGGCCCTCAACTGCGCGATGGACCTCGCGCGTCACGGCGTGCTCGACAAGTACGACATCGAGCTCATCGGAGCCAAGCCCGATGCCATCGACAAGGCCGAGGACCGCGAGCGCTTCAAGGAAGCCATGGACCGCATCGGACTTGAGTCCGCACGCTCAGGCGTCGCCTATTCCCTTCGCGAGGCCAAGGAGCTTCAGGCGAAGTTCGGCTTCCCGACCGTGATCCGTCCGTCTTTCACGCTCGGCGGCTCCGGCGGCGGCATCGCCCACGACATGGAGAGCTTCGTCGAGATCTGCGAACGCGGCCTTGAGCTCTCTCCCACGCACGAGCTCCTCATCGAGGAGTCGCTCCTCGGCTGGAAGGAGTACGAAATGGAAGTCGTCCGCGACACTGCGGACAACTGCATCATCGTCTGCTCCATCGAGAACTTCGACCCGATGGGCGTGCATACGGGCGACTCCATCACGGTTGCGCCCGCCCAGACGCTCACCGACCGCGAGTACCAGCGCATGCGCGACGCCTCGATCGCCATTCTGCGCGAGATCGGCGTCGACACGGGCGGCTCCAACGTCCAGTTCGCCGTCAATCCCGAGACGGGCCGCATGATCGTCATCGAGATGAATCCGCGCGTCTCCCGCTCCTCCGCACTCGCCTCCAAGGCCACGGGCTTCCCGATCGCCCGCATCGCCGCCAAGCTCGCCGTGGGCTACACGCTCGACGAGCTGCGCAACGAAATCACCGGCGGCCTCACGCCCGCCTCCTTCGAGCCGACGATCGACTACGTCGTCACGAAGGTGCCGCGCTTCGCGTTCGAGAAGTTCCCTGCCGCCAACGACCGCCTCACGACGCAGATGAAGTCCGTGGGCGAGGTGATGGCCATCGGCCGCACCTTCCAGGAATCCCTGCAGAAGGCCCTGCGCGGTCTGGAGACCGGCCACAACGGCCTCAACGAAACGGGCGCCGGCATCGAGCAGCTTCGCCACGAAATCGCCGTGCCCGGCCCCGAACGCATCTTCTTCCTTGCCGACGGCATCCGCGCCGGCATGACGGACGAAGAGCTCCACGAACTCTCCGCCATCGATCCGTGGTTCCTCAATCAGGTCCGCGAGATCGTCGAGACCGAGGACAAGCTCCGCGGCAATCCGCTCTCCGCGCTCACGAAGTCCGACATGCTCTTCCTCAAGCGCAAGGGCTTCTCCGACGGACGCCTTGCCCAGCTGACGGGCGCGAAGGAGGCCGAGGTCCGCGCCGCCCGCCTGGCGATGGGCATCCGTCCCGTCTACAAGCGCGTCGACACCTGCGCCGCCGAATTTGCGACCAACACCGCCTACCTCTACTCCACCTACGAGGAGGAGTGCGAGGCCGAACCGACCGACCGCAGGAAGGTCATGGTGCTCGGCGGCGGTCCGAACCGCATCGGTCAGGGCATCGAGTTCGACTACTGCTGCGTCCACGCCTCGAAGGCCCTGCGTGCCGACGGCTGGGAGACGATCATGGTCAACTGCAACCCGGAAACGGTGTCGACCGACTTTGATACGTCCGACCGCCTCTACTTTGAGCCCGTGACGCTCGAAGACGTGCTCGCCATCTGCGAAGTCGAGAAGCCCGCAGGCGTCATCGTCCAGTATGGCGGCCAGACGCCGCTCAAGCTTTGCCGCGCCCTCGAGGCCGCAGGCGTGCCCATCATCGGCACGACGCCCGACGCCATCGACTGCGCCGAGGATCGCGAGCGCTTCCAGCACCTGCTTCAGAAGCTCAACCTTCGCCAGCCGCCCAACCGCACGGCCCGGACCGAGGAGGACGCCATCAGGCTCGCCGCCGAAATCGGCTATCCGCTCGTTGTGCGTCCGTCCTACGTGCTCGGCGGCCGCGCCATGGACATCGTGCACACGCCCGAAGCCCTGCAGCGCTACATGAAGGAGGCGGTGTCGGTCTCCAACGAAAGCCCCGTACTTCTCGACCGCTTCCTTGACGACGCTGTCGAAATGGACGTCGACGCCGTGGCCGACGGTCATGAGGTCCAGGTCGCCGGCGTGATGGAACACATCGAACAGGCCGGCGTGCACTCGGGCGACTCCGCCTGCTCGCTGCCGCCCTACAGCCTTCCCGCCGCCGTGGTCGAGGAGATCAAGCGCCAGACGAAGCTCATGGCCGAGGCGCTCAACGTGGTGGGCCTCATGAACGTGCAGTTCGCCGTCCAGCACGCGCACTCCGAAAACCCCGTCATCTACGTCCTTGAAGTGAATCCGCGCGCCTCCCGCACGGTGCCGTTCGTCTCCAAGGCCACGGGCAACCCCGTCGCCGCCATCGCCGCACGCGTAATGGCGGGCCAGACGCTCGCCGAACAGGGCGTGAACCTCGAGGTGACGCCGCGCTACGTGAGCGTCAAGGAGGCCGTCTTCCCGTTCTCCAAGTTCCTCGGCGTCGACCCGGTCCTCGGGCCGGAAATGCGCTCGACGGGCGAGGTGATGGGCGTGGGCCGTGACTTCGGCGAGGCGCTCTTCAAGAGCCAGCTCGCCGCAGGCTCCAGACTCCCCGAACGCGGCTCCGTGTTCATCTCGGTGCGCGAGTGCGACAAGCCCAAGGCCGTCGTCTGCGCCCACCAGCTCCACCAGGCGGGCTTCCCGCTCGTGGCGACCGCGGGTACGGCTCACGTCATCCAGCAGGCCGGCATCCCGTGCCGCACCGTGGGCCGCATCGGCGACGCTGCGGGCGACGTGATCGGCATGATGGAGGCGGGCGATATCACGCTCGTCATCATGTCGGTGGCCGAGCACGAGGGCGAGCTCAACGATGCGCGCGCCATCCGCAAGCTTGCGCTGGCCAAGCAGATCACGTACTACACGACGATGGCGGGCGGTCTTGCCGCCTCCGAGGGCATCCGCCACATGCGCTCCGTGCAGGTCTACGACCTTCAGGGCCTGCATGCGGGCACGCTGCCCTGACGGATTTGCTAAACTAACGTAGCACAGACCGGGCCGCAGCGCGGTCCGGTCGTCCGGATTTTCGATGACGTCCGGCGAGCTTCGTCTCGTCGGACGTTTCCATTCATTCAGAGTTTCCTTTTTCGAGAATTAGCAACATGGTCTCGACCCGCATTCCCATCACGACCCGAGGCGCCGAAAAGCTGAAGGCCGAACTCGACTACCTCAAGAAGGTCGCCCGCCCGAACGTGGTGGCCGCCATCGCCGAAGCCCGTGAAAAGGGCGACCTCTCCGAAAACGCGGAGTACGATGCCGCCCGTGAAGAGCAGGGTCACATTGAAGGCCGCATCGCCGAGCTCGAAGGCAAGATTCCCGCCCTGCAGATCATCGATCCGAAGAGCGTCGACGCCGGCGAGCGCATCGTCTTCGGCGCCACGGTCGGCCTCTACGACGAGGATGACGACGTGAGCGTCACCTACCAGATCGTCGGCGACGACGAGGCGGACATCAAGGAAAACCGCATTTCAGTCTCCTCTCCGATCGCCCGCGCCCTGATCGGCAAGTACGAGGGCGACAGCGTCCAGTTCATGGCCCCGAAGGGACTCGTCTCCTACGAAATCGAATCCGTCGAGTACATCTGATCCGGATTCACGAAGCCCTGAATCAAAAAAAGAGCGCAGCCGTCAAGACTGCGCTCTTTTGTTCGGTGCCCTTAAGTCAGGGAGATCAGGAGCGGGAGCCCGCACCCTTCTTCGTCACGCGGTTCTTCTTGGAACGGGAGCGGACGGGAATCGGGGAGGTGGCCTTCTTCTTTTCGCCCGGCTTCTTGGAGGCGACCTTCTTGGCGGGCTTCGCGGCGGCCTTGAGCGGCGTGCGCTTGGCGGGGGCCGACGGAGCCTCCTTCTTGCCGGCAATGGAGGCCGTCTTCATGGAGAGGATGGCGAGGCGGGCGGCTTCATCGGGATCCTGACGCTCGTTCTCGTCGGCGGGACGCCAGAAGATGAGGAGCTTGCCGATCATCTGGACGCGGGCGGCGCCGAGCTTTTCGGCGACTTCGGCGTAGATGGACTCAAGTTCCTCGCGATCGTCGGACGGAACGCGGACCTTGATGAGCTCGTGGTCGTTGAGGGCGCGGTCGATTTCGTGAAGAACGGCGTCGGTGAGACCGTTGGCGCCGAGAAGGACGACCGGGTCAAGATGGTGGGCCTGGGAACGAAGGGCCAGACGCGCATCGCGCGCGAGAATGATTTCTTTCATAATAAACGGATGTGCCCCCGCGGCGCTTCAACAGGAAGCGTCCGCAGCGGGGGGCTGATAAACAAAGTTGGCTGGGGAAAAAATGCCTGTAGCAACCAAAAAACTGCGCTCCAACCGCGCCTGGATCGAACGTCACATCAATGATCCGTTCGTGAAGCGTTCCAAGGCCGAAGGATACCGAGCCCGCTCGGTCTACAAACTGACCGAACTCGACGATCGTGAACATCTGCTTCGCCGCGGCATGACCGTGGTTGAACTCGGCGCGGCGCCGGGAAGCTGGACGCAGATCGTCCGCGAGCGTTTGTCGGACAAGGACGGCCGTGTCCAGGGCCGCATCATAGCCATGGACATCCTGCCGATGGATCCGATCGACGGCGTGACATTCCTGCAGGGAGATTTCCGTGAGCAGGAAATCGCGGACAAATTAGCAGAAATTCTTGACGGCGACAAGGTCGACGTCGTTTTAAGTGACATGGCCCCGAATCTTTCGGGCATCGCCGCTGCGGACGCCGCCCGTTCGCTGCTTCTCAACGAGCTCGCGCACGAGTTCTGTCTCGAGCATCTCAAGCCCAACGGCGTCTTCGTGACAAAGTCGTTCCAGGGCTCGGGCTTCTCGCAGTTCGTCGAGGCGCTCAAGAAGACCTTCAAGAAGGTTTACACGCGCAAGCCCGCCGCCTCCCGCGACACGTCGGCCGAAGTCTACCTCGTCGCCCGCGAGCTCAAGCCCGGCAAGTAGTCCCAGCGGCCGAAATAATCGGTCACGATTTTTTGGCTCTCCGCACAAATAGGTGCGGGCAAATGCGCGCAAGGGGGCGACATTCGCGCAGAACGAGCGGCTAAAATATGCCCATTACGCCTTTGCCGATGCCGAAAGGCTTTCGAGGCGAAGGCCTTCTTACAAGACTAAGGAAGATGACGGCGCAGGGCCCGACTGCGGCTCCGCCGTCAGGAGACATACATTGGACAACAAAATCTTCAGCCGCATCGCCGTCTGGGCGCTGGTCGGTCTGGTGCTCTTCACGGTGTTCCGCCAGTATGAAGACGCCTACGCCCCGCCGCGCGACACGATCAGCTACACGCAGTTCATGGAGGACGCCAAGGCGGGCAAGGTCCGTCGCGTCGACATCCAGGGCCGTACGCTTATCGTCACGCCCCAGACCGGCGAGGAATTCAAGCTCACCAATCCGGGCGACATCTGGATGGTGGACGAGCTCAGGAAGAGCAACGTTCAGATCTACGGCAAGGCCGAGGAGGAGCCGTCTCTTCTGACGACCATCTTCATCTCCTGGTTCCCGATGATCCTTCTCATCGGCGTGTGGATCTTCTTCATGCGCCGCATGCAGGGCGGTGCGGGCGGCGGTGGCGGAGCGTTCAGCTTCGGCAAGTCGAAGGCCCGCAAGCTTGACGAGGAGAGCAACAAGGTGCGCTTCCGCGACGTCGCGGGCTGCGACGAGGCCAAGGAGGACGTTCAGGAAATCGTGGACTTCCTTCGCGAACCCAAGCGCTTCCAGCGTCTCGGCGGCCGCATTCCGCGCGGCCTGCTGCTCGTCGGACCTCCGGGCACCGGCAAGACGCTCCTCGCCAAGGCGATCGCCGGCGAGGCGGGCGTGCCGTTCTTCACGATCTCCGGTTCGGACTTCGTTGAAATGTTCGTCGGCGTGGGCGCTGCCCGCGTGCGCGACATGTTCGAGACCGCCAAGAAGAACGAGCCCTGCATCATCTTCATTGACGAAATCGATGCGGTCGGCCGCCAGCGCGGCGCAGGCCTCGGCGGCGGCAATGACGAACGCGAGCAGACCCTCAACCAGATGCTCGTCGAGATGGACGGCTTCGACTCCGGCGCCAACGTGATCGTGATTGCCGCGACGAACCGTCCCGACGTTCTCGACCCCGCTCTGCTGCGTCCGGGCCGCTTCGACCGCCAGGTGGTGGTGCCGCTGCCCGACATCCGCGGCCGCGACCAGATCCTCAACGTGCACATGCGCAAGATCCCCGTCGGCAAGGACGTCGACAGCATGGTGATCGCGCGCGGCACGCCGGGCTTCTCGGGCGCCGATCTTGCGAACCTCGTCAACGAGGCCGCGCTCTTCGCCGCCCGCCGCAATGGCCGCGTCGTGAAGATGTGCGACTTTGAAAACGCCAAGGACAAGATCATGATGGGCGCCGAACGCCGCGCCATGGTCATGAGCGAGGACGAGCGCCGCAACACGGCCTACCACGAGTCCGGCCATGCCGTCGTGGCACGCCTGATGCCCAAGTCCGATCCAGTCCATAAGGTCACGATCGTTCCGCGCGGCCGTGCGCTCGGTCTGACGATGCAGCTTCCGAAGGAAGACCGCTACGCCTACGATCGCCAGTACCTGCTCACGCGCATCGCGATTCTCTTCGGCGGCCGCATCGCCGAGGAGGTCTTCATGAACCAGATGACGACCGGCGCTTCGAACGACTTCGAGCGCGCCACGCAGATGGCCCGCGACATGGTGATGCGCTACGGCATGAGCGACAGGCTCGGGCCCATGGTCTACTCTGAAAACGAGGGCGAGGTGTTCCTCGGCCGCTCCGTGACGAAGACGACCAACATCTCCGAGAAGACGATGCAGGAAGTCGACGCCGAAGTTCGCCGCATCATCGACGAGCAGTACGCCATCGCGCGCAGGCTCATCGAGGAAAACCGCGACAAGATGGAAGTCATGGCCAAGGCGCTTCTCGACTGGGAGACGATCGACGCCGATCAGATCGACGACATCATGGAAGGCCGCGCGCCGCGTCCGCCCAAGACCTCCAAGGAGGCCGTGAAGCCTGAAGCGACGCAGGCCGCCGCGCCCGAGGGCGAGGCAGGCGCCGCAGAAGAGCCCAAGGCCGAAGAGGCCGAGGCTCCCGAAGCCGCCGGCGCGAAGGAGGCTTCCTCCTCCGACAATGCCGGTGCTCCGAAGGGCGATGATGACCGCCGCTCCGAATAACCTCGGAACAGGCTAAGATAGGCTGCAGGGCTGAAGAGAGGCCCTGCAGCCTTTTTCAATTGATAAAAACAAAAGCGATAAAAGCAAGATGACAGAACTTCACGAGCGCGCCAGCGTCTGGCGCTGCGGCGCCAAGGTCTTCGAGATCGACCGCCTCCACCCGCTCATCATGGGAATTCTGAACGTGACGCCAGACTCCTTTTCCGACGGCGGCACCCACAACGGCCTTGAGGACGCCGTCGCCTGGGCGCAGCGCATGCGCGACGAAGGCGCGCACATCATCGACGTGGGCGGCGAGTCCACGCGTCCGGGCTTCAACGAAACCGGTGTCACGCTTGAAGAGGAGCGTCGCCGCGTCATTCCCGTGGTCGAGCGACTCGTGAAGGAAGGATTCATCGTGAGCGTCGACACCTCCAAGCCGGAGATCATGACCGAGGTGGCTTCGCTCGGCGCGCACATCCTCAACGACATCCGCGGCTTCGAGATGCCCGGCGCGCTTGAAGCCGCGGCGGCGACGGACTGCGGCCTCGTCGTCATGCACCGCTCGGCCACCACGGACTACAAGGATGTCGTGGCGGAGGTCGAGGCCTACCTTCAGGAAAGGCAGCGCCTCCTCGAGGGGCTCGGCGTTTCGGCGGACCGCATCTGCTGGGATCCGGGCTTCGGCTTCGGCAAGACCGTCGAGCAGAACTTCGCGCTGCTCGGCTCCACGGAAAGATTCGTTGCGTCCGGTCAGCCCTATCTGATGGGGCTTTCTCGCAAGTCGTCCATCGGGGCGGCCACAGGCCACAAGGCGCCCATGGACCGCATTGCGGGCAGCATCGCCGGCGCGCTCATCGCCGTCGAGCAGGGCGCCCAGGTCGTCCGCGTGCATGACTGCCGCCAGACCGTCGACGCCGTCGCCGTCTGGCGCGCGTCCGAGGAGGCCTGCGGACGCAGGTAAGAAACAACCTAAGGAGAACAATCATGACTCGTCGTTATTTTGGTACGGACGGTGTTCGAGGCCGCGTCGGCAAGGCGCCGATCACGCCCGACTTCGTGCTGCGCCTCGGTCAGGCCGCAGGCCGTGTTCTTCGCCGCCAGAGCCTAACGGGACACGCGACCGTGCTCATCGGCAAGGACACGCGCGTTTCGGGCTACATGCTCGAGGCTGCGCTTCAGGCAGGCTTCTCGAGCGCCGGCGTGGACATCGTGCTCTGCGGTCCGATTCCGACGCCCGCCGTCGCCTATCTCACTCGCGCCCTTCGCCTCGATGCGGGCGTGGTGATCTCCGCGAGCCACAATCCGTACGACGACAACGGCATCAAGTTCTTCTCAGGCGAAGGCACGAAGCTGCCCGACGCCGTCGAGCTCGGCATCGAGGACGAGCTCGACGCGGGCTGCACCTGCGTGCCTTCGGCCGAACTCGGCAAGGCCCGCCGCCTTGACGATGCGGCCGGCCGCTACATCGAGTTCTGCAAGTCGACGATCGATTTCAGCACGGACCTCAAGGGCCTGCGCATTCTCGTCGACTGTGCCAACGGCGCCGCCTATCACATTGCGCCCGACGTCTTCCACGAACTCGGCGCCGAAGTGGTCGCCGTGGGCAACACGCCAGACGGCCTCAACATCAACGAGGGCGTGGGCGCGACCCACACCGAGAACCTCTCGCGCCTTGCCGCCGAGCACGGCTGCGACGTCGCGGTGAGCCTCGACGGCGACGCGGACCGCCTGATCATGGCGGACGCCGAGGGCCACGTCTACAACGGCGACGAACTCCTCTACGTGATCGTGCGCGACCGCATGCTGCAGGGCCCCGTCGCAGGCATCGTCGGCACGCTGATGACCAACTACGCCCTCGAGCGCCGCTTCGGCGAACTCGGCGTCTCCTTCGTGCGCGCCAAGGTCGGCGACCGCTACGTGCTCGAGGAGCTCAAGCGCAACGGCTGGCTTTACGGCGGCGAATCGTCGGGCCACATTCTTGCGCTCGACCGCCAGACGACGGGCGACGGCATCGTGAGCGCCCTTCAGGTGCTCTCCGCCATGCGCCGCAGTGGCAGGAGCCTTGCCGAACTGACGGCCGACCTGCAGCTTCTGCCTCAGGTACTCGTCAACAAGCGCATTTCCGCCGGCTACGACTGGCAGAACGACCGTGACTTCTCGCGCACGGTCGAGGCCTGCCGCACCGAGGTGGAGGGCCGCGGCCGCGTGCTCATCCGTCCGTCGGGCACGGAGCCCCTGCTGCGAATCATGGTCGAGGCCGACGACGCGCATCTTGCCGCCGAACTGACTTCCCGCATGGCCGAGAGCCTCTCGGTCGAGCATCAGGCTTGATCTACGACGAAACATTGGTAAATTCACGGTGACACGACAGAGTCAAACTTGCTAAACTGCAGGATACGATTCCATCCCGAGGATGGTGTTCAAGAGTTTTTAGATTGATAAGGAAGAGATAAATGGCCGAAGAAGTCAAGTCTGCCGATGCTCCCGTTCAGCAGCTCGCCAAGGGTCCGTTCGTGCATTCCCTGCGCGTCTACCTCGTTGGCGGCCAGCAGTTCACCCTCAATGAAGTGACGGATTCCCCCGAAGTTCCGAGGAACGTCGTCGCCTTCATCAACGCCTGGCGCGCCAAGAAGGACGTCTGGCACAGCCCCAACAACGACGTGCATTTTGGCGTCCGCGTGAAGGATGTGTCCATGTACGAATACCGCGTCGGCCAACCGGCTGCTCCGAAGGCTGAAGAGGAAAAGGTTGAAGCCGAGGTCGTTGCCGAGGCTCAGGCCAAGGCTGAAGCCTGATATCGGGTCATCCGCTGAAGAAAGCCGGACTGTTTTCGGGCAGTTCGGCTTTTTTGGCTTCAAAAAAACGGTTCGGGCGCTCGCAAGCGGGTCTGCATTTGATAGACTTCCGAGCATCCGTCTTTTTATTCCCGGCCCTTGTGCCGGTGCATGTGTCATGAAGCTGATTGTTGCCATCATCAAGCCGTTCAAGCTCGATGAAGTTCGTGAGGCGCTCGCCGACGTCGGCGTGAACGGCCTTACCGTCACGGAAGTGAAGGGCTTTGGCCGCCAGAAGGGTCACACCGAGCTCTACCGCGGTGCCGAATACGTCGTGGACTTCCTGCCCAAGCTCAAGATCGAGGCCGTCGTCGCCGACGACATTCTCGAGCAGGCCATCGAGGCCATCCGCAAGGCCGCCTACACCGGCAAGATCGGCGACGGCAAGATCTTCGTCTACGAGGTCGAGCAGGCGATCCGCATCCGTACGGGCGAAATGGGCGAGGACGCCGTCTGACAGGCATCCCGCGTGCGCGCCTTCGCGGCGTGCAGGATGAATTCGAAAGGCAGAGGGGACAGGCATGAGCCTGTCCCCTCTGCTTTTATTGCCAGAAGATCCCGAGTCCTTCCTCAGTCGTGCTTCTGCTGCGTGACGAGCACCCGCACGGCGCCTTCGTCGCCGTCGTTGGGCGGACACTGGACGAAGGCCATCACCTCGGGACGCTGCTTGAGCCAACGACGGACCATGTCGCGCAGAACGCCCTGGCCCTTGCTGCCGTAGCCCACACCGTGAACGATGCGCAGGCAGCGGCGCCCGCTCATGTGGTTCTCGAGGATGAAGCGGGCGACCGCTTCGCGAGCCTCGTCGACGCGCATGCCGTGGAGGTCGATCGCCGCCTCGACCGGCCATTCGCCGCGATAGAGCTTGCGGGGAATGTCGGGCGAGACGCCCTTGCGGTGCATCATGCGGCCGTCTTCGGTTTCAAGAAAGACGGAGGCGTCGAGAAGGTCCGACATCTGCGACTCGGGTTCCTTGTCCTCGCCCGTGCCGAGATTGAGGGCGACGGGACGGGGCTTCGGAGCCTTGGTGTCGGCAAGCTTCTTCTGGGACATCTTGCGGACGCCGAACTCCGCCATGGCGGCGGCGAACTGGTTCGCTTCGGCATGCCTGCGGGCTTCCTCGGCACGACGCTTCTTTTCGGCCTCCTCGCGGGCCTTGGCCTCTTCCTTGAGGGCCTTGCTGACCTGCTTGAGGTCGGCGAAGTTGTTGATGACTGGCATTTGTGATGAATCCGAAGGGATTTACCTTGATTGAAGTTACTGTTGGTTTTCCAAGAAGCGCTGGGCGTCGAGCGCCGCCATGCAGCCTGTGGCGGCGGAGGTGACGGCCTGACGGTAGGTCTGGTCCTGCACGTCGCCTGCGGCGAAGACGCCGGGAACGCTGGTGGCGGTAGCGGCGGGGCTGCGCGTGCCGGCCGTGACGATGTAGCCGCGGTCGAGCTCGAGCTTGCCCTCGAAGAGGGACGTATTCGGACGGTGGCCGATGGCGATGAAGACGCCTTCGACGTCGACCGTCTTGTCGGCTTCGCCCTTCGTGGAGGCGAGCTCAAGACCCGTGACGCCCTTGCCGTCGCCGAGCACTTCCTTGACCGTGCGGTCGAGCTCGAGCGTGATGCGGCCCTCCCTGACGGCCTCCATCAGGTGGTCGACCATGATGGGTTCGGCGCGGAAGGTGTCGCGGCGGTGCACGAGCGTGACGTGGCTGGCGATGTTGGAGAGGTAGAGGGCCTCTTCGACGGCTGCATTGCCGCCGCCCACAACCGCGACGGGCTTGCCGCGGTAGAAGAAGCCGTCGCACGTGGCGCAGCCTGAGACGCCCTTGCCCTTGTACTGCTCCTCGCTTTCAAGACCGAGGTACATGGCGGAGGCGCCCGTCGCGATGATGAGCGCGTCGCAGGTGTATTCGCCGCCCATGTCGCCCTTGAGCGTGAAGGGACGCTTGGAAAGATCGACGGAGGTGATCATGTCGAAGGCGACCTCGGTGCCGAAGCGCTCGGCCTGCTTCTGAAGGCGTTCCATGAGCTCGGGGCCCTGGATGCCATCGACGGCGGAGGGCCAGTTGTCGACTTCGGAGGTCGTCATGAGCTGACCGCCGTGGTCCATGCCCGTGATGAGCATGGGCTTGAGGTTGGCGCGGGCGGCGTAGATGGCGGCGGTGAAGCCGGCGGGGCCGGACCCGAGGACGATGAGCTTGCTGTGTTTGGCTTCCATGGGAAAAATCTCCGGTGGACCTGCGCCTTTGGAGCGCAGGCGGCATGAGGGGCGCGCTCTTTGGGGCACCTTCATGCAAAATGATAGATGAATTTGATTTTAGACCTAAAATTAATAGTGATGTCTTAAGGCGTCCCGGCCTTCGCGGGCGGGGCAATACGCTGTAACGATTTCCATGCATGGCCGGCTGCCTGCCGCGGCGGCAAAGGGACCGACGACGGCGGCCGAACTTTTTAGAATTAGGTGGATCAGGAGGAGGCGCAGACAGGCCTCCCTACACGTCAAGCGCAAAAATGGCAAGAGAAACGAAAAAAGGCACTCGCAAGCAGAAGACGAAGAAAGACGTCCGGGATCAGGCGACCGAGCCTGTCGTTCAGGCGGCGGCCGTTCCTGGCCGCGACCTCAAGGGACTGCTGTGCGCATGGTTCATGAACACGATCAGGACCCTCTGGGCATGGAGCTGGCTGCTGTCGGTCTTCTTTGCCGTCGTGATCGCGCTTACGCTCGGGAGCTATTCGCTCAACGATCCGTCCTTCTCGGTTTCGACGGGTCGCACGCCCGAGAACTTCTGCGGCGCGCTCGGCGCCTGGACGGCCGATCTCATGCTCTCGGCCTTCGGCTTTTCCGCCTGGTGGTTTGTGCTCGGCAGCGCGATGATCGGCTTCTTCGCGATCCGCACGGCCTGGCGCCGCATGAAGGGCGAGACGGATCCTCTTCGCATCAATCCTCCCAAGATCACGGCCGCCGTCGGCTTTCTGGCGGTGCTCGTGGGCTCGACCTGCCTCGAGGCCCTGCGTCTTCGCCGCTTCCAGATGATCCTTCCGGGCGAGCCGGGCGGCATCCTCGGCGACAGCCTCGCCTGGGGCATCCGCCACTACATCGGCGTCGGACTCTCCACGGTGCTTTTCGTCGCGCTCATTGCAGTCGGCCTTTCGCTTCTGATGGACTTCCAGTGGGGAGACGTCGCGGAGCGCATCGGCCGCTTCATCTGCCGCTGGTTCATCGATCCCGTGGCCCGTCTCTTCAAGCCCAAGCGCCGCGAGGAGGTGCTCGCACCCCAGGATGAGCCCGAGACCGTGGACACGGATGCGAGCATCGTGCCGATCGTGCGCGTGGTCGATGATGACGCTCCGCCCGCCGCAATCGCCGCATTTGTCGAGACGCTCGCCAGGGCGGATGCGTTCTCCGCATCCGTTCCGGCCTCCGCAGGTCCTGCAGTGCAGGCCGCCCCGAGGGCTTCCAAGCATGCGGACTGCCCCCTCAGCATGTCGCTTCTCGACGAGCCGCCCGCTCATCGCGAGGCCAACAGCGCCGACGACCTGCAGATGACGGGCAGGCTCATCGTCTCCAAGCTCAAGAGCTACGGCATCGAGGCCACGATCGGAGGCATCCAGCCCGGTCCCGTGATCACCCAGTACTGGCTCGAGCCCGGTCCCGGTGTCAAGGGCTCGCAGATCGACAACGTGAGGGACGACTTGCGACGCACGCTCGGCGTTCAGGCCGTGCGCGTCGTGCCGAGCATTCCGAACACGAGCTTCATTGGTCTTGAAGTTCCGAACCCCGTGCGCGAGACGGTCCGCCTCAAGGAGATCCTCGAGAGCAAGGCCTTCCGAGAAAGCACGGCGCCGCTCACGCTCGCGCTCGGCAAGGACATCGGCGGCAAGGCCTTCGTGATCGACCTCGCCAAGATGCCGCATTTGCTCGTGGCGGGTACGACGGGGTCGGGCAAGTCGGTTGGCATCAATGCCATGATTCTCTCGATGCTCTACCGCAATTCGCCCGCGGACCTCAGGCTCGTGCTGATCGACCCGAAGATGCTCGAGTTCTCGCTCTACAACGGCATTCCGCATCTTCTCTGCCCCGTCGTCACCGACATGAACAAGGCGGCCTCGGCCCTCAAGTGGCTCACCCGCGAGATGGACCGCCGCTATGCCGTGATGAGCCGCATGGGCGTGCGTCACTTCAACAACTACAACGAGAAGATCCGCAGGGCCGCGGAAAACGGCGAGACGATTTCCGATCCGCTGCAGTCTCCCGAGGATCCCGTTCAGAAACCGCTCGAGATCTGGCCCTTCATCGTCTGCATCGTCGACGAACTCGCGGACCTCATGCTCACGAACCGCAAGGAGGTCGAGGGCGAGATCACCAGACTCACGCAGAAGGCCCGTGCAGCAGGCATTCATCTGATCATCGCGACCCAGCGTCCGTCGGTCGACGTGGTGACAAGCCTCATCAAGGCAAACGTGCCCACGCGTATCTCCTTCCAGGTGGCTTCGGGCATCGACAGCCGCGTGATTCTGGGCGAGTCCGGCGCCGAGTCCCTGCTCGGCTGGGGCGACATGCTTCTGCGCCGTCCCGGCGTGCCGCAGTCGACCCGCATCCAGGGGTGCTTCGTGGCTGACGATGAAGTGCTTCGCGTCGTCACCGAACTGCAGAAGCTCGGCGAGCCCGACTACATCGACAGCGTCACCGAGGAGCCTGACGACGAGGGCGGCGACGGCGATGCGGGTGCGGGCGGCGGCCGTAGGTCGGGCGAGTCCGATCCGCTTTACGACAAGGCGGTCGATCTCGTGCTTCGCGAGCGCCGCGCGACGATCTCGTTCGTGCAGCGCCATCTCGGCGTCGGCTACAACCGAGCCGCCAATCTTCTCGAAGCCATGGAGGAGGCCCGCATCGTGAGCAAGGCCAACAGCATGGGCCGACGTGAAATTCTTGTACCGGAGAACTAAATGACTGAACTGACGCGCCGAACCTTCATCATCGGACTCTGCCTTGCGCCCGCCGCGGCCCTTGCCGCAGGGAAGACGGAGTCCACCGGCTCGCTCGCCAGGCTCAAGGCCTTTCTGAAGTCGACCACGAGCGCCCGTGGCACCTTCAGGCAGACGGTGATTGACCGTTCGGGCCGAGAGGTCTCGAAGCCGTCCTCGGGGTACTTCCGCTTCATGCGTCCAGCCCGCTTCGAATGGACGTATGAAAAGCCGTACGTCCAGCGCATCATGAGCGACGGCAAGACGCTCTGGATTCACGATCCCGAACTCTTTCAGGTGACGGAGAAGGTCCTTGAGGGGGCGCTCCCGTCCACGCCCGCCGCCATTCTCTTCGGCGAGCGCGACTTCGAGGAGGACTGGAAGGTGACGGAGATTTCGGACACCGTGCTCGAGGCGCGTCCGAAGAACCCCGACGGCTCGTTCGAGTCGGTCGTCATCGAGTTCGACGCAAGGGGCGAGCTTGCGGGCATGGAGCTCGTCGACACGTTTGCCCAGCGCACCACGCTCGTCTTCGGGGAGATCGTGCGCGAGCGCATGGATCCCGCCTCCTTCAGGCTCGAGATTCCCGAGGGCACGGACGTCGTCAAGTCCGCCTTCTGAGCACGGACGGACGGGCGTGCAAAAAGAGGCTTTTCCTCTCTATCGGTACGGGAAAGTCTCACCGAGGATCGTCCGTTGAGCTGATACAATGAATCCCATAGCAGGGGAGGCGAATCACGGCTTCACCCGGCACAGTTTTTTTCAAGAAGTATCAGCAAGGTCCGCTCAGGCGGACCGTTTTGGGTGGCCAGCATATGCAGGACAGCATGCGCAGAGTTCTGATTGACCGACTGCTTTCCGACAAGAGCGTCGTCACGCTTCAGGAGCTGCAGGATGTCCTGAAGGTCAGCATTCCCACGATCAAGCGCGACCTGCGTTACATGCGCAAGGAGCTGAAGGCGCCGATCGTCTATTCACGAACCCGCGGCGGCTATCTTTACGATCTTCCAGCGGGCAAGTCCGGCGCGAGCCCCGAGCTCCAGAGGTTCTGGTTTTCCGCTCAGGAGCTCTATGTCGTCGTGAAGACGGTCGACATGCTCAAGGCACTCTCGAAGGACAAGTCTTCGGTCATTCTTCAGGATCTCGAACCGCTGCGCTCGCGCGTGGCGGGCCTGCTCAATCTCGGCGGCAAGAGCCCGCGCGAGATCCTCGGCAGGGTGAAGGTCATCGACCCGTCGGTGATTCATGGAGAACCCGAGACCTTCCTGACGATCGGGAGCGCCCTGTTCGAGCACAAGCGCGTGCAGATTTCCTATTACAGCCGCACCCGCAGGACGGAGTCCTTTCGTGAGATCTCGCCCCAACGTCTGGTTCATTACCGAAACTACTGGTACGTCGACGCCTTCTGCCACGCCACGAACGCCCTGAGGACGTTCGCTATCGACAACATCCGACGCGTCATCGTCCTGGGGACGACGGCCAGGCGCGTGCCGCTTCATACGATCGAGTACAACCTCGATCAGAGCTACGGTCTCTTCATGAGCGGCGATCCCAAGCTTGCCGTGCTCAGGTTCGACGCCGAGGCGTCGCCCTATCTCAAGCGCGAGACGTGGCATCCGAGGCAGACGCTCGAGGAGGATGGAGACGAGGTGGTCCTGATGGTTCCCTACACGAACCCGACGGAACTCATCGGCGATATCTTCCGCTGGCGAGAGCACGTCGTCGTCGAGGCTCCTGAGGAACTGCGCCGCGAAGTCCGTGAATGTCTCCTGAAGACATTGAGTCAATACTGAGGCTGACGCCGCCTTGAGGGCGGCTCGCTTCCGGATTGACGGTAGACAGGAACTTCAATCATGACGGAAGAGCAGGTCAGGGCGAGGAGACATCGCGGCAGGCGCCATCGCCGCCCGAGTGTCCGGGACTTGCCCGAGATCTTTTTCTGCGGCGATCCGCACGGCACGTTTGATCAGATCAACGAGGCCGCCCGCCTTTATTCGCCCGATGCCATGGTCATTCTCGGCGACCTTCAGCCGCCGGCGCCGCTGCACGTGGTGCTGGAGGAGGCGCTCGCCTATACGGACATCTGGTGGATTCCGGGCAATCACGACACGGATTCGGACGAGTTCTACGACAGACTGTGGCGCAGCGAGCTTGCGGGTCACAACCTGCACGGGCGCGTCGCCTGCGTGGCGGGCATGCGCATCGGCGGTCTGGGCGGCGTCTTTCGTGGTCAGATCTGGATGCCTGACGGCAATCCGAACTACTACAGTCCCGCGACCTTCATGCGCCGCGTGGGCCAGGGCAACATCTGGCGCGGCGGCGTGCCGCGCAGGCACCGCTCGACGATCTTCCCGTCCGTCTACGGCAACCTTCAGAGGCAGAAGGCCGACATTCTCGTGACGCACGAGGCCCCCTCGTGCCACAAGAAGGGCTTTGGCGCACTCGACAGGCTTGCCAAGACGATGGGCGTGAGGTGGTTTTTCCACGGGCACCAGCACGAGGACCGCGCCTACGGCATGCAGGGCTCGATTCTCACCCGTGCAGTCGGCTACAACGGCATCGTGAACCTCAAGGGCGAGGTCGTCGTTGAGGCGAAGCTCGATCCGAGGGAGGAAGCCGCGCTGTACGCGACCGACGAGTGGCGCTACATGTCGGACAAGAACCCGATCATCGTCCGAGACGAGGACGGGCACATCTCGCTCGTACCCGAAGGACGTGAGTGCACGCCCGCGATTCTGCCCGTGTCCGAAAAGGTGCTCGCCAAGCTCAAGACGGCTCAGGAGGGAGAGGGAAAGACTCCCGCGCCCGAAGAAAAGGGCAGGAAGGTCCAGAAGTCCGAGCAGGGCGGCGCTCCGCAGGGAGCGAGAAAGCAGGGCGACGAGGAGAAAAGGGGGCGTTCGCACCGTTCCTCTCGCTCGCGCAGCGGCCGGGACCGCAGGCGGCGTGCGAGAAAGCCGTTGCAACAGCAGCAGGGATGATCCATGACGAAAAAGGCGCCGTCTCCAGTGGAACGGCGCCTTTTTTCGGCTCTTCCGACTTTTTGGTGAAACAGGGAGCTCGATGGTACCCTGGT
>ERZ791611.928-NODE-928-length-23063-cov-14.899339_pt1 | contig 23063 bp, 13 predicted proteins | sample MGYA00510275_ERZ791611 | MGnify/ENA primary metagenome ERZ791611 (study PRJEB30046, sample SAMN00791912) | human gut metagenome | study: EMG produced TPA metagenomics assembly of the A metagenome-wide association study of gut microbiota in type 2...
CGGTATTCACTATGGATTTTTTATGTGTTCAATTTCATCATACAATTAACCAAAAAAATAAATTTTTAAGTTTGTGAAAATACTACCTAACTAGTCAATATTAGAGTATAATAAAATGAGAGAAATAGAATACTAACATATATTGTGTGAACTATATCAAGTTGGGGTTGATATAGAAACTAATCGTCGTGTACTTAATGTGTTTGTAGTAAAGGAGCTAGAACATCATGAAACCGAATACAGAAGTAGGGACCTTCTCGGTAGGGAGTGTTGTGCGTCGTACTACCGATCCTGTAAGTAACGAATTGGCTCGCCAGAATGCGATGCCAGACCGAGAGAGACATAGAAGAAAGGTTATCGCTAAGCGAATGCTACCGTTGGCTATCTTGTTGAGCCTAGGTAGTGCTTTGGGGGCTGATGTATTCGCAGCCGATAAAACGTATGCAAGGGTAACAAATTCTGTTAATAATAGCTATAGTCAATTTACATTGGATGATTCCGGTGATGCAATTCCTGTATTGAATTTTAGGACTAATACTGCGAGCGTTATTCTTGGGGCGGCAGGGATGCAGGATAATACGGCTGGTGGTAGCATAACTATTGATTTAAAAACCGGTACAGGTGATTCGACCATAGCTACTGCCTCGGGTTCTACCTTGCAGAACATAGCTACCATTGGTGACCTACAAAACACATACAATATCTTAAACACCTCTATTAACAATTTAACAGCTAATCAGGTGCACTATGTTAGTGTTAATGTGAATGGTGGCACCGCTACCACTCTTAATTATAACAATGACGGTGCATCAGGTGATGGCTCTATAGTAATAGGTAAGGGAGTATCTACAACCAAAGCCAATACAATTCTTATTGGCAGTGATATTGTTAATAATGGTAGTGGTGCTGCAGAATCAAATGTCATTATAGGTTCTGGCATAAAGACGTTAAATACTCTTAGTCAGAATTCAGGGCTTATTCTTATTGGCAGTAATACAAATTTTAATCAAACAGCTGTATCGGCTGGTAATAGTAACGTAAAAGATTATGTGCTTATTGGTAATGCTACGTATGATTATGCCGGAACAACTTATTCAAATGTTGACAACGAATCTACAAAACAAACTAATGGGTTAACACTCATTGGCTCCAACGTATATTCTTCTACCGGTAGTGCAGTGGCTATTGGCGCTGCAAAAATTTACGCAAGAAATTCTATCGCTATCGCGTCTAATACTGGTTATCCCGCAGAAGTTCGTGCTGATGGTGGCTTTGCTGTTGGCAATAATGCAAAAATAGATCAAAAATCCGATGGTGCTGAGGCAATTGGTCGTCAAGCAACTATTGGCTATAATAGCACTGGGGCTGTGGCAATTGGTGCAGGTAGCTATGTTAGTGGGGCTAACTCTGTAGCTATTGGTGGTGCCGGGAAATATGGAGCACGTGCAGAGGCAGCTGGTGTAGGAAGTCTGGCATTTAATGGCAGTGAGTATGGTTTCCCTTCATCAGGCAATAAATTAGCCGATGGATCTGTAGCTATTGGTACAGCAGCACATGCGGATAGTAGTTATTCCATTGCTTTAGGTTATCAAGCGCATACGTATCCCGAAAGCGCTACTGCTATTGGTATGAAGGCTACGGTTAATTCGGGAGCCAATAACTCTATAGCTTTTGGCAATAATTCCTCTATTGCTACTAATGCACAGTATTCTATGGCAATGGGGGATACGTCTGCGATTAAGTCGGCCTACTCGATGGCGCAAGGTTATCAGTCGTTAGTTGATACCAATTCACAAGGATCTATGGTGCAAGGTTATCAGGCCAAGGTTTACGCCAATTCTGTTGGTTCAACGGCTTTTGGGTATCAAGCGGTCGTAAATACCGGTTCATCAAACTCAATGGCTGTAGGCTATCAGGCAAATATTGGGACGTCTGGTGGTAGCGGGTCCGACAATGCCTTAGCATTAGGCTATATGGCAAAAGTATTAGACGGCGCAGATTATGGTACAGCCTTAGGCTATAATGCAATTGTTAATGCCGGAGCGACAAAAGGTTTGGCATTGGGTAGCCAGGCAGTAATTGATGCGAATGCAAGTAATGCAATGGCTATTGGTACACAAGCAGAGGCTTCTAAAGCCGGCGCTATGGCTTTAGGTACCAGTACGCAAGCTAAGGTATATGGTAGCTTGGCGTTAGGTACTGGCTCTGTTGCCGATAGAGAAGGTTTTTATACGACTGCTCAGGCCGCGACTATTAATGGTAGTGGCAGTTCGCAGGTTACCGGCTCTGATGATGCTGTTGCGGCGCCTTACAGTAGCGTTAATTTACGAGGCAAAACGGTAGGGCCGTGTCGGTAGGTTCTAGTAATGCCTTGCGTCAGATTATCAATGTAGGCGATGGTACGCAGGATACGGATGCGGTTAACCTTCGCCAGTTGAAAGTAGCGGCACAAAATATTTTTAACGGCGATAATACGTTAGTATCGATTGTCCGTGATGCAACAAAGTCGTTCTCCATTTTAGGCGGTGCTGCGAGTACTAACCTCAGTGATAATAACATCGGTACCGTAGGTAACAGTACTGATGGGTCACTTACTATTAAATTGGCTAACGATTTAACCGGTCTTAATAGCAGCAACTATGGTGTGATTGGCACCACCGTCGATGGCGTGACGACGTATTCGCCGTTCACCGGTTTCTTGAGCAATGGTCAGTATTTGTATACGATTAGTGCTACGAATCCTGTATCTACTTCGTCGGATTCCATTGCGCAGTACTTTGGCAGCAACCGCGTGAACTACGTGACGACTGTAGATAGTACCGGCGTTCATTTGGGCGGCGTTGTCGATGGCGTTGCTACCGAAAAGGCTACGTTGGCACTTATTAATCCACAGAATAGTTTGAATCCTAATTCGGTGGATAGCTCTGGGAAGTCTGTTATTTTTACAACGGCCGGTAATGGTGGCACTTACGTATCACCGGATACAGAAGATACGAATACGGCAGCAACACAGATTGCCTATGATGGCAGTATTTTTGGTACCCATCCTATTGGGTTATTATTAGGTACGATGGCAGCCGGTACCAGTACGAATATGGAAGGCTCCACCGGTACTGGGTTTGGTATTTTCCTTGGCTTTAACAATGGTGTATTACCGGAAAATACGCAACAACCTACTATTTTTGATGGTGTTATGGCTTCTCGTAGCAATGTTAGTGCCCAGACAGCAGGCGGTAGCAGTGCCGTTGTGGTTGGTGCCTATAACAGCATCAGCGGTAATGGCGGCTTGGCACTGGGGACGTTGAATCGTGTATATGGTAATGAAGGCATTGTTATCGGCAATACGTCCATTGCTAATAGCTACAGCTCCGTTGGTCGCTATGGTGTTACCTTAGGCTTCAACTTAAAAGCCGGCGAATGGTCACAGGAAAGCGTAGTTATCGGTTCTAACCTGCAGGCTGTAGGTAAGAGCAACATCATCCTCGGTGGTGGTGAAAATAAATTCTACGGCACCGGCTCCGGTTGGAATGACACCATCGATAGCAGTACGGGCGTATTTACTAGTATTGGCAATGTATTTGATGCATCCGGTAATAATCTTAACACCAGCGGCATGCGTTTCTGGGGCGACAACAACATTGTGCTCGGTTCCAAGAACCGTACCGAAGGCTTTAATACGACTTTTGCAACGAGCGGCGGTTATGCCGGATCGACCGGTAACGGCAGTTATACGCGTATTAAGGATAACTCCGTAGTAGGCTCTAATAATACGCTGTATGACTTGTCCTTCACGAACAGTGTGTACGGCTCTAACAATGCTATTGCCAGCGGTACCTATAACATGGTTATCGGCTCGGACAATAAGATTCAGGCACAGCTTAACGGCGTGACATTGACCGGGAATACGACGGGCCGTTCCGCTGAAGAAATCGCAGCCATTAAAGCCTTAGGCAATGTACAGCTTGATGCGACCACAGGCAAGCCGGTGGGACTTCTCTACGATGATAATAACTCCATCATTGGTTCCCGTAACACTATCGGCTATAACTCGGTGCATAACTTTGTAGCCGGTGCGGATAACTATACGGCAGAAAATACGCGGTATAACTTCCTGGCAGGTTCGCGTAATGCATCGGGCTATGATTTGACGAATGCGACTACGGTTAACTCCATGATTCAGACCGTGTACCCGAATTTGATAGGTTCGCTTACCAGTGATAACGAAGCAAACTTAAAATTAATACAGAATTTTGACTTAACGTCTATTTTGCCTGCAGGACAGACGGGGATGAACCTCTTGGCCGGTTCCTTTAACGTAGCCGGCTTGGGCGCTCAGAACAACGTGGTGCAAGGTAGTAATGATATTTTGCGCAACAACGTTATCGGCAGCTATATTTTAGGCTCTCACGTAGACGCATCGGAAAGTCACTCCGTTTACATGGGCGACCGGTCCGTAGCGACTACATCGCCATTAGCTACGACGAGTGGCACCTTTAGTGGTGATATTAGTAGTTTGCCGCAGAACTCTGACACTACGAACCCGGTAGGTTTAAATGACTTAATTACTGCTGGTAGTACAGGCCAGACCTCGATTACCATCAACGGTCGCACCTATACCTTTGCCGGTATTGGTAATAACACGAGTGGCCGCAGTGCTACAACCAACGAAGTAGGTGTTATCACCGTTGGTCGTATTGTCAATGAAGGCACGGCAGAAAATCCGTCCTATAAATCCTACGGCCGCATTATTCAAAACGTAGCGCCTGGCCTTGTAGGGGCGAACTCCACTGATGCTGTCAACGGCTCGCAGCTCTATGCTATTTACGATGCTGTTAATGATAGCATTGCCCGTTTGGTTGCCGGCGAAGAAGGACCGATGGTGTATACCTCGACCGAAGGCGATCGCCTTTATACGTGGAATAACACCAAGTATGACAGTTCCTTGGTAAGCGGTAAGTTCAAACAAGCCGCTAATGGCCAGTGGTATCCGGTTAGCGCCTTCGATGGCACCCAATTAAAATCGGACTTCTCCGGTTCCAGTGGTTTCACCTTGGCTGAAATTAACAGCGCTAAGCTTAATGGTCAGACGTTAACGGTTACCGGTACCAATGGTGCTACGGCTACGTCTACGGCATGGGCTGACACCGAAACCGCCATTGTGGCTAATAGTGATGCATCGTTGTCCTTGGTAAATGGTGGTAACTCCACTACGGCTTCGGTTGCTTTATATAATGTAGCCGATGCAATTGCTTTGCCGGCGGAAGGTACGACGACGCAGACTCAAGAACAGGTTGCAGTAAGTAAGCTCGTAGCCGGCACGGATCTTAACGATACGGATTTAACTACGCAGCAGCTGTCGCAAGGCACGAATTTAAAAGACTTGCAGACGGTGGCCAAAGCAGGCTTGGACTTTGTAGGTGATACAGCACCGGCCGATACAACGCCGGATGATAACACCGACAATGACAGTGCTACGGTTCATCGCAACCTGTCGCAGAAACTGACGGTTACCGGCGGCGTTACCAGCCTTGATGAATTGAGCAGTGAAGATAACATTGGCGTTATTGGCAGTAACAACACTGGCTCCTTGACCTTGCGCTTGGCGAAGGATTTGACGGGCCTTACCAGTGCAACCTTTACCAATGCAACGACTGGTGATAAGAGTACCATTAGCGGTGATGGCTTTACCTTCCAAGGGGCTACACCGGCAGCGACCGATGAAAATCCGTCGCCTACCGCACCGGCACCGATTACTATTACGAAGACCGGTATTAATGCAGGCGGCACGCTTATTAGCGATGTGAAGAGTGGCTTCAATGGTGCTACTTCCATTACGTCGGCTAACTCGGCTAATGCAGCGACTATGGGTGATTTGCAGACGGTAGTTAACAACGCTGCTTGGAACATCGGCCAGACGACGAGTACGGTTACTACTAGTGGTACGACGAATACCTATACGAACGTAGGTAATGTCAACACCGGCGAACGAGTAAGCTTCGATGCCGGTACGGGCACTACGGTAACTGTGTCCAAGACGGCGGCTACGACCGGTACCAATCCGGTTCCGGAAACGTACAATGTATCCTTTGCGGTAAAAGCAGCTGAATTGGCTCGCAACAGCACGTCCGGTGTTGTGACCAGCTCCGGTGACGTAGCCGGTTATGCGACGGCAGCCAATGTGGCAACTATCTTTAACTCCATTAATACGCAGTTTACGAGTGCAACCTTTGGGGTAACGGATAGCGCCAATACCGCGCTTACTAAAAATCTGAATAAGACGATTAGCATCATTGGTGCTGATTCGAATATTACAACGGCTGTTACCAATGGGGCCTTGGCGATTAAATTAAACACGCAAACCGTGTTAGGCGATAACACGGCTGGCACCGGTTCCACTAATGGTGCCTTAGTCGTTAAGAATGCAGGACCTACGGCGTCGACGAATGCAGTAGCTTTGTCGAATGGCGGCATTATTTTCCGCAATGATGTTATGACCACCAATACCTATGCCGATTATGGCCTTAATGTGGTTAGCGGCACGAAGGTTCCTGGTGACACTACATCGAATTCGCCGCGTCTGTCCTTCAATGGTAACCAGCTGGCAACGTTGAAAGATGGTATTAATTTCACAGGCGATGTATTAGCGACTGGCTCTACAGGCACGAATCCGTTTACGACGGCGTTAGGGTCCGGCGTATCCATTTTGGGCGGCAATAACGTAGTCGCTAATTTGACGACTAACAACATTGGCGTTGTATCTAACGGTTCTAACCAGCTGTCGATTCTCTTGGCGAAGGATCTGGGCGAAGGATCTGAAGGATATGAATTCCGTAACCTTCGGCACAAATTCTTCCAGCTATCCGTATTTCTCCATGACCGCAACGTCGGCGACGAAGACCTATACGCCGGCTGGGGCAACCGATTCGGTAACCTATACGGGGAATGTATTGCAGTTTAAAGGCGCTACTACCAATAATGCCGATTTGCCGCGTATTTCCGGTATTTATAGTGATACCGTTACTCATACGACCGGTGGCGGCGTTAGCTTTGCTGTTAAAGGCAATAGCGATGTGGTAACCGTTAAGGAACTTACCGATGCCATTACGAGCAGTACCGACTACAATGGCGCACAGATTCGCAACTTGTTCTTTGGTGTAAGTACCACCAAGGATAACACGACCAGTTATGCATCGCGTAATGTATATGGTTCGAGTACGTCTACTGCTGATGCGACGACATACTTTGTACCTATCGTAGGCGATAGCAATATTAACGTAGCCGTAACGGGTACTAATGTGACCAGCCCGACGAATACTACCGGTGAATTGAGCATTTCCTTAGGCAAGGATTTAGTGCTTGGCAATAACACGGCCAACAATGGCGGTAGCATTACGGTTAATGGCGACAATGGCGGCGAATCCATCAAGTTGGATGGGTCTACGCATACGTTGGTTATCAAGGCGCCGCAAGAAGGCGAGACGCCGGCTAGCGAATTTACGTTGGATGGTCGCAAAGGGAAGCTTGTATTCGGCGGCGATGAATCTACTGCAACGTTCATTGACTTTGCCAATACGGAAATTATCGATGACCTTGGCGGCACGGAATTAAAACGTATTACCATCGGTACGGCACAAAATAGTGCAGCCGTAGCAACCATGGCTGATGGCTTGCATTTTGCCGGAAACTATGGCGGTAACATTGATCGCTTACTGAATAGCACCATGACTATCGTTGGTCATGCGGACATAACCGGTACCGGTACGAATAATGCGGTAACCGATACGGATGTGACGAATGCGACGACGGACAAGAATACCTATGTAGCGGTTGAAAGCTATGATACCGGTAATGTAGAGGGCACTACGCATGCGGCGATTACCGATAAGCGCTTGGTGGTTCGCTTGGCGAAGGATTTAACGGATCTTAACACCATTACCTTAGGTGGTCAGACACTAGCGGACAATACGACGGCGTCGACGGTGAAATTATCCACCTTGGCACCGGTGTCGGTAACGTCTGGCACGACGACTACCTCGTATAGTGCCTTGAAGCTGGGCGATGCTAATGGAGGTCAAGTATTACTTCGTAACTTGGCACCAGGTGTTGCTAATAATGATGCTGTAACGGTTCAGCAGTTACGTGATACGGCGTGGAATATTGCCAATGGTATCTCGAATGGTGGGTCGAACTCCGGTAACGCACCGGTTAATGCGGACGATACGGTTAACTTTGTAAGTGGTACCGGCACGACCGCTACGGTAACGAAGACTACCAACGCTGAAACCTTGGTAGATACCTTTGAAGTTAAGTACAATGTAGTAAAAGGCAATATTACGAGCGATGACACCACCGGTGTAGCCAGCACGACGAATACCGGTGATACCTTTGCGACCACGTCTAATGTAGTAGAAGCGATTAATACGGCAGTGGCGAAATCGAGTCATCAGTACCAAGGGGACAATAAGGTTAGCAGTACAAGCAACGATTTAGTGACAGTTAGCCGTTTGCCTGATGAAGTATTAGGTATTAAAGGCGGTGCCACCGGCGCCTTGTCTGATAACAATATTGGTACCGTAGCCAATGCCGGTGATGGTACGATTACGGTTAAGCTGGCTAAGGATTTAACGGGTCTTAACAGCGCTAGCTATGATACGACGGTTTCCGGTGCAACGTATCGCACGATCGTTAGTGGTACTGGCATTTCCGTAGCGCCGGTAACGACGGGCAACGTACAGGATTCGACGAAGCTGGTAACGTTAACGTCGTCCGGTCTTAACAATGGTGGCAATACGGCTACGAATATTCAGTCCGCCTTGTCTAGTTACTCCACTACCGATGGTACGGAATCGTCCTATGGTGGTTTGAGCAGCAGCTACTTAAGTGCTTTGCGCAACTTAAATAGTGCGACGGCTGCTGATGTAGTGAAATTGAATAGTGCCGCTACCTTGCATGACGTACAGGCTGTGGCGAATACGCCAATTTATTTCAGCGCCGATAACTATCAAGACACGACGGCTACTACGTTGGCTCGTAAGTTAGGTCAGCAGCTGGCTATTGAAACGGGTCCGTTCAATATGTCTAAGGACACGGGTACGGCTAATGACTACACCGTAGCACCGTATGACCCGACGAGCAATGATTCGTACAATGACGAAAACATTGCGGCCGCAGTGGTGAATGACAGTGACGGCGGCAAGATTCTCATTGGCTTCCGCAATTCCCCGATATTTACCAATATTCGCATCGGTACGATTACGACCGATGCAAATGGTAACCCGGTAGAAAAGAGTATTGCTATTTCAAATGCAACCGGTACAGCGGCTAACTCGACGCCGGCGTTACAGTTAGGTAGCACAACGAATCCGGTATTAGTGAAGAATATTGCTACGCCGGTGGATACAACCGATGCGGCGAATAAAGCCTATGTAGATGCATCGAAGGCGACGGTAACCGGCACCGGTGCGGCGAGGATTACGACTAGCACGAATGCCGATACGTCGACGAATTATAACGTTCATGTAGATAAGTGGTTAAGCTACACCGACACGAGTGGCAATGAATTGACCCAAGCACCGGATGGTAAGTATTATACGACGGCTAGTCTTGCCGGCTTGAAGTATGATGCGACTAACCATGTGTGGACGGCTAGCGATGGCAGCGCGTTGGCGAGCCAGCCTACGGCGGTTACCGCCGCACAGGCACATCTTACGGTAGTTGGTAATAGTGCGCCGGCGTTGTCTAATGTGGGCCGTGGCTTAATCGTAGAAAACTCTTCGGAAGCGATTAACGGTTCTCAGTTCAAAGATTTGTCGAATATTTTGGGTCTTACCATTAATTCGGATAAGACGGGCTTTACCGGCACCTTTAATCCTATTGATGCCGGTGGCAGCACGTTGCCGCCAAGCTCCGTTGTGAATGCTATCTCCCAGTTGACGACGGCTGTTAATAAGGGCCGTGTGTATGCCGGCGACGATTATGTACCGGCTAGTGGTCTTGGCTCTACGGCAGCACCGGAACAAAATGCGTTAACTCGCGAATTAGGCGAACGCATTAATTTCAAAGGTGGCGCTGATTTGACGAAATTGTCCGATGGCAACATTGGCGTTGTTCATAGCGGTACCGATACGCTTTTGATCAAGCTGTCTAGTGAATTAAAAGGCTTGACCAGCAGTCAGTATGTTGATGCCGATGGTAATATTTTGACCATTACCGGCACTGGCTTGACGGTACAGCGACCGACTCCGTCCGGCGGTTCGGCACCGCAGGCTATTAGCATTACGTCCAGCGGTATTAGCGCCGGCGGTACAAAGATTACTAATGTAGCGGCAGGCACATTGTCGCAAACGTCGACGGATGCCGTTAATGGCAGTCAGCTTTATGCCTTGCAGCAACAGACCGCAACGGATGTGAAGATTGCGAAGTCTGAAGTAACCGGTACCGGTGGTGCTACGGTGACAAGCAGCATTGGCAGCAACGGCCAGACGATTTACAATGTTCAGGTTGATCAGACTACCGGCTTTGTCGATGCTAATGGCAACAAGCTGACCAAGTATGGCGATAAATACTATAAGGCAGAAGATATTCAGGGTAAAACCTATATCAATGGTAATTGGTACAACAACACGGATTTAGATACTAATGGTCAGCCAAAATCGGATGCGAATCCGACGGCACCGCCGACTACGGATATTGCCGGCGTTTCCATGTTGGATGGCAATGGCAATCCGAAGAGCATGACGATTACTAATGTGAAGAGTGCTCTCGATAATGGTGAAAAGCTAGCGAATGTAACCGATGAAAAGAAACTCAACTCGGCAGCTAACTTGGGTGACGTGAAGAATGCCATTAGTGATGCGGTATCCTCTATTAACACGGATATTAGCAATATCAACCAAGGCATTAACATTAAGACCAATGACGGCGAAACGCAGAAGGTTGACTTTGGCGGTACGGTTCAGGTAGTCGATGGCGTGAACACGAAGGTATCCGGCATTACCACGACGGTTGATGAAAATGGTAAGAGCACGTACACCTATCATATCGACGTGAACGGCATGCCGATGGAATACGTGGATAAAGATGGTAATTCGCTAGTGAAGATGGGCGATAACTTCTACAAAGTGTCCGATGTGGAAAACGGCGCACTGAAGCCAAACGCACAGGCAGCTGAACCGGCTGGTACGCGCCTCGTGAATATGAAGGACGGCAAACCGGCAGCGATTTCCATGGGCAATGTAGCAAGCGCCATTGGCGGTAGCGTTGGCGATGGTACTGTAGGCAGCGGTGATTCGCAGAATACGTTCCTCAATAACCTCCGCAAGACCGACGAAGCAACGAAGGTGGCTGACGACAAGGTAGCTACGGTTGGCGATATGCGTAACTTGGCGAACTCGCCGTTCTTTGCAGCCGGCGACGTAGCGTCTGATGGCAATAAAAACGCCTTTGGTCGTAAGCTTGGTGAAACGGTGAACATCGTTGGTGGCGTGACCGATACGTCGAAGCTTTCTGATAATAACATCGGCGTTGTATCCAATGGCACTGACACGTTAACGGTGAAGCTGGCTAAGAACTTGACCGGCTTAGAATCCATTAAGGTAGGTACCGTTTCCGATGATGGCTCTACAGCTGTTACGACGATTAACGATAAAGGTGTTTCGGTAACCAATGGCGGCCATAGCACGGTGGCCTTAACACCGAAAGGTCTCGATAACGGTGGCAACCGCATTACGAACGTAGCCCCAGGCATTGCACCTACCGATGCAGCGACGGTGGCACAGCTTAATATGGCGACCAATAAGGCGATTAAGGAAAGTAACGTTGGCGATAGCTTAGGCGCCGCTTTGGCAGCGTTGAAGCCGCTCCAGTACGATCCGTTAGAACCGACCCAGATTATGGCCGGTACTGGTTACTATCGTGGTCAGACAGCCTTTGCGTTAGGTGTAGCGCATTACGAAAATGAATCCTTCATGTACAACGTAGGCGCAGCGTATGGCAATAGCAGCCATATTATGCTCAATGCCGGCGTAACCTGGAAGTTTGGCTCGTCGAAGCGCGAAGTTGCTATCAGTTCCGAATACCGTGGTGGCCCGGTTAGCGCCACCTATGAAATGGCCGGCCAAATGGAAGCATTGCGCGCTGAAAATCAGAATCTCCGTGACCGCATGAAGGCACAGGAAGAAAAGATGCAGAAGCAGGAAGAATTGCTTCAAAGCGCATTGCAGGCTATTGACCGCTTGACGAAACAGCAGCAGTCTAAGTAGTAAATTATCGTTTCGATTTAACGAATAGTGTATTTTTGAAACAGTAGTGGTTACGAAACAAAAATCCCTTGACAGGGGACAATGTTCCGTGTAAACTAATAACAGTTAAACATTCAGATGTGCTTTTAGAGCACGGTAATAGTGATGACGAAAGAAAGTAGGGTCAGATGACAACTACAGAGAGCCGTTGGTTGGTGTGAAACGGTGTTGGCGCTGATGTGAAGTTCCTTTCTGAACTGCGAGGCTGAACCAAAGTAGGCCGAGCCGGTGTAGTGACCGTTATGCACACTATGAGTTGGTCGATTCGAGATAATGAGGGTGGTACCGCGGAATATTCCGTCCCTTGGTACCACCCTCTTTTTGTATCTCAAATTGGCAAATAGGGTGGTACCGCGATGTAAGTCGTCCCTTGTATGAGGGGCGACTTTTTTATTGGTCGGCGGTAAGCCCAACCGCCAAGGAGAGGAGAGATTATCATGACAGTTTCTGCACTTATCGTTGGTTTGTACATTCTGTTGTTATTCGCCATTTCCTGGGCATCCAAGCGATTGACTACAGGGAAAGCGGAGAATTATGTGTTGGCCGGTCGCCGCATGACGACGCCGTTGATTACGGTGTCTATCGTAGGCTTGGCCGTTGGCGGCGCGTCCACCATCGGCGTAGCAGAACAGGCATACAAGCATGGTATTTCCGCCGGTTGGTACACCGCTGCTTGGGGCATTGGGGCTATCGTAATGGGCATGACCGTAGCAAAACGGTATCGCCGCTTGAACATTACGACGATTCCGGAAATGCTGGAACGGTACTATGACCGCAAGAGCCGCATCGCCGGTATTGTAATTCAGATTATCGTGCAGCTTTGCGTTATGAGCTTGCAGTACGTTGCAGGCGGCACCATTTTGGCCGCTCTTATGCCGGAGGTGTTCACCATTACGACGGGCATGATCATGAGTGCCGTTGTGTTCATCGGTGTTACCATGATGGGCGGCATGTGGTCTGCCAGTATTTCGAATTTGCTCAACGTTTCTTTGAAATATGTAGGCATTACGTTAGCTGCTATCGTAGCGGTAGCCCTTGTTGGTGGCCAGGCTGCTATCGAACAAGCAGCGCCGTCTCCTACGACATTGGATTGGACGGCCGGCGTTGGCGATATTACGATTTTGACTTGGGTTGTAACCCTCATCACTGTTAACCTGTCCTTGCAGAGTATTATTCAGATTTCCTTAGGTGCTAAAAGCGTTGGCGTTGCACGCCGCGGCTTCATCTTAGGCGGTCTTATTATGTTGCCAATCGGTTTCGTTAGTGCGTACCTCGGCGTTATCGCTTCTGAATTATATCCGAACATGACCGCTACCTTGGCGTTGCCGAAGTTGATTATGTCCTTGAATCCGGTGCTCGCCGGTTTGACCTTGGCTGCGTTGTGGGCTGCTGACGTTAGCACAGCTTGCAACTTGCTCTTAAGCTCCGGCACCTTGTTCTCTCAGGATATTTACAAGCGCTTCATCAATCCGCAGGTTGACGACGAAAAATTCACCCGCATTACCCGCTTGTCCGTTGTGGCTATGGGCCTTTTGACATTCTTATTCGCATTGACCATCAGCGGTATTATCGCTACGTTGATGCAGGGCTTAAGCTTGATGGCCGCCTTCGCAGTAATCGTGCTCATGACCTTATTCGCGCCGCAGCATTGCAGCAAAATTAGCGCTTTCTACACGTTGGTAGCTGCCGTAGTTACGTTGTTGGCTTGGAATTTCGTACCGGCTACGCATATCGTGCCCCATGTAATTTACTTGGAATGGATCGTGTGCGCCGTTACTTTCGGTGTGTGCTCGATTTTGGGCAAACAGCCTATCGCAGCTGATGATGCGTTGCAGGTAGCAGGCGTTAAATAGCAGTATGGACGGAGGCGGCGGTTCATTTCACAGGCTGGTGAAATGACTCTCCGTACCACGGTTTAAGAGTTAGCATCGGTTGTCTTACGTTCGTAGGATGGCCGGTGCTTTTTATTTGTAAAATTTGAATGAATTTACAGCGATATTGACGCTTTTGTGGTATAATACGGAGTTACAAGGATAGTAAATTAACCTACCCATGAAAAGGTGTGCATCTATGCAAATACATATTGAGAATGCATTGAGATTGTATGAGCAGTGGGAAGGAGCTAAGATAATGAGTAATAATGTTATATATAATAGAACGGTGGCGGAACGAAGCTTTGAGCCTTACGGGCTTCGCTATGAAGTGGCGCCGGCGCTGGAACAGTTGCCACTGAAGTTTGGCGTTACCTTTCGCTACGGCGGCGTGTCCGAAGGGGCGTTTCAGTCGCTTAATTTGGGACTGCATGTGAACGATGACGAAGCGGCAGTTCGTGAAAATAGGAAACGGTTGGCCGAAGCCTTAGGAGCGACGGCTGACGCTGTGACGGTAGGGGAACAGATTCATGGTCTAACGGCGACGGAAGTGACGCCTACGCTGCGCGGCTGTGGGGCTACGACGTTAGCCGATGCCATTCCGGCCAGCGATGCGTTGTACACCGATGCCGTAGGCGTGCCGCTGCTGTTGTTGGTGGCAGACTGCGTACCGGTGCTCTTGTATGACCGGGCCCATCATGCGGTGGCTGTGGTCCATGCCGGTTGGCGCGGTGCCGTTGGCTGTTTGCCGCGGCTTACGCTAGAAGCGATGACGAAGCGGTACGGCACAAAGCCTAGTGATGTGTATGCGTACACCGGGCCGTCCATTCAGGGCCAAAGCTTTGAAGTAGGCGAAGAAGTGGCGGACCAATTCCGCGCTGCCGGCGCAGGTGACGGCGTCATTAGCTATAAGACGCCTAACGGCAAGCCCTATGTGGATTTGCAGCGTTTTATTGCTGATGATTTGCAAGGTGCCGGTGTACCAAATTCGCAAATTGTGGTGTCACCTACAAATAGTATTGATGACGAACGATGCTTCTCCTATCGCCGTGATAAGGGCGTTACCGGACGAATGGCACTTTTTGCTATGCTAAGCCCTACAAAATAAGATAAATGCTATACATTAAAGGTGAGATATATTATAATGAAACCATATGTAAATAATCTATTGCAGCGCTTATAATTGAGCGTACATTAGGGCATATAGGAGGTTTGACATATGATAGAAACGGCGTTGGCATCGGTACGGCAACGTATGAATGCGGCCATGGCACGCGCCGGCAGGACGGATTCGGCATTATTGGTAGCTGTCACCAAAAATCATCCCGTAACGGCGGTAGAAACCGTTGCTCGACTGGGCGTTACCACGGTCGGAGAAAATCGCGTGCAGGAAGCTAAGGAAAAACAGCTAACTTATAACGGACCCGATATAGATTGGCATTTAATCGGTCACTTGCAGGTCAACAAGGTGCGGGCTGCAGTGCCCATGTTTGCTTTGATTCATTCGGTGGACAGCGAGAAATTGCTGGACGAAATCGAGAAGGTAGCGTCTCGTATCGATAAGGTACAGGACGTGCTGTTACAGGTCAATGTAGCGGCCGAAGAGAGCAAATACGGTATTGCACCAAGCGAATTACCTGCGTTGTGTGAGCATGCAAAGCAGTTGCCCCATGTTCGCGTACGTGGGCTCATGTGTATCGCTCCGTTCTTTGATGATCCGGAGGACGCACGACCGATTTTTAAAGCAGCAAAACAGTTATTTGAAGATATGAAAAAAGACTTTCCGGTAGGACAAATCGAGTATTTATCGATGGGCATGACCCATGATTTTGAAGTGGCCTTAGAAGAAGGGGCTAACATTGTCAGAGTAGGAACGGCGATTTTCGGCAATCGAGTGTATTATTAGGGAACACAATTAGGAGGATCTACGATGAAATTCGACCTGAAGAGTATAAAGGAGTACTTTATCAATAACACGGCAGACGAGTATGATGATGAAGAATTATACGACGATGAAGTCGATAATAGATATGATAAGCCGGCAGCACAGCAAGCCAATGCAACAACGGCCGCAGCAGCACCGACAGCGGCAGCAGCTAGTAACGCAGCATTTCGTCCGGCAAAAACAGGAGGGTATAATACAGTGGCACAACGTCCGAATGCAATGAGAGTAATTATCGTGGAACCAACCGTGTTTGAAGATTCCGAAAACATCACCAATCAGTTACGTGATATGCGTCCCGTAGTGATTAATTTTGAAAAAACCGATCCGCACGAAGCGGCTCGCATCGTAGATTTCGTTAGTGGCGCAACCTTTGCGTTAGACGGCAAATTGGAAAAAATCGGCAAGGATATTTTCATCTGCGTACCGGTTAACGTAACTGTTGACTACAACGACAAATCCTACACGGAAATTACCGACAAATTAGCTTGGAAAGAACCGCAGTTATAATCGGGAGGCAACCATGACGGAGTCAACCTTATTTATTGGTGCCGGCGCCATGGGCGGAGCTGTGCTTCGCGGTGCGCTGACTCACGGGTTGCTTACGAAAGAGCAAGTAACCATAACGGTGAAAACCGAAAGCCATGCGAAAGCATTAGCTGATGAATTAGGGGTTAAAACGGGTACAGAAATACCTTCCGGCGAAACCTTTGGGACGATTATCTTAGGCGTAAAGCCACAGGTATTGCCGACCGTGTTGCCGCAGTTAAAAGACATTCCTGCCGGAACGGTAGTCGTGTCCTTGGCAGCAGGCGTAACGCTGGAAACCTTGGAAGCATCGGCACCGCAGGCTGTATGGTATCGCGTAATGCCGAATACGCCGGTCGCTGTTGGCGCTGGTATGACCGCTGTCGCTGCCGGTACAAAGGGTACGGAAGCGATTACCGCCAAGGTAGCCGGTTTATTCACTGCCATTGGTGAAGCGGAAGTAGTATCGGAAGCGGATCTTGATCGCTTAAGTGCTCTGTCCGGTGCAGGTCCCGGATATGCCTTCGTGATTATGGACGCCTTAGCCGATGCAGGCGTACGCCTTGGTTTGACGCGCAAGCTGGCCATTAAAGCGGCGGCGCAAACCTTGTATGGCGCCGGTAAGCTGGCTGCAGAAACCGGTAGTCATCCGGCTGTATTGCGCGACATGGTAACGTCTCCGGGCGGTACCACTATCGTTGGCATTGCAGCGATGGAAAAGGGCGGTCTTCGCTCGGCCATTCATGACGGTGTCGTAGCATGCTACGAACGGTCTTTAGAGTTAGGTAAAAAATAACGGTAATGCAGTAAGTACCGGTAGTACTGAACAGGCATTACCGGATAGGAACGATTACATTGAAAGATAAAGAAAAGCTTATACGATATTTTGAAGCGTCTGGTAGCGGTGAAGAAGCGCGTCGCATGCTGGATTTAGCGGAACAGGTCGTAGCCGGTCGCCCTTATCGGGTGACGGACTTTATGTCGCCGGCCGGGCTTGTGATCGCCGATGCCGTAAAGGCCAATTATCCGCAGCTGGAGGTTATCTCCGGCGGTGGCTATGACGGCGCCGAACGCCTTCGCGTGGCCTTCGTGGACCGCGATTTCGGCGGTGACGTGGATTTAGGCATTGCTGCCGTAGCCGTTAGCTGGGATCCTCGCTTTCGGTTATTGACGCATCGCGATGTATTAGGCTCCTTAATGGGTCTTGGTATCGAACGCAGTCATTTCGGCGACATTATCATGCGACCCGGTGGGGCGCAGGTCATATTAGACCGAGATATTGCGGAATTTGTGCAGAGTAATTTCACCAAAATCGCCATGGTTACCGTTGCGACGGAACCGATGGATTTAAGTGAAATCGCACCAAAAGAAGAAAAAGTAAAAGAGATTCGCACCACGGTAGCTTCTATGCGCTTAGACGCCGTAGCATCGTCGGGCTTTAGCATTTCCCGCACGAAGCTGGTGTCAGCCGTTAATGCCGGCTTGCTCCAGGTGAACTGGCAGCCTGCCAAAGGTCCGGCGCAGGAAGTGAAGGAAGGCGATGTAATCTCCATGCGTGGCCGCGGCCGTATGGTCGTGGAAGCCGTTACCGGCACATCGCGCAAGGGACGAATCGGCGTTTCTCTCAAACGATTTATCTGATAGAGGAGGCTCACTATGATTACACCGATGGATATTCATAATAAGGAATTCGAAAAGGGATTTCGCGGTTATGACACTGACGCTGTTGACGCGTTTATGACCGAGCTGGTTCACGACTACGAAGTTTTGTATCGTGAAAACCGTGAAATGACGGACAAAATCGAGCAGCTGGAAAAACGCTTAGCTCAGTACGAACAGATGGAAGCGACCATGAATAACACGTTGGTGTTGGCGCAGGAAACGGGCGAAAACGTAAAGCAGGCAGCGCGCAAGGAAGCGGACTTGATTTTGCAGGAAGCAGAACAGGAACGTCAGAACATTTTGCGAGATGCACAGCGCTCCCTTCGTGAGGCTCACGATAAATATGCCGTGATTCGCAACGAAGTGGCTGTATTCCGTGCGAAAATGGAATCCATTTTAAATTCTCAGCTCCAGCTCTTAGATGGCTGCGTGTTGGGTGAAAGCAAAATTGCTGTAGACACTGCAGATATGGATGATGCAGAAGAAACGGCAGAAGCGGTAGCTGTGACGGAAGCGGCAATGGACGAAGAGCCGGTAGTTGACGCAGACGACACGACAGCCGAAGAATCGCAAAAGACACAAAATGTATAAATAGGTCATATCAATCGGCTTGATAGTTTTCAAGCCGTTTTTGACGTTACATAGGTGAGTTACGAAGGTGATGGTGATACGATGATTACAATGGCAATACGTACAACAGCGAAAACCTGCGTAGTCGTTGGCGGCGGTGCCGTAGCAGAGCGTCGCGCGCTACTGTTTCTCGGCGACGGTGCTAAGGTTACCATCATAAGTCCGACGGTGACAGACCGCTTAGCAGAACTGGCTAAGGCGGGGCAGCTGACGTGGGAACAGGCGGAAGCGGATGCGCATAAGCCTGTGAAGGCTGATTTCACCGTGGTGGCAACGGACTCGCCGGACTTCAATGCAGCGTACGCCAAGGCGGCACGGGCGTTGGGGTCACTGGTTAACCGCGCCGATGACCGGCGGGATTGTGATTTCACCTTCCCTGCTTCGGTGGCGGTTGGCGATTTAGTGTTCGCCATTTTGACCGGTAACGTCAGTCCGCGGCTTAGCCGCCTTATCAAGGCCGATTTAGCAGCGCGGTATGGGCCGGTAGCAGCGATGTTGCCGGAGTTGAAGCGGTTGCGCCAGGTGGTGAAGGACGTGTTACCCACGCCGGCAGACCGAGAGCAGTTTTGGCACGCCCAGTTTGGCGATGCGGAACTACAAGCAATACTGAACGGAAGTTGGAAAAGTGTGGAGGCGAAAATATCCGATGCAATTGATAGTGTTAGGTTTGAATCATCGAACTGCACCCGTTGATATTCGCGAAAAATTTTCATTCGATAAAACGGAAGTAACGGCAGCCCTCAATCATGTGTACGAACACGAGCAGGTGGCGGAATGTGTGCTCCTGTCCACGTGCAACCGCACGGAATTGTATGCCGTTCTTGACGACGTAGCAGAACCGAAAGCGTTTATGCTGGATTTGCTCCGTCATTTGCGCGGCGTAGAAGATGTAGCCGTTGAAGATCGTTGGTTTTTTGCATACGAAGGCGAAGCGATGCTGCACCACTTGTTCTCGGTGGCAGCCGGCCTTGATTCGCTCGTTATCGGCGAAGGGCAGATTTTAAGCCAGTTGAAGGTAGCGTACATTGCGGCCTATAGCCGTGGCCTTACCGGACCGGTGTTTAACATAATATTCCAGCGCGCCATTAGCGTAGGCAAAAAAGTGAGGACCGTCACGGGCATTGCCAATAAGCCGGTGTCCGTTAGCTATGCAGCGGTTAACCTGGCTGAGGATTGCTTGCAAAAGCCCATGGCCGATGCGAAGGTATTAATCCTTGGCGCCGGTGAAATGAGTGAGCTTACGGCAACGCACTTGCAGTCTAAAGGTGTGAAGAGCATTTTCGTGTCGAATCGCACGTTCTACAAGGCGGAAGAATTGGCAAAGCGCTTTGGCGGTGAAGCCATTCCGTTTACGAACTTCAGCGACGCTGCGAAGGATGCGGATATCCTCATCACCTCTACCGGTGCGCCGCACTATATAATCGACAAGGAACAGGCGAAACGCATTGCGGAAAATCGCCAAGGCAATCCTATCGTCATGATTGATATTGCCGTTCCGCGCGACATCGACCCGGACGTAGCCGAAATTCCTGGGGTGTACTTATTTAACATTGACGCCTTGGAAAGCGTAGTGGCTAAGAATAAGCACATTCGCGAACAGGAAGCGAAGAAGGCTTGGCCGATTATCGAGGATACGATTTGTGAAATCCAAGAAAAGCTGAGCTATTTGTCGGTGCGCCCTATGATGGTGCTCTTAAGCAATAAAGCGGAACGCATTCGCAAGCGCGAGCTTCATCGCGCTATGGCGAAGTTGCCTGATGCAGACGAACGGTTACGTCGCATTATGGACAACATGTCCCGCATGATTGTGCGCAAATTGTTGCGCGATCCTATGATTCGCTTCGGCGAAGTGGCCGGTAAGGAAGAAGAAAATCAGTACTGGCAGCTGTTTCACGAAATGTTTGATCTGACGAAGGAGAGAGAATCCTTATGAGAGACAAAATACGAATCGGCACCCGGAGCAGTCAATTAGCGTTGTGGCAGGCTGAGTTTGTAGCCAGTGAGCTGAAACGCTTGTATCCGAATTGTGAAGTTGAATTAGTACATCATAGCACGCAAGGGGACCGCATTTTAGAGAAGCCCTTGGCCGAAATCGGCGGTAAAGGTTTATTTACGGCAGAGCTGGAAGAATCTATGCGCAACGGTTCCGTTGACTTAGCCGTTCATAGCCTGAAGGATATGCCGACGGACTTGCCGGAAGGCTTGACCTTAGGGGCCATTACGAAGCGCGAGGTGCCTTGCGATGCGTTGATTTCACCAAAATATAAGGTGTTGTCCGCGTTGCCATTAGGGGCAAAGGTGGGCACCAGTAGCTTGCGCCGTCAGGCCCAGCTGTTGCATCGCCGTCCGGATTTGAAAATTTCCGTGCTTCGCGGCAATGTGCAGACGCGCCTCCGCAAATTAGACGAAGAAGGCTTCGACGCGATTGTACTGGCTCAGGCCGGTCTTAAGCGCTTAGGCCTTGACGATAAAATTACCCAGGTTTTCACCGTTGATGAAATGATCCCAGCCGTAGGTCAGGGTGCGTTGGCTATTGAATGCCGCGCCGATGACCAGGAAATGCTGGACATGTTAAAGCCTTTAAATGACGAAGACACTATGTGGATTACGTCCGGCGAACGAAGCTTCCTCCGTCAGCTCGACGGTGGTTGCCAGGTGCCTATGGGCGTACATGGCACCATTCATCGCGGTCAGTTAACCTTAAAAGCACTCATTGCCTCCGTGGATGGCCAAAATTGCTATGAAGGCGAAATGTCCGGCCCGGCTAAGTCTGCCGACATTATTGGCCGCAATCTGGCAAAGGCTTTATACGAAGAAGGCGGTAAAACCATTATTGCAGATCTGAAACAGAGGGGGATCTTGAAATGAGCGGCATTGTCTATTTAATCGGGGCTGGCCCCGGTGATTTTAAACTCATAACCGTAAAAGGTCGCGAATGCATCGAAAAAGCAGACGTAATCGTATACGATTATTTGGCTGACGAAACGTTGCTCCGCTGGGCGCGCCCGGATGCGGAGATTATCTACGCCGGCAAGCAGTGCCGTAATCATACGTTACACCAATATGAAATCAACGAATTATTGGTGGACCGCGGTTTAAAAGGTAAAGTGGTAGCTCGTCTTAAAGGCGGCGATCCCTTAGTATTTGGTCGCGGCGGCGAAGAAGCGTTAGCCCTCGTTGAAGCCGGTGTGCCCTTTGAATTTGTACCGGGCGTAACGTCCGCTATTTCTGCGCCGGCCTACGCAGGGATTCCGGTAACGCAGCGCGCTATGGCTACGTCCTTTGCCGTTGTAACCGGTCATGAAGACCCGACAAAGAGCGTGTCCGGCATTCATTGGGAAGGCCTGGCAACAGCCGTAGATACGCTGTGCTTTGTTATGGGCATCGGCAATTTACCGATTATCTCCGCAAAGCTGATGGCTAACGGCCGTTCGCCGAAGACACCGGTAGCGGTTATTCGCTGGGGGACCAAGAGCACCCAGGAAACCTTGGTGTCTGACCTTGAACACGTAGCCGACGATGTAGAAAAAGCAGGGCTTAAAGCACCGGCGCTCATCGTGGTAGGCGACGTTGTAAATCTTCGCGAAAAGCTTCGCTGGTTCGACAACAAGCCGTTGTTCGGTCGCACCATTGTAGTAACTCGCGCTCAGAGCAAGGCTGGCACCTTCGGTGACGCCCTTCGCGACTTAGGCGCCAACGTTATTGAAGCGGCGGCCATTAAGACGCAGCCGTTATTCTTAGCAGCACAGACGGTGAAGACGGTGTTGAACGCCAGTGCTTATAAAGCCGTTGTGTTCACGTCCGCTGAAGGGGTTCGCTACTTCTTCGATGTGCTTCGCAAGGAACATAAGGATGCTCGTGCTTTAGGCACCGCTGCTGTATGCGCTATTGGCAGTGCTACGGCGAAGGCGTTGGAAAAACACGGCATTTACGCCGATGTAATTCCGGCTAACTTCCGTAGTGAAGCTGTTGTAGGTGCTCTGCGTCCTATCTTAAAGGATGGTGACAAGGTGCTCTTAGTACAGCCGAAGACGGCCCGTGCCGTTATTCACGATGGCTTGACCGCAGCCGGCCTTGATGTCAATGTGGTTCGCTTGTATGAAACAGTACCGGATGATTCGAAGCGTGAAG